>Ga0307376_10000140_pt1 | contig 103655 bp, 82 predicted proteins | sample TR2MG_FD_202536 | JGI IMG/M metagenome (GOLD analysis project Ga0307376, IMG submission 202536) | Soil microbial communities from Risofladan, Vaasa, Finland - TR-2 | ecosystem: Environmental > Terrestrial > Soil > Coastal area > Acid sulfate soil | place: Finland: Risofladan, Vaasa | collected...
GACTCATATAAACTAAGATCTAATCCAAGTTGTTTTAATGTACAAGGGTTTTGTGGATTAATTGCATCTACGAAAATAAAAGCATCAATTATGTGTTTCCTTTTCGGTTTTGATTCTTTATTTTTGTTTGTAGACTCTTTAGACATGGTTATCTGCTTCCAAGATTTTCTAAAGCTTAATACTATAAGGTAATTATGGATATAGAAAAACTTTATCCCAATTTAAAAAATTAGACAAAAAAAGAAAAGGCTATTACATTTAGCTTTTCTTTTTGAAACATTTATTGAATTCTTGAGCGATGTTTTGATTTTCAGCTATAAAAGCAAAGAACATATATGTATCAATAACGAATTTTGTTCCTCTCACATCATTTGAGGCGATTAATTCAACAATATCGGAATTTTCAATTTCATTAATTCGCTGAACATCATTTCTTTTGGATTGTATGAAATCATCATACAATTTTTTAAAACAATCTCTATCAAAATCTGTATAATCCAGAATTTGACATAACAATTTACCAATCAATTCAAAATAAGTTTCTCTTATCTCTTTTTTAATATCTATTGCAATATAGAATACTTTTGCAGTTCTAGAATAAAGTGTTAAAGTTTTAATTTGGCTTTCAGAAAAGGTTATTATTCTCTTTCCTGTCTCCATAACCAAATCAGCTTTTTTGAGCTTATTCAAATAACCATAAATAGTCTTATCTGATTTTTCAGCTTGGACTTCTATAAATGAATTTTTAATGTCTTCAAAGGTCATTGGACCTTCTAACAAGAAACTAAGAAGTAATTGACAATTCTTATCGTCTTGTAGACATTTTGCACTCTCAAGATCATAAATGGTTTTGAGTAATCTTTCTCGATTAATAATGACATCTTGTGTTTTCATATTCATTGCCCATTTAATAACAGAAAAAGAAGTCTTTTAATTTTTTCTTATAATATATTAAAAACAACTGGTTTAAAACCATTTGATAATAAAATAATTAGAAACAATCCAAAATTTGATTTATAATTTCCGGTTTTTCGATTAATAATAAAATCCAAGAAGCAATATCTAATATTGGAAATAATTCTGCAATATCCATTGTTTGAATTAAAGATATAATTTCACTATTGTCAGTATCTTGGAAATAACTTGCAATTAATTCTTGTTTAGAATATACTAAATTATCAATTTTATTTTGTAAACAATTTAGATCAGCATTTCCCTTTTGTCCCAATTTCTCTTTCAGGATTAAAGAAGTTATTTTCAAAGATTTTTTCTTTAGATTTGGATCACGATCAGCTTTATTAAATGGTGTGAAAATTACTTTTGCAATACGCGCAAAAAGTGTTTGTGTTTTAATTTGATTATCCTTATCAGTATAAATTCTTTTACCTGCTTCAATTACTAAACCAGCTTTCTTCAGTTTATTCAAATAGCGATAAATAGTTTTATCAGATTTTTCATTTCCAGATTGTTTAAAAGCGATTTTTAATTCTTCAACTGTAAGAGGTCCTTGGAATAGATAATGTAGCAAATACCTGTGATTATCATCTTCCAACGCTTCCTCAATCATCTTACCAGTCATTACTTGTACTAGTTTTTGTTGGTTAGTAATAATATCTTGAAAGGACATGATTTTCTCTCTTCTTTGATACTGAATGTTACATTTTTTTAAGTATTCATTCTCTTTATAATTCTTCTCTTTTATAAAATTAAATGTTTCTCTTATTTTACCTTAATATTTTGAATAAATTCCTTCAAAGTTTGGTCTTCATCTTTAAAAAGAATTAACCAACTAAGAGTATCAAGAAGATTTAATATCCGAGTCCAATCAACGATCCCTGAAATTTCGTTGAGTTCTTTACGATTTCCTGCAAGCAGATTCTCAATTATCTCACACTTTTTTCTGTTAATTATAAAGAAAAATTTACTAAGTTCTTCTGTAGTCAATGTATTCTTTATATCAAATTTTTTCATTAAAAGATCTTTAATAAAATTCAAATCTTTTTCAGATTCTGGATTTAATTCCGAATTGGAATATCCTATCGAAAAAATACTTGCAGAACGAGTAAATAATGTTTGATTAAGAATTTGTTGATTCTTTCCTTCTAAAATTCTTTTACCTGCTTCAATAACTAGACCTGATTTCTTTAATATTGCTAAATACCGGTAAATTGTCTTATGTGATTTAGTTTTATCAATTTCATGATATGCTTTAGCAATTTCTTCAATAGTACATGGCTTATAAAGAATCTGTAACATAATTTGTAAATTTTTATCTGTTAGAAGCTTAGTAGTAGATTCATCATTTATCGATTGTAATAGCTTCATTTTGTTAAGTATTATATCATGCATATATCTTACTACTCCAATGTCATTTCTTTTGTTTTTTATGTCCTGTATTTCTTTGCCAAATGAATCTCTGTATAATATTTTCTTCTTATTATTATGATATTTAAAATCTTGGATTAATAAGAATATTTATAACCTAGTAACTAGAATATACTCTCAGTTTGTTGAGAATACTAAAAGGTGCTAACCAAAAAACTGAGGGAATAATCACTTGTTCCTTGAGAGATTTGTTCGACAAACCTAATTGATCACTAGAGAACTAGTCCCGAACTAAACTTATGCTTAATCACCATAAACTCGGTATATCCTTCTGAATCGCTAGTTCTCTAGTGTGACTCCTTCTATTTCTGATTTTGTTGAGTTCATAATTTTCTTAATTATAAACTATTTTGGTTTACATATGTAATCTCATAAGGTTGATAACATTTATAACCAGTAAAAACGATATAATTCTCAACATTTTGAGAATACTAAACTCAAAAAATTGAGAATTAATAACTTTATTGACGAAAAAATGATCTGGTGAAAAGCGTGAATATAAAAAAACTAAAAATAGTATGTATTGTGGCTACTTTCATAGCACTTTTTTCACTAAGTGCTTTTGCTATTCAACCACAAAGAGTACAATCAATTGAACCTTTCTTCACTCTTGTAGCAAAAACAGGTGATTCAGTAGGTGCTGATTACTTGAATTTTGTAAGTCAACATTTGGGAAGAATTGGTATTAATGTAGATGTACAAGTTCTTGATTTTCCAACTTTTATTGCTGAACTTGTTGCATTTAGAGATTTTGACCTTTTCTGCGTAGGATTTACTGGAGGAGGAGTTGATCCAGATTGGTCTGGAGTATATGATGAAAATGGTTCATTGAATGCTTTTGGATATCATACAAGTTATGATTATAATGAAACTTTAAGCACTGGGCAAAATGAATGGTATATTAAAGAAGGTAACTTAATTATGCCATCGGATAGTGAAGAACGAGTTAATCACTACTGGGCTTGGGAACAATATTTAATGGATAAAGTATGTCTAATGAAACCTCTATTCTCACCACGAGCTTATGTTGCTCAATGGGCAAACCTTATTGGCTATAATTATTCCGATGGAATAAAAGATAGCTGGGGAAAAATGTACTGGGATGGTTCGCACCAAGGTCAAGCTTCCACAGATGATTTAGTTACAAGCGATGTTGCTTGGTCAGACTTCAATCCATTATACTCAGATGATGCTGCTTCACATAATATTTATGGCATGACTCTTGATGAATTAATTGTTTATGATTCAGAATTAAGAACATGGCCACATCTAGCAACAGACTGGTATCACATTAATGAGACTCATTTACGTATTGAACTACGAGAAGACGTAAAATGGCAAAACGATCCAGATGGATTATTTACTAACGAATATTTTGATTCTGAAGATGTTTACTTTACTTATTATGCTTGGAAATATCTCTCAAATGATCAACAACTTTTCGATTGGATAGATGATATGAAAATAGTTGATGATTATACGTTTGATTTGTTTATTGATGGAGATCCTACTACTCCAGAAAATGATCCATATGCACCTTATATTGCTTCTCTAAATACATACATGTTACCCGAACATTATTTAAACCAAACTCAAACATCTGATGGCGTTACACCTGATGTTACACACTCCTCGTGGAATAAATTTTCTACAAACGTTTTTGGTACGGGAATTTTAGAATTAAGTTCATTTGTTGAAGGTGTTGAAACTATTTTGGAAGTATTCGATGATGCATGGATAAAGAACCCAGCACTTGCTTCTGATCCTGATTTAGATTGGGAAAATAGATTTGGTACTGAATGGCAACTAACTACTTGGAGACAAAGAATTATACCTGATGTTCAAACATCTTTATTGGAATTTGAAGCTGGGAAAACAGACATAGAAGGTTGTACAACACAACCACAAAAACGAGATGAATATACAGCTAGTGAAGACTTTTTGGTTCAAGATGATACACGATACTTCTTCAGTTTTATTGGTTATAATATGCGAGAAGTAAGACCAAATATTGGTAGTATGGAAATTGCTCCTGGAGATTCAACTCTCACGATTGGTTTAGCAGTAAGAAAAGCAATTAGCTATGCTATTGATAGACAAGAAATTAACAACGTTGAACATAGAGGAGAATACACTATAACTGATTTCCCAATTCATTTGAAGATGGGAATTTGGTGTAATCCTAACATTATTCGATACAACCACGACATTGACAAAGCAAGGGAATATATGGCAATCGCAGGCTTTAGCGTTGAAACAGAGACTTCTACAACTCCTGGATTTGGAGTATTTATAGGAATCTCTTCCCTCTTTACTGTAACAATAGCAGCAGTATATATTACAAAGAAAAAGAAATAACATTAAACTGAAAAATAGCAGATGAATTTTATCATCTGCCTTTTTTTTTACTTTTTTTCTTAAATCAAAACTTTCTAAATATATCAGAGCTTTTTTAGATTATAAGTTCAGATATTAGTTGAAAGCCTTTTTCTGGAGAATTCTAATGACAGATTTTGATCAAAAAATACCGTCTAATAGTGCTCTAAAAGATGATTTCAAAAATAAAATTGAATTTGATAAACAAGAAAATAATACCAATTCTCAAAAGAAAGGTAAGAAAATTTGGTTACTACTTACAGAAAATAGGCAAAGAATTTTTTCAGTTGCTTTTTTACTTCTTTTTATAGCTTTTATGATATATTTAGGAGTATCAAAAATTGATCCAACAAAAGAAATGCTCGAGATAGTTTTTTGGTTTCAAGATAAAACAGGAAATATCGGACTTTATATAGGCGTTGGAGTCATTTCAATCTTTGGAAATTTTGTAATGTTTATACCGGTTTTATATGCTGCAGTTCTTATGTTTGTCGCTATGATGGATGTTAATATTTTCATTTTAGGAATTGCTGCTGGAATAGGAGCATCCATTGGACAGATTTTCTCATGGTTTGTAGGACGAGCTACAGGAGAGATTGCTAGTGGAAAATTTGAAAAGCAATTGAGAAAAACTCAGAAATGGGTTGAAAGAGGATTAGCACCAATTATGATTTTTATTTTTGCTGCTACTCCATTACCGGATGAAGTTTTACTAATTATGATTGGATTAATTGGTTATTCACTAGGCAAAACTTTGATTTATTGTTTTATTGGAAAAATAGTACTAACCCTTAGTATTTCTATTTTAGCTCAAACATTAAGCTCAACTATTTTTGGTAATTGGATATTAGATGTTTTATTTGGTTTAACTCGAGAAATGCTTCTTAATCAAGAATTACCAACTGAAACCAATATTTGGACATCAATTGCAGTGTGGATAATAGCTGCGACTCTGGTTGCTCTAGTAGCTTTTGTTGATTGGGTAGAAATATATGATAAACGAATTTGTAAACGAGAACAACAACAGCTTAAGAATATTTTTGGGTTATTAGTAGATTCTTCTTCAAAAGATTACAACTCTTCTAAGATTGATGAAATTGGACAACTCAATAGCAAAATATTAACAATTGATTCTCAAAGTGAAAATAAAAAACAACTCTTTCCTGATCAAGCTTTATGGTTTTTTGAGGAAAAAATTTCAAAAAAGAAAGATGTATTTTTACGAAAAAGTTTGATTGATATTTCTATTATTGCAGGAAAAGAAATTAGTGTATCACTAAATGAAGAATGGTTAAAGGCTTTTAGAGGAAATTTAACTAATTCAAAATTCAAAAAAATAATTACAAATGAATTAATAATTATTAAATATCCAGAAGGAATTCTTGAAACCGGTTTTCTACCTTCAGAAAGCAAGCTTGTTATTTTAAATTCCAAACTTAGGTATATATTAGGCTATTCGAATTATGATAATCTTATTCAAAATTCTAATCTGAAAAGGAATGAAAAAAATCAACTTCTTAGAAAAAAAATTAGTGCGGAATTCCTAATAGAAACTATACCTAATGGAAAAACGAAAATATGGGCTATAGGATTAAAGGAAGGTACATATATTAACAAAATTAAGGAATATTCTAAAATTTCTTTACTCTATTGCTGGTTGCAGATTTTAGTTTTGTTAAAAGATAATCCAGAATTAGTAACAGAGCTTTCAGTATATTCTTTAAAATTATCTTTTGGTAATAACAAAAAAATCGAAGTATCTAATGATATTTTATCCGATTGTCCAATCTAATAAAATGAAACAGCTAAATCACATAACAATTATAAAAAAGAAAAGAAATATCGTTCTTTAGAAATTATACCTTTAAATTTTGAAATTAGTTTGATCTACAAAAGGTGCTTAAATGACTGATCAAGAAAAGGATTATGAAAGTCTAAACATAGAAGGAATTTTTGCATTATTAAATAATGATTTAGAAAAAGCTAAAGAGCTTTTTATTGAAGCAATTGATTTAGAAGATGACAATTATGAAGCATTATGTAATTTAGGTAAAGCATATGCTCTAGAATTAGATTTTGATAAAGCAATTGAGCTATTTCATAATTCATTGATTAAAAATCCAAAATTCGTTGAAAGTTTACATAATCTAGCAGTGTCCTATTATAGAATTGGTCAAATTAATGAAGCAATAAAGTTCTACAAAGAAGTAATTGAAATAGATGATAAATATTTCCAGAGCTTATTCAATTTAGGAAATTGTTACTATGAGAAAAAAGAGCTAAAAGAAGCTATCACATGGTATAAAAAAACAGTTGAAGCAAATCCTAACTTCTTGGATGCTCAATTCAATTTAGCAAATACTTACAGAGAAATGGAACAAAATGAATTAGCTATTAAAACATTTGAAATGATTTTAACGAAATGGCCTGATGATCCAACAGTTTATTACAATCTTGGTTATTCTTACCATATAAAAGGTAACTTGGATAAAGCAATTGAAAATTATGAGAGTGCTATTTCTTTCAGAAGTGATTATCTTAAAGCAATTGTTAATCTAGGATTGGCTTATGAAAAGAAAGGAGAGAACGATAAAGCCTTATCATATTTTAAAAAAGCTCTTGAGATAAATCCTGATATAACTATTGTAAGAGAGAGAACTGAGGAATTAGAAAAACAATAAAATAATAGATTCCATTTACAAATAAATGAAATCGAATGAAGAATATATTTCTATATTTTTATTCAAAAATTCATTTTTATCAAGAAAGATTTCAAATTAAAGTTTCATTTATATGTTTTTAAAGAAAACTTAGTGAGTGAGAATCGAATTATCATATAATATTAGAGCTACAACTTAGAGACCTGGATTTTCTTGGGGTGCCAAGATTCAAAAATAGAACACCACTTTTTTTCGGTGCCCCGAAAATCTATTATTTATAATTATTATTTTATGAAAATTACTGCCAAAAAAATAAAAAAGATTCAAGATTACAGTTGTACCGATATTATATAAGAAAGAGGTAATCATAAATGAAAGTTACTTGGTTAGGACATGCAGGGATAAAAATCGAAGATGATGGAAAAATCATTTTCATTGATCCTTGGTTAAATGGTAATCCTTTGGCTCCAATAAAAGTTGAAGATATCAAGAAAGCAGATGCTGTATTTGTAACACATGATCATAGTGATCATGGATATTCAGAAGCAGTTGAAATCTGTAAAAATACTGGAGCAACTTTTGTTAGTATCTTTGAACTAGCAAATAGCGCAAAAAATGATGGTGTAAAGAATGTCTTGGGTGGAAATATTGGTGGCACAGCTGAAGTAGCTGGTTTGAAATTTATTTTTACAGTAGCTCTTCATAGCTCTACTGTTGGAACTCCTATTGGATTTATTATTATGCTACCAACAATGACAATTTACCATCCTGGAGATACTGGTATTTTTTCAGATATGAAACTTTTAGGTGAATTATATGATGTCGATTTAGCATTCTTACCTATTGGTTCTTTATTTACAATGGGTCCAAAGGAAGCAGCCAAAGCATTACAATTATTAAATTGTCAAAAAGCTATTCCTATACACTACAAAACTTTTCCAGTATTAGTACAAGATCCAAAAGAATTCATTGAAATTGCTGGCCCAATGATCGATGTTTATGTTTTAGAACCAGGAGAAGAAAAAGAGATTGGAAACTAATTTTTCTTCTATTTTCTAATCTTCTTCTTTTTTGGCAAAACTTGAAGGAAGTTTATAAAGGAATAAAATGGGAAATTTCTTACATAGAGTGTTTATGAATTCTATAAACCATAAAAGAGGGACAACCTTGAAGTGTGTTTACGATCCAGAAATTGAAGCAGAAGGTAGATGTTCTCTTTGTAACGTTCCTTTATGCAAAACATGCAATACCGAAGCAGAATTGAATAATGATCTTTGTCATGCTTGTACCCGACAAGGTAAAATTGCTCGTCTCTATCAGATAATTCGTTTATCTTCTTGTGGTCTTGGGCTTGCTTGGGTAGTAGTTGCAATGATTATCTTTAACAATGTACAGTTTATAAATCGTATTTTGTACGGTGCGTATGGATTAATCGGTGCAATTTTCATTAATTTTCTTATGGCATTTATTTTAACGCGTATGATGATTTCCGATTTGAAACCTCATCAGAGAGTATTTGTAGGTTTGTCTCGCTATGCAGCTACTGGAAATAAAATGTTTTTCGATCAAGCAATCCGTTCTATGAAAAAAGTAGAAGATATGAGTCCATATCGAGATGCTCTTTTTGATCAGATTGTTTCAATTTTAATATTACAACCTTATGATTTACCAATGGATTGGGTTAATTATTTATGTGAAATATTTCAATTAACAGAAGAGGAATTATTGTCAGGGATAATTGAATTTGGTACTGATGTTTTCGAAGAAAATATCTTTAATCAATATTATTATCAGGCAATGGAACCATATATAGAAGTTCTGAAATTAACAGAAAGAGATGATTTATACAATAAGCTTATGGATGAAATTATGAAAATTTTAGACACAGTTAATTTATCTGAACTTACTAAACCTCCTGTTTATACTATATCTGGACAAGCCGCTCCGCAACAACAAAGAAAAGATCCAAAGGAAATACGTGATAGTGCATTTTTAACTGAATTAAAACTAATAGATAGTGAATTAGAAGAATTTTTAGTTCGTGTAAAAAGGCAAAAAGATTACAAAAAAATCAAAGAAATAATTGATGATTTCCAACTACCAGCAGTTCCTAAAAATACTTTTGAAGCAGTAAAGCAAATTGCTGCAGGTGGCCAAGCAGCTAAAACACAACAAGCAGCACCAAAACAGCAAATTCAAGGCGATTTAATCGCTTTGCCTGAACAAGTAGTAGATGATGCAGATGAAATTAAAAAGAGATGTGCTGAATGTGGACAATTTTTCACTAAAGAAGAACTACAAACATATGAATACAACAAAGTAAAGTTAAAAGTTTGCGCAAATTGCTTAAAAATTCTCGAGAAAGAAGGTCATCGAGAGCCAAAACTATATAGTGATTTGTTTTAGCTTTTCCCTTGGTTAAGAAGTTTAAACTTCTTGCCTATTTTCCTTTAATTTTAGATATTAATGTGAAACTTTTAATTAAAAAATCCTTATTAGAAAATAGATATATCATATTGTTATTAGGTATTAAAACATAATTTCTCGATATTATAGATTTTAATATTCAGTAAATGTGTGAGTTGTAAAAGATGAAGAAAAGCAATATTTCAATAATTTTTCTATTATCTTTATTTATTCTAAATGTAATGACTCCGATAATAATTACGCAAGTAGCTATGACGGATATTGAGAATCCAGAGACTATTATCAGTATTAAATCATTAGTGGATAAAGATAATGATAAAATAGATGATGAATTAACAGTTTACTTTGAAAATTCAGATATTACTTCTTTAGAAACTGTAATTGTATTTGAAAATGCAATAAATTCTATTGACAAATTAAATTTAAAAAATCAAGGCGCAGAAATTTCTAGTAAAATCTGGGATTCTGGAAGAAGAATAAAGGTTAATGTTTCTCCAAAGATTTTAAGAAATATTGCTAATATACCAGGAGTTCAAATGGTAACTACTGCAGAAATTCGTTTTATTATGATTGCTATTGAAGGGAATGATTTTAGTAATTTAGCTGTTTTAGAACAGGAATTTGAAGAATGTGAAATATTTTGGAATGTTGGTGTTGCTTTAGTAAGATATTATTCTGGTGTGGAAAATGATATTCGAAAACTTGGTTCTTATACAGCAATTGCAGATGTCTCTGATATTCGATATACAATAAAAGCTATAGAAGAGAATAGTGACTTAGCTACAAATACCCAACAAAGCGTAGAAGCAATTCATGCAGATGAAATGTGGGCTTTAGGATTTAACGGCTCTGGTATGAAAATTGGAAACATGGATTCTGGAATAAATATTGATCATGATGACTTGGAAGGTAGAGTTATTGAAGCAGAGAGTTTTGTAAAAATAATTTACGGTTACGAGGAGGATGTTCTTACAACCACTGATCCCAATGGTCATGGTAGTCATACATCTGGAATTATGGTAGGAAACGGAACGGTTGACAATACTAAAATTGGTGTAGCACCAGAAAGTGAACTCTATTTTGCAAAAGTAGGTGTACCTTTAGGTACTTCAGTAAGTGCTACATTACCTTCCATAGTTGCAGCTACTGATTGGTTAATTGGATTTGATATTGATACCTTAAATCTTAGTTTTGGTGGTTCAGATGATGTTGGTGATAATATTGTTGAAACAATTTTCAAGAATATCGCAAGAAATGAAGATATTCTGACAGCTGTCTCTGCTGGTAATGAAGGAACCCTAGGTTCGTATACTGCTGGAACCCCTGGTGCTACTGACGATGTCATTACCGTAGGAATCATAGATGCTACAACAACAACCTTTGGAGTAATTGCTTATACAGGAAGAGGACCAACAGCTGACGATCATATGAAACCAGATGTTTTAGCTCCTGGTTATCTAATTTCTTCTGTTGGACCGATTGGTAACTTTTATAAAACGTTAAGTGGAACTTCAATGTCTGCTCCTCATGTAACAGGTGCTTTAGCATTACTTATACAAGCATGTAATTCTCAAGGTATTAGTGCAAATCCTGGTGTTTTGAAAGCAGCATTAATGCAAACAGCAACACCCTTTTCTGGAATGGATCCACTTATTCAAGGAAGAGGTTATATTAACGTTAAAGCTGCTTGGGATTATATTTTAGCTGCTGATTTAGATGGAACGATTCCGGAAATTGGTGCTTGTAATCCAGTGCAGCAACCATTATCTCTTTGGTCAGATTTACTTCAAGGTCAAGTAACTGAACAATATTTAACTTGTGTTTCACCATTTACTTCTGGTTTAACATTAGAAGTAACTGGAACAGCAGCTAATTTCGTTACAATTGGTACTTTGAATGGAAAATATACCTATATCTCAAAAATTACATATGAAATTCCAGTAGAGACTACTATAGGTGAATACACAGGAACTATAACCTTCAAACATAGTGGAAAAGTTATGGATACAGTTGATATTGTACTAAATGTTGTAGAAAGTTATGGAAATAGAATGTTATTAAATTTCAATACAACCGATTGGTCAATTGATCACATGTATGGACAATATCGGGAATTTACAAGTGATATGTTAGAAAAAGGATGGGTTATTAGCGAACAAAAAATAACTTTGACAGAAGAAATATTAGCGAATTATGAAGCTGTTTGGTTTCCAGATCCATTTAGTATTAGCTTTCCAAATGGTACATATAATGATTTCTCAGATCCTTATGCTTATAACGCATTGACAAGTAGTGAAAAAGAAGCTTTACATAATTACTTAGGAGATGGTGGTTCAGTTTTCTTCTGTTTTAATGGTCGAAGCTATGATGCAGATCTTAGTCTTTATTATGGTACTGATGTTGAAGAGATAAATAGTATAACTGAAATTTATGGCATTCATATAACAAATGAATATTGGTTTGCTGCTTCTCCAGGAGTATATGATATTTATACACCTCATCCATTAACAAGTGGTGTTGAAGCAATAGATCATTTTGGTTGTCATATTACCGTAACAGGTGATGCTGAATTAATAACTAAAAGAGATGCCATATCTCTTTTGGGAAATCTAGCTGTCTATGAGAATGATAATGGAGGAAGATTAGTTGTTATAACTACTAACTTTGTTTTTGATAATGAAGGTTATATTAACAACTATAATCCTGGTGAAACAAATAATGATTTGTTTGCTCAAAACTTAGTCAGATGGACTACTGCTCAACACCGCATAAAACAACAAAATTATACTGCTTCTGGATATACGCTTGATATGACCTATGAATATATTAGTGGCCCTGGAGCTGATTTTGGCGGTTATGTTGTAACTCCTACAGGGAAACAAGATGATCTCAGTTGGTCTGAAATTTCTTCTGGAGTTTGGCAATGCACTTATTATTTCACAGAATTAGGTGAACATCAGATTATTGTCGAGTGCGGACCAACTGGTGTAGATGAATTTGATTACTTTTTAGTGACTGCAACTGACACTACAAGAACTGGTGGAATTTGGATTCCTATTACAATACTAATTAGTTTCTTTGGATTGGCAACCAGTGTATTTATTCAAAGAAGAAAAAAATAGTTAGTAAAAAATCGAATGAGCATTTTTGCTCTTCGTTTTTCTCTTTTTCATTTTTATTCATCGAATTTTGCCTCAAAAAAAAGTTTTTTACCATAACCGTAGCACTTAATAAACTTGATAGTAAAATTAATTCGAATAGAATAACATAAAAGTAAATAGTAAATATTATACAAGAGGAGATAAATAGTTGACATTTGAATCCGAAGCAGCAAGGTTACAAAGAGATGGCGTTGTAGGAGCGCTAGCCTTAATAGGGGCTGACGGGAAAGTTTATTGGCAAACCCAGAACTGGCAAGTAGATGGTGGAATGATCATTAAAGCTTGGGTTGACAAAGCACCAATGGTAATAATTCAGGGCGTTAAATACTCTACAATTGATATAACTAATAATCGAATGGTCTGCACGAATGTTCAGCAACAAGGACATATTGTGATAGCAAAAACTCCTTTCTGGCAAGGTTTTGTAATGGCTTGGTGTTCACCTGCGAATCCAGTTAGAATTGTTTATGTTGATATAGCAAAATTAGCTTCCGAAGTACGACCCGGATAAAGCTCTTCTTTTCTTTTAATACTAAATTTTTTTTGATTTTTTTATCTATCAAATATATTTGAATTTACAAAAGTATCAAGAGTAGCAATATAAACAGTCCCTTTTTCAACTACTTGAATTCTTGATAAATCAATACCTGAGACATTCAATTTCGATAAAAATTTTCCATATTCAGCTAAAGTTTGAATTTTTCTACCAACTATCAGAGTTTTTAGTATATTGTGTGGACAAAGCGAATCTCTTAGATCAACTCCAATACTCCCCATAACTGAATCAGAAATGTCTGACATAATTTGTTTCTCAATATTTGCATCAGAGAATAATGCAACAATATCTCGAGATAGTCTCTCTGATACTAATAAAACTGGTTTATCTGATAATGAGACTCCAATACAAGTTCCTATATGTCTTCCTTGTGTAGACCTAATTCGTAGACATTCTATTGGTATTATTTCTGAGGGATGGAAAATTCTTGCAGAATTCTTTAAAATGACATTATTTCGTTTGATTTCATCAATTGAACCTCCTGAAATAAACATTCGGAAAGAATTCAGAATTTCATTTGGAAGGATTGGAAATCCTCTCTGTAAAGAGTAAGCTATTAATGTTTTAGCTTTGAGTGCTTCTCCTTCAGGAATCCTTAATTGTTTTGCTATTAGATATTTAACAAGCCAAATTCTTTCTTTATGATCCTCTTCATTAATTTCTAATCTTTGTACTAAATAATCAATTAAACTTTTATCTGGTTCACAGGTATCTAATAGAAGTATTTGCCCCATCAAAGGATGATTTATTATTGAGATAATCTCACCAACCTTCACTCCATGGTGAAGGTAACATGATTTACTTATAGGACTATTTTCCTCTTCATCAGATATTTTTCCAGCCCACGGAGCAGATCTAAATGGAATAAGAGATAGAAGATCATTTATGTCACATATAACAGAACCGCGTTTTATTCTTAATTTATTTAATGGAACAATTCCAAGAATTTCTTGTGGAGAAGTGTTTTCTTCTATTGGATAATTTATATTTCTAAAATTAGTAAATTCTTGTAATTTTGATATATGAAGTGCTACATCTTTTTGAATCTGTAATGAATCTACAACTTCTTGAATAACATACACCTTTCTTTTTTGAGGTGATTCAAGAAAATCTTCAGTTACCCATAATGGTTTGATTTGATCAAAAATCTTATCAATAATAGTTTGGTTCGCGATTGTTTCTGAAACTAGAGTAAAACCAAGTTGATTATTGTTAAAAACGATTACTTCTTGTAAATAACCTAAAAATTCTCTTTCTCCATCTTCTTTCAGATTAAATAATGCTTTACCTGTAAGTTTCCAGGCTTCTGTTGCAGCTTCTACTAGCTTTTGAGAAACCATGGTTGTTTTTTGTGGTTTGATTAAATCCTCTTCTGATATTTCTTTTCGTATTGTTTCTGTTACCTTTGCTTCTGGTTGTTCTTCAGATGGAGGTGGGGGAGGAACAGGAAGAGAAGTGTCAATTGGTGGTATTTTACTTTCATCAATATCTGGTATTACTGGAAGTTCGGTTTGTTCAATTGTTAATTCTTCTTTACTTTCAGTTTTAGTAGTTATCATCTCGGTTTCTTGTACTAATTCTGAACCTGAAGTATCCATCTCTTCAATTTCATTTATTTCTTGAAATTCTTCATCAATAATTTCTTCTGCTTCAATTAAACTTGGAGTAATGCTTTTTGGTGGTTGTGGAATTTCTTTGCCTTTTATTTTCTTTACTTCATCAGAAAGGCTCTTAAATGTCACTTTTGCTTGGACTGTTTGTGGTCGTGCCTTTAATTGTGGTTTAGGAGTCTCTTCCACTACTGAATCAGTTTTAATTTCATCATTTCTTTCATCTAAGAGACTGGTTATGAATTTTTCAAATGATTGATAAATTACTTGTTCTGTTAATTCATTCATTCTCTTATGTTGACCTATAATATCAAAAGGTGAATCGAAATCTTCCATTCCTACTATTTCCAAATCAATTTTAGGTTGGTAGATTGGTTGAGGTGCTTCAGGAACATAAAGCGAAGTATCAATTTCTTCAAATTTAACAGTTTTATTATTTTCATCAAGTTCTTCTGCAATATCCAAAGTATCTATAAGGAAAAAAATACCTTCACTTGAACTATCTTCTAATTCCAATGATTGAATTAGTGGATCAATAACATTGTTTTCAGGAATTTCTTCTGCAATTTCTTCAGCTATCGTTTCCTTATCTAATACATCAATTCCAAATTTATCAGGAATAAACAATTGATGAGATTCATCTAACTCAAGAAAATCTTTTTCTAATTTCTTTAAGCAAGATGAATAAACATTTACTTCATCAGTTAACAATTTGATATAATCTTGTAATTCATTAATTATATGTTGTAAATCTCGGAGTTTTTTAAAATCAGGTAATTCCTCAGATTTTGTAGATCGAAGGTCAATTTGTGATGTTTTAATAGTTGCTAATAATTCTGCTAGTGCATTTCGATAATTATTACGTAAAACAATTTCTTCCTTCAAATCCTCTGAAAGAACTAATAATTCTGTATCATTAGAAATTCCGTGACCAAAAGAGAATTTCAAGAAATTTTCAAGAGTAAATTTTAGTAAATCTCCTTTTGTTGGATTCCGATTTAGATATTTTTCTCTAGCTCCAAGACGATTTTGAGCTAAACGTAAATCAAACTCCAATGTTTCTATTTTATTTGTAGCAGAATCCTGACTTATCTTTTTCTCTGCTAATAAGATTTTAATTTTATTCAAATCATGATTTATTTTCCCGATATTTCTATGAAGCTCTTGAATTTCTCTTTGAATTTTTAAATGCCTAAAGAATGTTCTCGGTAAATTGAAATTGGGTAATAATTCTTCTATTGATATAATTCCTACTAATCGATTAGCACTTAGAGGAATTTCTTTTTTATCAATAGCCTGTTTGAGTTCTTCTTCAGTTAATTCTTGTGCTTCCACTAGTTGCTGCTCATAAAGAACTAAACTATTCTCAAAAGCCTCTGAATCAATTTCCTCTAATGCATATTGTTTTTCAAGTTCCATTATATTTTTGAGGATATCAATTCTATTTCTCATAAGTATCAACTGGAATTCTATAATATATCTGTTCCTTTCTAGTTTAAAAAATCTAATATATTGAATATAATGTTAGAGGCAATTCCTTAAATCCAACCTTTCAAAAGATTCAGAAAATTATTAAATATGATAAATATTTCTCTAATAGTTTATTACTTAATACAATTGCTAGTGGAAAGAGAAAAATGAGTTTTATTGATTGGTATTATAATTATCAAGATTGGATTATGCTTGTTTGTATGTTTATTACTTTAGCAATTATTCTAACAGTCTTTTATATATTAAGTAAAAAAGGAATGGATGTATTTTACACAAGAAAAGGAGTTCATATAACTGCTGGTTGTTATTCTTTCTTCTGGTTGATGGCTTCAGATAATTGGTGGGCAAGATGGGTAGGTGCGATTCTACCATTTCTTACAGCTATTATTTTCCTTCTTATTGGATTGAAGGTTATTCCAGGTAAATTTATGGTTGACAGTATGTCTAGAACTGGTGAACCATTTGATTTGGTAAAAGGAACATTGTTTTATGCTTTAATAATGACTTTAATCTGTATTTTTATATGGAAGGATCAACCTTGGGGTCTCATAATAATAATGACTATTGCTTGGGGAGATGGCATGGCTCCAATAGGAGGAAGATTTTTTGGAAAACACAAATATCGATCTTTCGGTGGAGTAGAAAAATCTCTAGAGGGAAGTATTACAATGTTTCTCTTTTCAGTTGCTTTTAGTTATCTTATAATTTTTATTTTTGGTGTTGTTCACGGTGAACAATGGCTTTTTGGAACCATTTGGCCTTGGTTGTGGGGTAAGATATTGATACTTGTATTAATTGGTACAATTGTAGAAGGATTAAGTCCAACTGATTTTGATAATTTAATAGTACCAATTTCCATGGTTTTAGTAGCATGGGCTTTTCAATTACAGTGGTTAAATCCACTAAATTAAAAGATAAAAAAATTTATTCTGGAATATTTTCAAGAATAAATACTAATTCTTCCTCTAAAGTTTCTTTATGAGTGGGATTTTCTACCATTTCACCAACGATTTTTCCTTCTGAATTAAGAATGTAAAAAGTTGGTATTTTTCTCAAATCAAATTCATCTACTTCAGGAGGAGATGGTGGAATTCTCCAACGGATATTTGGATCAAGAGGTGCTGATTTCATACCTTTGAAAAAGATAGCATCAATCTCAGGTTTTTTCTCTATAATTTTCAAAAATGCTGCACAATTTGATTTACAATCTTTACACCATATTGCACTAAAAACAACAAAAATATAACCGTTAGCCTTTTCAGCTAATTTGGTAATTACTTCTTCTTTAGGATTGTAATTGATATAACTTTGTTTAAACTCCTCTCCACCTTTCCCATTTAATGAATCAATATAATCTTTGTAAGTTATGCCATTTGTTCTTAACTGTTTTAAATCATGTATTTCTTTAATCATTTTTAATCGCCTTTTTCTCATACTATTTTTGTATTATAATTGTTATTAATAACAATTCTCTCTTATTTTCTGAATATTACAATTCTAAGAATATTATAAATATAATCTAATATTTCCATTATTTTACGGAATTTTTTAATAGAGCATTACAAATAAATTACAATAAATAAAATTTTAAATTAAGTTGATTTATTATGGTTTCTCCTCTCTATTCAGATATCGAATTAGATAAATTCCTTTTAGAAATATTATCATCAAAACTCTCAAGAGATATTTTTTTACAGCTAAATGAGGATGGTGGAAATACTGTTATGGGTATAGTTGAGAGTTTGCATGAAAAAGGTATACCTACTGCAAAAACAAGGGTATACGAAGAAATTTCTGTTTTACTAGAAAAAGGACTAATTAAAAGAATATCTAAAAGGCCACCAGTATATACAGTCAATTTACTACGTGAAAATTTAGAGGAATTAGCAAGTAAATTCTATATGGATACAAGAGAAGAACTTATGAGACGTTGGGCAGCTTCATATACTTTTTTACCCGAATTCTTAAAAAGCCCTGAAAAAGATGGAAAAGGACTCTCTGGAGTTCCAATGGTTAATTTTAATCCTTATCCTATTGTTGATACTTTTAATGTTGATAAAGCTGGAATAAGACGATATTTATTACGAGCATTTGAGTCAAATAATATTTTAATTTCAAATACAGTGTTAGATGTTTGTTTAAGTACGGAGAACTATCATGCTGCTTTTGAAAAAGAAAATTATGAAACATTATTTAATTTGATAAAAAACAATCATGATAAAAAAGGGCAAATTACCTTAAATACACTTTCAACCTATATTTCAAAAGAGGTTACTAATTTCACTAAATCGACAGAGTTATCAAAGTTCTATAAACAATTTTTCAAATATATTAATTATGAAATTCGTAAACCTGTTACTAAACTCTCAAGCTTCGTGTTAGGTCAAAATAATGTTTTATTCCCAATTGGTTTAGGAAGTATTAGCCTTCAGACTTATCTAATAGTGGAAATTCGAGATAGTAAAATTGTTAAAAATGCTCAGTCAGTTTTTAATAAAGCTTGGAGTTCAGCAACCCCCTATTTAAAAATTGAAAATGGCGAAATCACTAAAGGAGTTTAATAAATCTAAATTCTAGAAGAAAAGGAGTGTTTGGGGAGGTTAATACTCCCCTACTCTTGCCGAGGTTTGATATTTTTATTGGGTGCTTAAAATCAATCCAAAAATGTAAGCAAAAAGAAGTTAAAAAAGTAGTATATAATCTCCACGTTTTTAGATTCGAATATAAAATTCTGAAAGAAGTTTCTCAAATCTCTCAGGTTTCTTTGAAACTAATTCTTGAAGTTGTATTTTTGATTCTTCATTTTCTTTCATTTTTCGAGATCTGGTTTGCAAAGCGAGTTCTTTTTTATCTAATTTTCCCTTCTTTTTATCATCATCTTCAACCATAAGCTGTTTTGTTAAATCGCTGAGTAATTTTCGTTCATTCAATTTAGTGTTCGATTCTTGAACTTCTATTTCATAATCTTGAAGTACTATAATAGTTCCAGGGAATTCATTTCCTTTTTCTAAACGATTAAAGGCTTCTCGTTTTGCATTACAAAAGTAATGAAACTGAAAATTAGTAATTTTTTTTGCATCCATTTTTTTGTATGCCATTAACCATTCTACATTATCAATTGTTAACAAAACCTCATCAAGAAGAGTTATTTTCTTTAATTCTGTTGTGAAATAGGAATCTCTAATTTGGAGGGGAACAGGTCGTCCCCATTCTTGCATTTCATCGATTAGCACTAATAAGAAAGCTAATGGATTATTATCAAATATATACTCTGGTAATTTATTTTTAAAATTATGTAAAGCAATTGCTTGAGCTGCTTTTATATAACCATCAAATTCATCTTTGTTTTCTAGAATTTCTGAAGGTGAACCTAGACTTTTTAGAATAGAAAGTGCTCCAATAATGCCATGATCTAATTCAATTGGACTTTCATATAAAAATTCTGAATGTCCATTAGAACTACTTGTAAAGGTTTCAATTTTTGGGATAGGAATTTCTTTAAAATTCGCTCCTGCACCTATATGTATAAGTTCTTTTGCTTCTTTTGATAATCCATACTCTAATATTTCCAAGTATTTCATTTGATTCTTATCTTGTGTAGATAATGTGATTTCAAATGGTACAACATCAAGATTTAATGAAGGATAGCATTTCAGTATTTGATTTAAAAGTGCATAATTAATTGATTTTGTCATTTTTTGCAGAGGATAACCAATATCATGAAGTAATCCCATAACCCACCAAAGTTTATCTTTGATAAAATTCTTATCTAATTCAGTTAAATCTGCTATATGATTAAGGAAATTTCCTGCTCCTAAGTCTTGTTCTAAAAGAAAATCACCTAAAACTGCAACCCTTAATTGATGTTCAGTATGGTCACGATAGAACTTACCTGCACTAGTACTATAAAGGAAACTTTCCATATCAGGTAGAGATTTAATTAAATATAATATTCCTTCCGAATTAATTCCTCTTTCTTTAGCAACATCATATAAAGCTGAGGAGAGGCTCTTACGTTTTCCAGTAATAAAATCAATGTCAATTTCTGAACCAACAAATTCAGGTATATTAGAAAATGAGTCCTTTATTTGTTGCGAAATTTTACTCTGAATATTAGATGCAATATTTGAGATATAACCACCTAAAGAACCAAGACCTTCGATTTTCTTTTGAGCTTGTTTAATTTTTTCTTCCATTTGAACCATATCAGGAAGTTCTTTTTGCGCTTCTTTGAATTCCTGTGCAACTTCTGGTTTAGTTTTCTCTAAAGATTTCTGAATTGTTTGAGTTAGATCATTAATCCATTGATTAAAGCTATTGCTTTTATTTGATATTCTCTTTAATACCCAATCATCATTAATTTTATATTCAGACAAATTTTACACACACATTGTAAATGTTTTATTGTGCTGCAAATTTAATCTTTTCTAGTTAAAAAATAAATTTCATGAACTTGAATAAAAAATTAAAGAAAAAATATCCTAATCAATCAAGTACCCATAGGAAAAGACTCTTAAATAAGAATAAATATTGAAAAGATGTTGACTGATATAGTCAAATTCAAATGAGGCGAAAAATAAAATGGCAGGAGAAACTGACAAAATCATTATGATTTTAGTGACATTCTTCTTAGGCTATTTAGGAATTCATCGTTTCATTAAAGGTTACTGGCTTTCCGGTATCGTCTGGTTATGCACTGGTGGTCTTTTTGGAATTGGATGGATTATTGATCTTATCTGGGTTATTCTAGATAAAGCATTAATTTGGCCTAAATAAACTCTGAAGAATATATAATGAAAAAATTTTTTTCATTATTTTTTTTCTTTTTTTTTTCTATTTTAATTAGTATCAAATTGATTTGAATTTAAATAAGATTCTTTTTCAAAAAGATTATTTCAATTATAAAATGAGTTAATTAGTTCCACTTTTGATATATATATACAATATTTTTTCTCCAAAAAAAATCTATAGATCATTTAAGAGTGCTTCTAGATTTGTATAACCTCGTGTTTTGGCAATTTGTCCTAGAGCCCAATCTGAAGAAATTCTAACTTTTTCACTTTTATCGTTATTTTTCGCAAAGATTAATGCCTCAATTACCTCTTTTGAATTACCAAATAAAGCCAATGCTTCAGCAAATACGGAACGTACAGTATCATCAGTATCTGTTTTAAAAGCGCTAATTATTGAAGGCACAGCCTCTTCTGCTCCCATCTCGCTTAGATTCATAGCTGCTTTAGCTCTTGTATCAGGATTTAAATCTCTTAACTGTCTTGTTAAGGTGTTAATACTTTTACTCATAAATATACAACCTTAGAGTAATATTACTTATCTACTATTTATATAAAGTGCTATCTAAAGTCCACGAAAAAAAGTTTTTCATCAATTTCTACAAAATATTAATATTTAGAATAGATAATTTTAGTCTAATCTTAAAGGAGGATAAGAAGTGTCAAATTGGAGGCGATGTTGGGTCATCGCTTTGGACGAATATTCTACTTAATCTTATCCAATTGATATTAGGTTTATTGTTCTTTAATTGTAATTGTTTGTTGAGTCTCTATATTGAAAATCTTACTAATAAAAGATTGATAAAGAATAATAGTTTTAATTTTTTTAATTCTAGACAATCAATTGGATTTGAAAAACTCTTTGGATTACCAGAGTCATATCTATCTGGTTGGATGGTAAATTTTGCTAGCCAAAATCTATTTCATAAAACAAGCAAAAAAGCTTATAATTCCTTTTGTTTCTCGAAACAAAGAAATACAATAGTCTTGTGCTTATTGTTTATTAGATCATTATTGGCAGCAAAACAAGAAACCTGGTTGAAAATACAATCACAGATATCTGCTAGGTGCATATTATTATGAGTAAAATGAATGAAAAGAAAACCACTGATGGACCTAAACCAAAGTTGGACAAACACTATAAAATATCAGAATCAGAGAACGAAATGCAAAATCTCTGGGCCTCAAAAGAATTCTATAAAGCAGTATATCGATTCGATTATAAGGATACTGAAAAACCACTTTTTGCAATCGATACTCCCCCACCTTTTACAAGTGGATTACTTCATATGGGTCATGGATATTGGTGTTCAATCTCAGACCTAATTGGTAGATATAAACGAATGCAAGGATATAACGTATTACTGCCTCAAGGATGGGATTGTCAAGGATTACCAACTGAACTTAAGGTTCAATATAAGTGGAATATACCACGCACAAATCGTCAACTCTTCAAAAGTAAGTGTGAAGAATGGACTGAATTAATGATTAAAGACATGAAAGATGTCATCTATAAGATTGGTTATCGTCCAGACTGGGAAGAATTTGAATATCGAACTATGGATGCAAGTTACCAAACTAGAGTTCAAAAATCACTTCTAGAAATGTATCATGCTGGTGATGTTTATGTTGATAATTTCCCAAATATGTGGTGTACTTATTGTGGAACTACTATTGCGCAAGCAGAAACAGGTTATCTCGAGAAAAAAGGCTTTTTGAATTGGGTGAAGTTTCCAATTGAAGATGAAAAAGATACTTATATAGAGATAGCCACTTCAAGACCTGAACTAATTCCTGCCTGTCAAGCAATATTGATTCATCCAAAAGATAAACGATTCAAAAAATATCTTGGAAAGAAGGCTTTAATCCCTCTTTTCGATAAAGTAATTCCGATTATAACAGATGAAGAAGTAGATTTGGAATTTGGCACAGGTGCTGTAATGAATTGTACTTTTGGTGATGAACAAGATATCAAATGGCAACAAAGACACGATCTTCCAATAACTAGTATTATTGATCCTGATGGCAAAATAACCAATACTGGAAGACGCTATGATGGAATGTTGCTCAAAGATGCTCAAAGAGAAATCTCGATTGATTTAAACAAAGCTGGTTTTATAATAAAGCAAGAAAGAATTAAACATCGTGTTTTATGTCACACAGAGCGTGGTGATTGCGAAACACCAATGGAATTTCTTACAACAAAACAGTTCATGATCAAGATCAAAGATTTTGCTCCAGAGCTTATTGAAGCTGCCAAGAAAATGAATTGGTATCCAAAATTCTATCTAAAACGTGCAACAGATTGGATTAATGCACTCGAATGGGATTGGATAATTTCAAGACAGAGGTTATTCGGTACGCCAATTCCATTTTGGTCTTGCTCGGATTGTAATGAAGTTATAGCTCCACCTGAGAATGCCGAATTTCCAATTGATACTTCCATAACCAAACCACCTGTTATGAATTGTCCAAAATGTGATTCAAAAAATATCTCTGGAACAACTGATGTTTGTGATTGTTGGGTTGATTCAAGTTTAACAGCATTAACAATCTCAAAGTACTATGAAGATCCCGAGTTTGCTAAAAGATGGATTACAGACAAATCAGAAAATATCCTCAGATTACAGGGACATGATATTATTCGAACGTGGTATACTTATACAACCTTTAGAACAATGAAACTTACTGATGGTAAATTACCTTATGGAAATGTACTCATTAATGGACATGTGCTCGGACCAGATTCAATGAAAATGTCAAAATCTCGAGGAAATGTTGTTGATCCAAGAGATGGAATAGAAAAATATGGTGCAGATGCTATTAGGCAAACAATCTTAGGTAAAAAAGTTGGATCAGATTTTCCATTTCAATGGGATAAAGCTCAATTTGGAAAATCATTCTTACAAAAATTATGGTCAGTCTCGAGATACCTAAGTATTTACATTGATGATGTTCCAGAAGGAAAATCAGACTATTCACCTATTGATATGTGGATTCTCTCTGAACTTGAAAATGCAAGAAAAGAGATTACTAAAACAATGGACGTTTATGAATTCCACACAAGTTTACAAATAATTCATGATTTTACTTGGAAAAAATTATGTGATAACTATCTAGAAAGTGTTAAACCATTCTTCAATTCAGAAGACTCTATTCGATCTGCAACGGTAAAAAGAATTTTACGAGATATTTTATGGGTAAATCTTCGTCTTCTAGCACCATTCTGTCCACACATAACAGAAGCTATCTATCTTCAAATGTTCAAAGAAAAAATTGGTAAAATATCTATTCATGCATGTTCTTGGCCTGAAAAAGATAAGAGAAAGATAAATGCTATACAGGCTAAAATAGGTGGAAAATTGATAGAAATTATTGCTCAAATTCGACAAGCAAAAGCAAATGCAAGGATTGCACTAAATCAACCTATTAAATTAGTTAAAATTACTACTCCAAAAGACGATATTGCAGTACTCGATGAATACAAAGAATTAATGAAATTACCATTACATATTTCAGAAATACGATTACTCACAGGTGAAGAGTTATCTGTTGAACTGGAAGTAGAATAATACTGAGAATTAAAAATCTCAGTTTCTCCTTTTTTATTTATCTAACAATATTTTCTTATCTAAATCCAAGCAAATTTGGTTTTAATAAAATCAGAATTCGAAAGATAACTAAAATAATTGTAATCGCTATTGTGAAAATAAGTGCAAAAGTCCATGAAGCCAATCTAATCGCTAAATAAATTGTAGCTGCAATTTGTATAAAATCACCAATTAAATAACCAATTAGAATTATTTTAAAGAATTCATACTTTTCGATAATCAAAGCTCCCATTAAAATAAATGTTATTACGAAAAGAAGTATGCTATACCATCTTACCATTTCAATTGCTATAATTGAACTTGGGATTGAAGAAGTAACTTGTTTGAGAAAGAAGTTAGGAAAAAACAAACAAATAATTACAATAGTAGAATTAATCAAACCCTCTAAATAAAATACAAATTTTAATTTAATTTTAGTATCTGAAGTATTTTTTTCCATTTTAACCGAATTGTTAAAAGTTTTGAAATCAAAAAATCTTTTGTAAAAAAAATATTATTTCTTTGAATTATTATTTCACAGCTAATATTCATGAACATAAATTCTTCTTTATAATAGAAATACTTTTGAATGGTTATAATTTTGGATATTCGTTTTAAAATTTGAGAAAATTGGAGCTGTAAAGATTAAATGATTATGAATATGTGGTTTTCGACTATTTTTGGTACGTGGGGATGGCTAATAGCTTTTGCTATAGCATTAGTAATAAATGTTCCAGTTTTCATTTGGGCGAGATTAAAAAAGCATTTAACTTTTTGGGGATGTATACTTGCTGGATTTTTTGGTATAGCTTATTGGATGATTCATCCTATTTTCTATATTGCTCTTTTTACATTCTTTATCTCGAGTAGCATTCTTACTCGTTATCGAAAGAAGGATAAGGAAGGTATTCAAGATAAATTCGATAAAGGTGGAGAACGAGATACTTCACAAGTATTAGCTAATGGTCTAGCTGGATTCATTTTTGCAGTACTCCATCTAATAATCTTCATTTTCACAGAAGATACTGTGTTGTCAAATGCTTTTATCTATGCTTTTATAACAGCTATAGCAACAACAAATGCTGATACTTGGGGAACAGAAATTGGTATTTTATCTAAAGATCAACCATATTGGATTTTAAATCTAAATAAGAAAGTAGAACATGGAACCTCAGGAGGAGTTTCTTTGAAAGGTACAGGAGCAGCTCTTATTGGAGCAATGATTGTAACAGTCTTTGTATTGATTATTGAAATTTTTTGGAAAAATCCTATACCTGATTCATCCACTTGGCAAATTTATCTCTTTTTGCCTGTTGCTGGATTAATGGGTTTTGTTGGTGCTATATTTGATAGTTTGTTTGGAGCGACATTACAAGGTTTCTTTAAATGTATAGTATGTGGTAAAGGAACAGAAAAGAGAATTCATTGTAAAGAACCAACAAAATTACAAAGAGGAAAAGAATGGTTCCGAAATGACCATGTGAACTTTTGGTCTTCATTTCTTGCAGGTTATATAGTTATAGGCTTAGGATGTTTCGCATATCTACTGTAAAAAATAATCAGAAAACAATTACAATTGTATTTTCTATTTAAATGCTAATCTTTCTTTCAATACTAGAGTAGGAATAAGCTTTTTACTACATAATATAACCTTATATTGTAAAATAAACGGGATATTGGTCTTAGTGGAAGAATTAATATTCGCTTGCCCAACAAATGGTTCAGAACCAGAAATACCAATATTGGTAGCAAGCATTCGAAAATTTGCTGGAAAATATTCTACAAATCCAATTTGGATTCTAATACCAAATTCTATTGACAAATTATCTGAGAAATTAAAAACACAATTAGAAGCTATGGAAGTAGAAATTATTCCATTTGAAGCTAATCCAAAGGATTTACAATTTCCATTTGTAATGGATGCTTTAGCAGCAGCAAAAGCTGAAAGACTTGCACAAGAGAAAGGTAAAATTCTTGCATGGTTAGATATAAACACTCTAATTATAAAAGAACCAAAGCATTTTCTTCTTGAAGATGAAATAAATTTAGGTTATAGACCTGTACATCATACTCTAATTGGTTCAGTATATGATGAAGAAGTGGATTCTTTCTGGGAACTTATTTATGAAAAATGCAATGTCGCAAAAGAAAAAATTTTTCCAATGAAGACTCATGTTGATGGGAAAATTTTAAGACCATATGTTAATTCAGGATTCTTAATCGTTAGACCCGAAAGAGGGCTATTACAGAAATGGGCTAATTGTTATTTAGAATTATATAAAGACCCAGAATTTGATCAATTTTTTACAAAAGATAACCTATATACAATTTTCATTCATCAGGCAGTTTTATCAGCTGTAATTATGTCCTATTTAGAAAAGGAAGAGATGAAAGAACTACCATTTAGTTATAATTATCCTATTCATCTGTATCCTGAAAGTGAAAGTGAATATCAACCTGAGAATATTAGTGATTTAAGAACTGCAAGGTATTATTTGGATAAATTACAAAGACCAAATTGGCGAAAACAAATTCCTATTAGGGAACCATTGAAAAGCTGGTTAATAAATCAGTTAGATTCGATCAATCAAAAATCTGATTTAAATGGTAAGAAGATAAAATTAGGTCAAATACCTTATGTTTATCCGATACCAATTGTGTTAGTAGGAGCTTTAGTTGATGGAAAACCTAATTTCGAGGAATTAGGTGATGTTGCTGTAATGGGTATTAATCCAGCAATTGTTTGTATTTCCTCTGGTAGTGATCACCATACAAATAAAGGGATTATTGAACATGGAACATTTAGTATCAATTTTCCAACAACAGACATGTTAGCAATAACAGATTATTGTGGAACAGTATCAGGTAAAGATATAGACAAGTCAGAACTTTTTGATGTCTTTTATGGTGATTATGAAAATACTCCTATGATAAAGAAATGTCCAATAAATTTGGAATGTAAAGTTATCAAAGAATTTTCAATTCAACATAGACAAATTTTCATAGCAGATGTTGTTCAAGCTTATGTGAACGAAGAATTTGTTTCAGAAGAAAACGGACGTAAAAAAGTAGCAGACCTTACTAAATTGGACCCAATTATGTACGCATTAGATAATCGTTATTATAAAATTGGAGAACCAATAGGTATTGGATATCAAGAAAGTAAAAAATTGAAGAACGAAAAGTGATAAAATTATTTTTTCATCAAAATAGATTACTACTATTGAAACGATAGAAAAAAAAGTAAAAAAAGACGCATAAGCGTCTTTCAAAATATTCTAACGTGCAGGTATTGCTTTCCGTTTTCTGATCAATACAACAGATACAACAATAACTACAATTAGCACTAAGCCACCGCCTATAATGACATAAGCCCACCATGGAAAATTCGTTGCAGGAATTTCAATTTTGATATCGACAATATCGCTCCATGAACTAGCTAGATCATAAGTATCTACAGCCCGAACTCGGAAATAATAAGTTCCATTTGTTAGACCTGTGACAACTCGTGATAGGCCAGTTACATTATAGCTGTTAATTGGTGTAGTAAAGCTTATTTCGCTATCTACTTGTAATTCATAATGATCGATACCAACATCATCTATACTTATAGACCAATTGACTTCCACGCTGCTTTCTGTACTGATATCACCTGGATCATTGATAGCAGGTTCAGTAGGTGGATCATTGATTATATATTCAATTGTGATTTCATAAAGATGAGGACTTCTATCACTGAAACCTTCAATTTCAGCTCGCCATCGAAGGTCATTACCAGTATTTGCAAAAGTATGCTCAACACCTGGAATTACAGCATCCCAATGAGCTCCTCCATCTGCAGACATGAAATAGGTTATACCAACTCCAGATGGAATAAAATCATCAGGATAAAGTGTTGCGTTGTATATAATTTGATTAGTAGAATCCATCTCTAATGATTGAGTTATATCTATTCCTGGAACATATGTATCTCCTGCACTTTCAAAGTGTCGAAGAATTACTAATGAGGATTTATTAGCTACATAAGTGAAGTCACCATTAGTTGTTACTTTCCAAGCACTATTTGCATCTAAATTGGTACTTATTACATCAATATTATTGTAATCTGATGTATTGACAATATCTACTGAACCATAGGGATTTGCACTGATACAATACGGTCCAAAACCCCAAACACCATAAGAATATGGAAAAGTCCAATCATCTAAACTTGGTGAAGCGGGATTCGTAGAGTTATACAATACCATCCATTCTTTCTGTGCTGTATAAACTGTGTCACCATCAACATATATGTCTTTAAACTGAGAATTTGTTCCAAAATTGCCAACAAGAACAGACGATGAAAAATCCGTTATGTCGTAAATAAATAGAGATGTTTTTGCAGTTCCATCAGTATCTTCAACAGCATAAAGGTACCTTCCTTGTACCCATACTGCAGTAATATTAGTACTCACTGATATGTAATTTAAAGGAATCCAAGAATTAGGATTAGTACAATTAATAATGACAACAGTACCACCATATGATAAGTAGAGTATATCTCCATGAGCATAAACATCATGAATGTTCCCACCACCGATTTTTAGTAAATTCTTAATATCTGTAGGATCTCTAATGTCAAAAGTATACCAATAGTTAGGACCAACTAAATGTGCTGTATCACCATCTATATCAATTCTATGAAATATTTCACCCATAGGAATAGAATAATTGCCAACTAAAACAGGATTGCTAGGATCTCGAACATTTAGGATATAAAATCCATCAGGACCACCAGCAACAAAAGCAAGTTCACCTCGAACTCTAACATCCCAAGCTTCTTTGTCAGAATAAGCGTTTTCGTAGAAAGTATTTGCAATATTTGCTACACCATTACCAGCTTGAATTTGGTATGTATGAAGACCATCATGTGATCCGACAACAAGTAATCCACCGTAAAGATCAACATCATATACATAAGGAACAATTGGTATTGCCGCAACGAAAGCAAGATGCTCAGGATTAGCAACATCTAAAACTATAACTCCTCCATCGCCATCAGCAACAAACAATGTTTTACCTTGTAAGGCTAATTTTCTAGCATAACCAGGCGTATCAAAGTGTCCAATTATCTCAGGATTAGTTTTATCAATGATATCTATAGCAAATACTCCTTCAGTTCCAGCTGCTAGGTAAGCATATCTACCATTAGTGATTACATCAGTTGCATTGCCTGGTGTATCAATATGACCTTCAGTAAAGAAATTGTTGATATCAGAAACATTGACTGTAAAGAAACCATCTTCTGCTGCTGCAACATAGACTAAATTACCAGCTACTGCTAAACCTAATGCATTATTGCTGTCTGACCAGCTGGTTGTGATGTTAACAGGATTATTTGGATCTTCAGAGTAAAGAACTCTTAATGATTGACCAGTACTAGACTTGTAAGCTGTATAATATACTAAATGTCCATTCAGCTCAATGTCTGTTACAGAACCTCGACTAGTATAAGTTTGAGCAATATAACTACCTGGACCAAAAGGATCAGTGAAATAGTAATCACGTATAGCACCTATTTCAGATGATTGATCTACATTACCAACATATACTACATCACCATCAGCTTCAATGGAATACTGTCCCCAGAAAGAAGGTCTTTGACCAGTTCGTCTTATATCTGTCGGATCTTTTATATCATAAACACAAATGCTTGGACTAGCACTTGTTAAATTATAATTCGCAGCAAAGACTCTTTTTCCTTCTACATCAATATCTGTATGAGGAAATTCCGAATCATAGAAGCCTAATGCTGCCCAAGAAAAGTTTCTTGTATTAGTTATTGTTCCTGTTCCCCAACCCCAAGCAGATGTCACTCCATCCATGAAGGTTGTATTTGAAAAATCTTCATGAACCTTAGCATAGCTTTGAGTAAACAAACTTGGTTCTTGTGTAGTTACATTGGCAATTATTGATTTTGACAAGAAACTAGCACTTAAGAGAAACAACGATACTAAAAATAATGTCAATAAAAATCTTTTTACTTTTATCAGAGTTTAATTCCCCCAATAATAATACATATATACAACATTTATTTTTAAATAAAAGGATATCTTGTATTTATTATAGAATAAAGCAAAAATTAGAGCGATATTTAGTGAGGTTTTTTACATTTAATTTCAAAAACAACAACAAAGGCTTATTTCTGAAATGATTTAAATCCAGACGAAGAAAAAGTTGAAAATGAAAGAAAAAAAAGAGAAGAAAATTAAAAATTTATTTTTCTAAATGCTTCATCTTTTCGGGATAATTAGTGAAAACAACTGTCTTCTTTTTTACACTTGCTTTCCGCTCATAGTTACCTTTAATATATTTAGTAAATAATTTTTCATCATCCCAATTCATTATTACAATCACTAGAATTAATATACATATACCAATCCCAGCACATACTATTGTTAATATGCTAATAACTAGAGCTATCTTCAGATTCTTCCTTTCTTTTTCAATAGCTTTAGTTACATCCAAAATCATTGTGTCATTTTCAATTTTAAATACCAATAAAAGATTCCCTTCTATTTTTTAAAATCAGATAATAATATTCAATATTGCTTAAATTCTTTTTTAAAGATTAAACTCTAGCAAATTATATTATTTGATAAATATCTTCTTAGGTAGTACTGCTCTAACACCAGGAGTAACATCTACAAATTGACTAATCCGAAAATCAACTGCACAACTACATAAAGCATAAGCTTCTTCTCTAGTCATCGCTTTTTCAGTTACCAACCAATCTATCATATCGCGTAAAGCAATTTTTGCTGCTTCATCTGCTGTTTCACTCCATGCAGTAGTCATAAAATATTCATCCGTTTCATATTGTGGTCTTTTGATCTTCTTTTCTTTGTTTACTACCAATTTTATTGTTAAATCTGCATCTATTTCAACAGCTGTTCCACAAACTTCACCATCTCCTTGAACAGCATGTACATCACCAACACCAAATAAAGCACCTTGAACAAAAATAGGTAAATATACTGTTGTCCCAACTCTACAAGCTTTTGAATCCATGTTTCCACCATATTCTTTTGGAATCAAAGTACCATGAGCTCCTTCAGGAGGAGCAACAATAATTGTTCCAGGGAATGGATCAATTGGAATTTTTATACCATAGTCAAATTCTGCAAAGCCATCTTTTATTGGAATAATTCTAGTCCAAGGTTCTGGAAAATCTTCTGCTATAAAACCAAAATTTGGGATAATACAGCATGCACCTTGTTCTGCTAAATCAATTTTTTCTATATGAACTTCTAGTGTATCTCCTGGTTCTGCTCCTTCAATATATACTGGTCCTGTTGCGGGATTAATATGTTCCATATCAAAATTTATTGGCAAATCTTCAGGAGTTTTTATCACTTGATTAAATGCATCTCTGCATTCAAATATGACTGTATCTCCAGATTTTACTTTTAAAACTGGTTTATTTTTTCTATCTGCTTTAAAGACAACTTCTTTCTGAGAAACACGATGGATTTTTCTTTGATTCAATTCAATATACCTATTCAGAATATGAAAGAATCCTTAATTAAAAATAATTCTAAAGCAAATTTAGAAAGAAATTTCATTTCTTTAAATTGTTTATTGATTTAATTTTTTCTTGATTTTTCTCTCTATTTCCATTGCACATTGAATACCATCAGCAGTAGCTATTGAGATTTGTCTAAATTCCTGATTTACTAAATCGCCTATTTGGTATATCAATCCTTTTTCAAATAATTCATTTGGAAATTTCTTAACCAGAATATCATTAGGTTCTCTTCCTATGGCTAAAAGGACAAAATCAAAAATTAGTGGATTCTCTTTATTTATAATCAATCTCACTTTATTATCAGATGTTATTTGAAATTCATTCACAATTTTTGAAGTTTCAATCGTAATTTCATTTATATTTGATGCTCTATAATAGAGAAGTTCCAAACAACTGAGAAATTCATTTCTATGCAAAATAGTGATTTTAGATTCCTTTTGAACTAGATTTAAAGCATAATCAAAAGCAGCATCACCCCCACCGATAATAGCAATATTAGCTTTAATTTTTTTTTCTTCAGGAATATCATTTGGTTCATAGAAAATTAGATTCTTTGATTTTAGATCTTCAATACCTTTTATTGAAAATTCTTTAGGGATTGTCCCTGTAGCAAAAATTAAAAAATCACTAATACTTTTCGTTTTGTTGGTTTCAAGAATGAATTTACTGTCTTTAAAAATACCATTTTTTACTTCTTCATAAATGATTTCAATTAGCAATGAATTTACATGTTCTTTCATTAATTTTACGAATTCTCTACCATCTATACCTTGTGGAAAACCAATATAATTTTCAATGTAATTTGCATTTACCGTTAATCCGCCAATTTCATTCATTTCAAAAATTATTGGTTCAATACCCATTCTCTTTAATTGTATTGCTGCAGCACAACCAGCAGGTCCTCCTCCTATTATTGCTACTTTTGTAATCAATTCTTTCATTTATTTTTTCCTCCAAGTATTTCATTACTTGTAATTGGTATTCCGAATCCATGACTTGCAGCCTTAAGCGAATTCAAGTGTAATTCTTCTGTGTAGGTTGCTATGCAATCAATTGGCAAGAATACTTCAAAATTTAAATTAAATGCATTTCTCGCGGTAGTTTCACAGCATAAATGAGTTGCAACACCTGTTATCATTATGCTAGTACTTCCTGATTTTGCTAGAATATTAGCAAGATTAGTACCTGAGAATGCATCATAGGTATTTTTTACTATAATGTTTTCTTTATCAACTTCAAATTCAGGTGAAATTTTGTACAAAGGATCAATTATGCTTAGTGAATCATTCCACCATTTATTCATAATATTATTTTTATCTAGTTCTGGATCTAAGCCATATTGTATGAAAAAGTTAGGTCTATTATTTTTCTTGAAGAAATCTTGAATTTTCTTAATTGGTTCGATAATTGTTCGTGCAGCAGGTAAAAAAGCATGGGATTTAGGATTAAGGAAATATTCTTGCATATCGATTATTAGAAGTGCTGAATTTATAATATCAAATTTAAAATTCCTTTTTTTGGAATAATAACGGGATAAGATCTCTTTCCATTCAGCTATCTTACTTTCTTTATTCAATTCTGTAAAATAATCTTCTTTTCTCATTATTCTTCCCTAATCCGGATTATTAGCTCGATTCATTATATTTTTGATACTCTTCAATTGTATAAGTTTTATCTTGGAATTTAAGAGCATGTTGACCACAATTACTTCCTATGTGATTTTCTTCTAATTCACCTATACTTAATAAGACTTCAAATCCTTTTTCTTCAATTTCCTTAATTTTTTGTTTGGCTAATTCACCAGTTTCTACGGAAATCAAAGATTGCAAACTATGAGCCTTAGCAATGCCTGTAGGATTTATAGGTGTTATTTTAATGAAGAATTTTTTGGGATCAAATATATCAGCTAATCGTTCTGGATCTAAAGGATTTGATTTTTCAGAAGCAAAATTTAGTGTTATTTTCCTATCTCCCATTTTCCAAAAATAATTTCCATAATTAGCAATCTCTTCAAGAGACCATATTTTATATGGAATTACTTTTCTTCTAACATTTTCATCAGTTGAATGAATAGAGAATTGTAATTGAAATCTACCATTAGAGTAGAGTTCATCTTTTATTTCTATCATTCTATTCAAAAAATCTTCAGATTTCGATGGTGCTATAGTGGAAATACAAGGCATTAATCCTGGTGCATTATAAATTGATGGAAGTTTTTTCATAACTTCTAAAACATCTTGATTTAGTGCAGGTTCTCCCATACGAGCAAATTGAACTTTAAATTTCTCAACTGGAATAGTTCTCTCTGGGAATCTTTTTGAGACCATATATTCGATTTGATCAAGCATTGTTTCAGCAGATATTTTTCCATGATAATAAGTTCCTGCATCACACATTTCGCATCTTACTGGACAACCATACATAGTTGATAAAATTAAAACCCATTTTTTTTCTCTTGGAATAGGTGGTTGTAAAGATTCCACAAATTCAAGATAATTAGAATCTTTTTTTCCTACATAGAGAATTGCAAGATCATCACGACCAAACTTTGCTACAATTTCCATATCTAATAAACACCAATGATATTTTCTTTTTTTGGAGTTTTATTTATAGCAAAGTTGGCTATCAGAGGGCTCCTTACTCAATAGCAATTTAACAGTACTATTTTTTAAATCATTTTATTATAATCAAACATTAGTTAGTGATTTTTACAGTAATAAAATGCTAAGTTTTTAATCTTAAGATTTTTCTATATTGCTCAATTACATTTAAAAAGAATTCAAGATTTGATTTACTCAGTATAGGAGATAGAAAAATGGCAAAAATAAAAATTGTAACTGATTCAACCAGTGATTTACCAGATTACTTAGCAGAAGAATATAATATTACACAGATTCCATTAAATGTATTTTTTGGAGATGAAAAATTTAAAGATCGAATAAATCTCTCTCCAAGTGAATTCTATGGGATGATTGAAAGTGGAATATACGATTGGCCCACAACCTCACAACCCTCTGCAAAAGAATTCTTAGATTTATATAAATCGATTTTTGAACAAGGATTTGATTCAATAATTTCAATCCATCTCTCTGCAAGTCTTTCGGGAACAATAAATTCAGTGACTTTGGCTAAAAATCAACTTCCAGATAAAGACATTACAATTATTGAAGGAAATACTGTTGCAGCACCTCTAGGTATGTTAGCATTAATTGCAGGTAAAATGAATAAAGAAGGAAAGAGCAAAGAAGAAATTGTAACAACACTAAAAGAAAAGCTTGTTCCTTTTGCTCGAATAGTAGGAGTTCTAGACACTTTGGAATATTTGTACAAAGGAGGTAGAATTGGGCGAGCAAAGAAAATTCTGGGAACTATTCTGAAGAAGAAACCTCTCATTCAAGTTAAGGATGGTGTAGTAGATAGTTTTGGTACAATTAAGAACCATGAAGAAGGCTTTTCTGGATTAATGAAAATGGTTCCAAATGTGATTGATAAATTAATGGTTGATTCAATTTGGATTGGTTATACAGATGAAATTAAGTATGCAAATAAAGTACGAGATGCTCTTACTAAAATTCCAAATGCCCCTAAAGATTTAGTGATTTCTCAAATTGGTCCAGCAGTTGGTTCTCACATAGGACCAAATGTAATGACTATTGCATGGATTGGCGAATGGGATGAAAAATGGTTTTTTAAGGATTAGATAGATTGGTTCACTAATCTATCAGTTTTCTATTTTTTATAATTATTTTTCAATTACAAATAATATAAGTTATTTAATATAAGACCAATTTCATAATAAAAATAAATTATCTAGAAGAAAATTGCATATTTAGTGATTAAAATGTCAGATTACAAAATTAAAGAAATAAGTTCTGAAGATTGGAAACCAACTGCTAAAGGTATACCGGGAATTTTTATCTATTCAATAATGCCATCTGAGTGGTCTGAAGTTAAAATGTTATTAACAAAAGTAGAAGCAAAAGGGATTTTTCCTCAACACAAAGATGATTACCACCATGTTTTCCATTTTATTGAAGGAGAAGGGATAGTAATGATAGGTGATGAAAAACATGAAATTAAAAAGAATTTAATAGTACATATACCAGCTGGTTTGTTACACAGTTACGAAAATACTGGTAGTTCCGAACTAATTTTATTAACTGTAAATATACCTAAAAAAGAAAAGTAACAATGGATTATTTTATAAAATCCATCATTATATCATCATTCTTTTTAGCTAAAGAATAAGCTGGTTGTGTCATCTCAATAGAACTTTTCCTAGCAAATCGTATTGGTGTTTCTGTTTGAATAATTAATCCTTTTCTAACAAAATCTGTTAAATCTATTGGTAGTCTTATTTCATTAAAGTGAGTTTTCAAATCATAATGGGTCACTTCTTGTTCTTTCTCAAGATAACTCAGCAACGGTTGAGCAATGATTTCCATCTTTTCATCTAAATAGTCTAAAATTATTTGTAATACTGCATTGATAGTATGTTTATCCTTTATCTCGCGATTAATTATTTCTGTGAATATAGTATTAAATAACTGAGGATTAAATACAATTGCTTGTTGTATCACTTCTCTAAGAGGAATAGTCTTGTTTAACATTACTTCAATATTAGCTAATCTTCGGATAGCAGCAATGATAAAATAAAAACTATAAGATGGATTATCTTTTACATAGAGTGCTTTCTTAGCTTTAATAATCAAATCTCTACAAAAAGTATAATTGAGGAATAATTGTCTTTCAACATCTCTTGAACCAACAGTTTTTATGTCCTTTAATAAATCATTAATAGATTCATCTTTTGTATAGATTAATTTACTAACTGAAAGATGTGAATGTGCTAAACTACCGTCGAATTGCCTTTGAATTCTATTTCTAAATTGATCTCTGGTAAAAACTAAAGTGTCAAAGCTAACATCTTGTTCAATTAATCCTTTGTATAAGAAATAAGGTTCATCTCGAGTGATTATAATTACATCAAGATCAGATTTTTCCCAGACAACATCATGAGATAAGCTTCCACATAATAAGAATGATAATGCATACTCGTCTGCTTTAACCTTCTCAACAAGATCATCTAAAGCTTTCTGATAATCCCTGTGAACTATTTTTCGATCTACACCAGAAGGACCAATTTGCGTAGGAATTGTTTTAGAGGATTCAAAAAAGTCCCAATCAAAATGATATTGAGGTTCATGATATTCAACTATTCCCTTTCTAGTTATTCGTAGAGGTGCAAAAGTTCTTCGTAATATTCGTCTTCTATGAAGGTTTTCTAAATCAAGAAAACTAATTCCTTTAGAGCTGAAATGAGTGTCTATCTCTGTCTGTGTTGCTGTTCCACCATTTTCAGTAATAAAGTCTAATACTGGTTTAAAAACAGCTATTTCTTTTGAATCAAGATATTCATACACCTTTCTAATTGCAAAATCAAGTGTTTCAAAAGTGACTTTGTTATTAACAACTTTATCATAGACGTTTTTGTATAATTCTGGTTCTAATTCACGACCAACAAGAATTACTTCCCTTGGTGGATAGATTCCATTTAGGTAGCAAATGAAGTATCCTAATTCACTTACACCATGCATTAGATAATAGAGACTAAGTGCAATGTTATTTTTAATGTACAAATATTTCTCTGCTTTCTTGATATCATAGGTTGTAGCATTGAAATAAATAATTTGATGAGAAGTTTTATCTCGCTCACCAATTTGAGTGTTTAAATTATTGTAGAAATCAGTGAAAGAATCATCTCGAGAGAATAGTAATTTACTTCTTGATAATACTTGATTATAAGGCACTGATTCTCTTCCTAATGCTCTTCTTTGAAAATCATTTTTACTGTAAATAGCTATATCAATAGGTATGTTGTTTTCTATTAGTCTAGTCCATCTATGTTTGCCTTCTTCTGTGATTACGTAGATATTGATATTCGAACCTTCTACTATCTCGTCATAAGCAAGACTTCCATAAAGAATGAGAGCAAGGACTTTTTTGTCTTGTTTCGCTTTCTTTACAAATAATACTAAGGCTTTATCGAATTGCTTTCTAACTTCAGGATCTTCCATTTAAATCATCCCCTCAATTAATCTAACAATTCGATGCATTGAGGAATTCCGTATTATTAAAACAGATTTTCCTTTAGCTAATTCTTGGAAGTAAATCTCACAATTCTTTTTGTTGCAAAACATTATAATTTCTCCTTTTAGATTTTACAATGTTGCTTTAGGAATTGTCCTGTGTAAGAATTCTTACATTTGACAATATCTTCAACAGTTCCTTGTGTTATTACTTCACCGCCTTCTGCTCCACCTTCTGGTCCTAAATCTATAACCCAATCCGCAGATTTAATGACATCTAAATGATGTTCAATGACAATAACAGTATTCCCTGCATCTACGAGTTTGTGAATAGTTTTCAAAAGTTTTTGAATATCTTCCATATGCAATCCAACTGTAGGCTCATCCATGATATACAGATTATCCTTGAGTTTTTTCAACTTACCAAGTTCTTTTGCTAATTTAATTCTCTGACTTTCACCACCAGATAATGTAGGTGCAGGTTGACCAAGTTTCAGATAGCCTAATCCAAGTTCCATTAGTGTTTTTGTTTTATGAGCGATTAATCTGATATCCTTAAAGAAGCCATTTGCTTCTTCAATTGTCATATCAAGTACCTCACCTAAGTTTTTACCATTGTAATTGATTTCAAGAATTTCTTCATTGTAACGAGCACCTTTACATTCTGGACAAACAGTTTGAATATTAGGCATATATTGAAGCTCGATTCGAACAAGACCTTCACCATTACATTCAGCACAACGTCCCTCATGATTGTTATAACTGAATCTTCCGTAGGTATATCCTCGTCTTTTTGCTTCTTGAGTATCAGCGAATACTTGTCTAATCTTATCATAGAATCCTACATAAGTAGCAGGTGTTGATCGAGAATGTCTACCAATCGGAGATTGGTCTACTATTCGGACATCTACAATATTATCTACACCTAAAACTTCGTCATGTTTACCCGGGAGAATTCTTTGATCTCGCATATCATGTAATAGCCTATTACCTAATACATCTTCAATTAGAGTGCTTTTTCCACTTCCCGAAACACCTGTGATGCAAATAAATATCCCTAGAGGAAACTCAACATCAATATTTTTGAGATTATTCTCTCGAGCACCAATGACTTTTATTGTCTTACCATTAGGTTTTCGAGCTTTACCGAGGTATGGTATTTGTTTCTTTCCCAAAAGATAATGCCCTGTTAGGAATTTTGGATTCAGAAGAACTTCCTCATATGTTCCTTGAGCAACAATATTTCCACCATGTACACCTGGTCCAGGGCCAAGTTCTAATATGTAATCTGCTTGCTTTATAGTTTCTAAATCATGTTCGATAACTATAACAGTATTCCCAGTGTCTCTGAGACGTTTCAGGATATCAATGATTTTATTGCTATCTCGAACATGTAAACCAATACTTGGTTCATCTAGAACATACAACATCCCCATTAATTCAGAACCTAATTGTGTGGATAATTTAATTCTCTGAGCTTCACCAGCAGAGAGTGTTCTAGCTTGTCTATTTAGTCGGAGGTAATATAATCCTATATCAATCAAAAGTTGGATTCTTTTCTTCAATTCAAAGAGAACTTGATTAGCTGCTCTTTCAATTTCTTTAGGAGGTTCAATATTATTAATGAATTCTAACAAATGATCAATGAAATATTCTCCTAATTCATGAATGTTTTTTCCATTAACTGTAACAAGAAGTCTTTGTTTAATGAGCTTCTGACCGTAACAATCTGGACAAACATGTTCTGCCATGAATTTTCTGTACCATTCGTATCGTTCTCCTTTCTTTCTATCATGACGGTAAAATCTATCAATATAATTAAGAATACCCAAGAATTTCACTTCTTTCCCAACATCACGATGTCGATATTTATTTGGCCAATCGGGAGGTTCTAAAAGTGTGAATTTGTTTTCTATTCCATGTATTAATTGATATCTAACATCTTCAGGTAAATCTTTGTAAGGAGCGTTTATATCAAATCCCAATAACTTTGTAATGCTAAACATCCAATATTTGGGATACCAAACAAGAGCTCCTTTAGCTATGCTTTTTCTACTATCTTTTACCATCAGATACGGTTCTGCTTTAAGTAAGGTGCCAACACCTAAACATGTTGGACATGAATGATCAGGAAGATTTGGTGAAAATCCTCCAGGCAATAGTTTGTGAAAAATAATATGATGTTTTTTACATCCAAAATCCTTGTAGAATTTCTTTTTAATTTCATCTGAGATTTCTTCATTATTAAATTCGAATCTCATTAAATTACTTCCAACATTTTTAGCATTTTCTATTGAAATTGCTAGTTGTTGGTGGAGTTCTTGTTTAATGACAAATTTGTCAACTAACACTTCTATTTGGTAGTCTTTATCTTCATCTAACTCTATTTTATCATTAATGCTATAATTCTCACTATCTATTTTGATTCGTTTGTATCCTTTCTGTCTGATATCATCAAAAAGATACGAATAATCTTCTTCATAGATTTTATTCACTGGAGCTAGAATCTCTATGCTTGTACCCTCGGGTAAAGTCATTAGATGGTCAACAATTTGATTCGCGTTTCTTGTCTCAATTTCAACATTGCAATATGGACAATGCACTTGACCTATGACGGAAAATAAAATTCTCATGTAACTTGATATATCAGTCATAGTTCCAATAGTAGACCTAGGATTATATGTTCCTGTTTTCTGTTCTATTGCGACGACTGGGGATAATCCCAGTATTGAATCTACATCTGCTCGTTCTAACATAGGTAACATAGATCGAGAAGAGGCGGACATTGATTCGAAAAACTTACGCTGTGCTTCTCCGAAAATAACATCAAAAGCAAGCGAAGTCTTCCCCGAACCTGAAACACCGGTTAAAACCGTTATCTTATCTCGAGGAATATTTACGTCAATATTCTTTAGATTGTTTGTTCTTGCGCCTTTTACTGTAATAGTATCTCTCATATTATGCCTCCTATCATCATTTTAATCCAACTTGTGTTTCCAGTGTTTCATGAACACAATAACAAGTATCTGGATCTGATGTTTTGGTGAGGTTTCTCACGTATATGAGACAGTATTCTAAGTGTAGAATCATCTTAAATAAGTTCTTATTACCACTAGAAATCGTAAAAATAAAAAAAATCCGCAATACACGGGAAGTATTGAATCCTCAATGAGGTGAGTAATATTTACTCTTCTTTCAAACTAAAGAAATTATTTCTTCTTCTTTGGTGCTTGTTTAGGAGCAGTTTTAGAAGGAGCTTTCTTCTGTTGACCCTTACTTTTATTTGATTTTGCCATCTTTCTATTAACACCATCTTCGAAATATGATGCATTAAGATCACAAATGACTAAAACCTTTTAGTCTAAATTTTTTATAACAACACCACTAGTATTTAAACTAATCTCTTTCATTTAAATTCAAATTACTATTTCATGAAAACTTTGGTAGCTAATTCTTCTATAAAATCATTTTCTAAGTCGTTTAATTGTTCTCCAAGATTATTTGTAAGTGAATGCCAAATAGTAACTGATTTCTTAAGTTCACTGATAATTTTATCTAATTTTTGAATAGCAGTAAATGATTGCCCTTTATACACATAGCAAAATAGGAGAGGTTTTTCAGCTTTTAGCAAAAGAGTGTATTCTTGATGTTTTATTCTTTCAATTGATCCTCCTGTAGCAAAAGTTTGATGCATGAAAGAATCTATTGCTGTAAGAAATCCTCCTACAAACATTTCATCAATCATTTCTTTTGGGGAGAATTTCTTTGAAAAAATTGTCACTCCTCCTTCATATACGATTATTAATAAAACTGGTTCTTCTTCTTGAAGTTTAGGCATATCAACCGTTCGTTTATCAACCATCCTAATAACATCTTCGTTAACAGGTGTAGCAATACTTCTTTCAAAAGATAATTGTGTTTCTTGAGTTGGTTTTGCATCAAGTTCAAAATAAGAATCAAGTATTTTTCTCATTCTTGGTATATCAGAAGCAATTCTTCTAAAACCTTTATCTTCAGTAATTTGTTGTGTTTGATTAAGGTAATTTCTAGCTTCTTGATATTGGTGTCTTATCATTGCCAATTGAACTTTTAACCAAAAACTTTCAGCAATCATTGAATGCGATTCGATTTGCTTTGCAGTTTCAAAGTACTTTTCAATCATTGTTTCGAGATATTGAATTGCATCTTTATCTCTAAATAATTCAATTGATTTTATTAAAAGCTCACAGAGAGTATACAAAGCTATATTTTTGTATTCATGATCCAAGAGAACGTTTTCAATTATACTCTCTAAGATCGTTTTTGCTTTTGTTAAAATATCATTTTTTGAGCTTGTTTTTAATAAAATTGCAGAAGCTAATCGATAAACTAAATTACTAATATCATTTTTTTCTTTTTCAATGATTTTCTGAATTCTCTGTAAATATGTTTGAACTTGCCCTAATGTATTATTAGCTACATTTACATTGATAAGCCAAAAGAGTGTTTCTGTTATATCCCGTTTATTCTTTTGGTTTTCACGTAATTCTAAACTTTTTTTAAAATTATCAATAGCTGATTTTGAATCACCTTGTTGATAATTTAATTTTCCTAATGTTTCATTTACTGAAGCTAGACCAATCTTATCATTGAGTTTTTCAAATATTTCTAAACTTTGTTTAACATAATCAAATGCTTTTTCTATTTCACCTTTCCTATAGAAAATCTTACTCAAAGAATTCAAGGTTTCAGCTATACTTCTTTTATCATTTTTTTCTTCACGAATAGATAATGCTCGTTCAAGATATTCTAGAGATCTATCTAATTCCCCTAATCTGTAAAAAATTTCACTAATGCTCATAAGAAATGTGGCAATTGCTTTCTCATTTTCAATTTCTTCTGCAAGTGCTAAACTCTGAAGATTATTTTCTAATGCTAAACCGTAATCCCCTTTCCAAGCATATGAATCGCCAACTTTATTTAAGATATAAGAGGTTTCTAAATCATTTCCAATTTCGCTATATATATCTAAACTTTGTTGATAAATTAATTGCGAGCGAATAACATCTCCTGTTTTAAAATAAATTCTTGCAGCAGCAGAGGAAGCTTCAGCAATTCCAGGTTTTTCATCTAATTCTCTATTGAGTGATAAGCTTTGAAGATACTCATTTAGAGCTGATTTCAAATCCTCTTGTTTTTCAAATATTTCCCCCTTAACAAAATGATAATTGGCTTTTCTAATCACTAAATCTGCTGACTTGAGATTTTTTAATTCTTTTAAAATATCAGAAGCTTTATTAAGAATAGTAGAACCTTCTTCTATATTATTGAGACTTAGCAGTAAAGATGTTTTAATTAAAAGTGCGTCATAAATTGGTGCAGCACTTTCCAGATAGCGATAATCTGCTAATATACTCTCTATAAGAGTGAGACCTTGTTGAAATTCTCCAATTTTATTCAGTAATTTTGCTTTGTATATTTTCATAGATAATAGAGCAGCTGAATCCAACCTACTCGTAGTCTCAAAAACATCTATATCGTCTAATGCCCTTTCATATTTCCCTTCAGCAATGAGGTGTTCTAATTGAATAATCTCTTCTGGTTTTGAAGACATCATTTTAGACACTCACTAATGAAATAGTTAATTTAAATATAAATGTGATTCCTTTTAGGTAAATTTTGTCAGAAAAAAATGCTAAAAAAAGAGAAAAAAGTGTGAAAAATGGTTGAATTACAATATACGTTTAAAGAAATCAACCATTGTTCGAATAGTTAGCATTCGTGTCTTGATATCACCAAAACCACCATGCCCTACTTCGTCTAATTCCATATATTCAAAATCTTCTCCTTCAATTTTTCCTAATTCTATCAATTTATCTCTAAAGATACGCGCTTGAGATATTGGGCATCGTGGATCGTTGACTCCATGAAAAATAAGTAATTTTGCAGTCATATTTTGCGCGAAATTTACTGCACTTCGATCATACCATAAATCTTTATCATCTATTGGATTGCCCATTTGTCTATTAATAAAATATTTAAAATGAGGCATAGATTCTTCGTAGAATGAAAAGAATTCTGATATACCAATCCAAGCAAAACCTGCTTTCCAATATTCAGGTGCTTTTGTAACTGCTATAAATGTCATAAAACCTCCATAACTACCGCCACCAACACCTATTCTTTCAGAATCAACATAGGGAAGTGATTTAAGATATTTAGCTGCAGAGACAACGTCTTTCAAATCAAGCCCACCCCAATCTTTTAGACATGCATCCCGAAATGCTACTCCATAACCAGTACTACCTCGTATATTTGGTAAGATTACAACAAAACCTTCAGATGCAATATATTGATGCATTGCACTAAAATTCATGAAATATTGACCTGTTGGTCCTCCATGAACATCAACAATAGCAGGTAATTTTACTCCTTCAAGAATGTTTTTTGGAACAAAAACAATTGCTGCTATCTCTTGACCATCAAAAGATTTGTATTTTATATATTCAGGAACTACAAATTTAGATTTATCAATCGAACCATAATTTGATTCTAATAATACTTCATATTTATTAGTGGTTATTTCATATATCCAAATGTCATTTTTTATTTCATTACTTGTATAATAGAAGAGTAATTTATCATCATCCACAAAATCTAAGTTATAAGTTAAACCAGGAGGAACATCAATTTCTAGCATTTGTCCTGTTTCTAAGTTATAAATAATAGGTTGCAAAGTTGCTTCATGATTTCTAATAACAGCAATATATTTCCCAGAGGGACTAAATACACCACCAAATTCATCATAAGTACCAGTACTTAACCATTTTATTTCTTTAGTTTCAATATTATAAGTACCAACTTGGTTTAATCCGGATGCATCTGATATAAATGAGAATATTTTCCCATCAGGATGCCAATCGGAAAAATTATCATGAGAACCTTTTTCATCTATTCTTATGATTCTCTCTAAATCTTTTGTTTCATTATTATAAAGATAAATATCTTCATTCTCCAGATTAGTTTTCATTTCATTAGTGTTCATAATCATCCATTTATCATCTGGACTCCACTTACCTCCAAAAACTGGAACATCTGCAGCAGATAATTGAGTTACTTCAGAATCATCTAGTTTCATTTTAAAGACGTTCATTTGTCCTGCTCTAGTACTAACAAATGATAACCATTGATTATCATTACTTACTTCTACAACATGTTCTTGAGCTTTAGGAGTATTTGTTAAAGCTTTAACTTCCTTAGTCTGAACATCAATGACCCAAATATCATTTTGCTCATTACCACCATCATCTTTTCCAAAAAAGATCTTTTTACCCCCTTTATCCCAAGTAAATCCTGTTCTTGGAGCTCTAGGTAGTTGTCCATCAGATACTTGAATTATTTCTTTAGTTTTTAGAACTAAAACATATAATTCGATTCTACCTGTAACATCCCAATAAAATGCTAACTTCTGTTTATCTTTAGAAAGAGTCGGCATAGAATAACTTGGAAGACTCATTAATTCTTCAAAGGGTAGAGGATCTGGTTTATATTCTGTCATAAACAATAATTAAAAAATTACTTTAAATTAAAAGTTTTGATTAAATAAATAAAATAGAAACAAAAATAGAATTAGTTCTTTTTTACAGATTACCATTAATTTTATAGATGATGAACATAACTTTCTTAAGTTAATGAGAATATCTCCTATCGATATTTTAAAAATAATCAACCTGTTATCATTAAAGAATTAAAGTGATTGTGATGGCCTCTGGATTCTATCTTAAGAATGCATTTAGAAATATTTGGAATGGAAAAAGGCAATCAGTAATTTATTTTCTAGGCATTTTTATATCCATAACAGTTATTACTTCATTAAGTATTTGGTCTGTTACTGCTGAAGATTCCTCAATAAGAGATTTTATGGCAGCTCAAGATTATGAACTTCGAATTCGATCATATCTTCCAGATAGACTACCAGACATTAAAGATTGGTTGGATCAAGATTCTTTAGTTGAATCTTCATCATTTATTTTCTATAATTTAGCATTTTTTAATGCAGAAGATAAAATTCCCTTTTATCGTTTCTATCCATTAGATAATCAAGAAAATATGTCTAATCCTGTAGGTCTTTCAACTTTACTACTTATTGATAATAAAACCATACCTAGAATCGCTAGTCAATTCACATTTCAAGGAGATTTTGATATTCAAGAAGGAGAAGTATTAATCAGTAGTACTATTGCTCAACAACTACAATGGGTGTATAATACTACAATTACTCCTGGTATGAAAGTCAATTTATCTGTTTGTAAACAAAGCACAGATTACGGTGTTTTTCTATTTCAATATGAACCAGAACATTTCTACAATGTAACAATTCGAGGAATTTATGATATGATTCCTGGAATAACAATGATGCAATCCAGTTTTTCATCCGACTTTTTAGATAGTTCAGTAATTTTCTTGCAAGATAATATGGAAGCAGAACACATAGAACGAATGGAAAGTAATGGATTGATGCCTTTGTTATTTGCTAAATTAGATCCAGAACAGGTAACCGCTGAAGGTGCAGATGAAATTATGCCTATAATTGAAAATCTAATTCAGAGGTTAGAAATCGCTCAAACAACATCTTTACCATATATACTCGATACTCCTTTAAATGATTTAGAACAAGCATTTAGTAAAGCTAAAAGTTATATGTTTGTTTTACTGCCAGTTATAATTCTAGGTTTAATTCAATCTCTCTTTACAACAAATATTGTAGTTGAAAATAGAAAAACAGAAATAATTATCCTTAAAGAAAGAGGAGGACAAAAATTACAGATAATTGGTTCTCTACTATTAGAATTTTTAATATTAGCTCTAATGGGAATTTTATTCTCAGTGGTAGCTTCAATAATTTTTGCTGCTATAATACCTGGTTTGGCTTCTGAGGGATTATCCTGGATAAATTTCACTAATTTCTTAAGTAATCTAAAAGTTCAGTTGTTACCCATAATAGTTACAATCTTAGGAATTCTCTTAATTTCATTAATATATGCTAGTATAAGGATTAACCAGTTATTAAATATTGAAATATCTGAAAGAGAATTGAAGTTCAGAGAAAAAGTCCAAAAAGGTATACTCTTAGGTAGCTTAATAGCAATAACAATAGGGGCAACAGCAGTTTTAATTACACTAGCTATAATATATCAAATTGATTTAGTAGATGTGTATAATTATTCATTAGAAGAAACACAAAAAGGTACTATATTGTTTATTCTAATTACAATTATTTACTTACTATTGTCAGTATGCTTTACTTTATTGTTCATCTATTTATTAGGTAAAATAAAATGGAATAAAATTTTAAATAAAAATGGATTTTTTATTAGCAATATTTTCAAAAAATCTAACTTTAAATTCAATACAATAATTTTAATTTTGTTAATTGTCACAAGTACTTATTTCTTCACGTTGACACAATTGAAAACTTTAAAAACAAATGAAGAAGCAACAATTTATTACAATAATGGTTCAGATTTACGAATACATACATACGATGTTCATCACTCATTTGCAGAGAATTTTTCTCAAATAACAGGCGTAGAAGATGTTATACCAATAATGAAGAGCAGTGGGCAATATGGTTTTGATTCAATAACGCTATTTGGTATAAACGCAACAAAATACAGTGATATAGGAAGATGGGATGATAGTAGTTTTGATAGCGAACTTGAAATAATACCTGAAATCTATAAAGATTTGAATTACAAACAATGGTTAACAAGATTGCCACTAGAACCAAATGGTACTATAATAAGTGATAGTTTAGCAAAAAAGTATGAACTGCAAATTGGTGAAACAATATCACTTAGTAATGTTCTTTTTGGAGGTACTTTTGGTATTGATGTATTTCTTATTACTGGTATAATGCATTCAGCTCCAGGTTTAGGTCTAACAGAGGGAGCAAATCTTGCTTTAGGACAACCAAATGACTATTATATGTTAATTAATGAATGGAAATTTTTTGATAATTATAGGATAAATAATACTAATCTATTCTTAGCAAAAACAGAATCAACCGTATCAGTAGATGAAATTGAAAATGAAATTTCCCAATTCGAAATAGTTGAAGAAGTAAACCCTGATTTGGTTTACATCAGCTTTGGTGAAATCTATGTCAATAGATATGTTCCACCCATTAGAATTTTCATGTATACTCAAATGATTTTGGTACTAATAATTGCTGCAATTATCATCATTTCTAATATTGATTTTGTTCTAATGCAAAGGAGATCAAATAACGCAATACTTTTTGCAATAGGCAATTCATGGAAAAACCTACTCAAAATGACCATGTCTGAACTTTTAATTTTAAATCTTTTTGCAATTTTATTTGGTGCAATAATTGGTTTTCCAATGGTTGTATTGAGTAATTTTCTCACAAAATCATTCTTATTAGATAGATTGATACTTCCATTACAATATTCAGTTAACTATATTGGAGTATTAGCAGTTTGTTTAGGCATTATTATAGTTCCATTATTATCCATATTACCAACTTTATTGAAAAATAGGAATGAACGTATTGCTAACGTAATATTCCAATTACATATTAACTAGTTCATTATCCTTTCTTCTTTTTCTCTAAATTAGAAAACAATAAATAGAAAGAAAATAATTCCTTTGGTAATGTAATGGATGAAGGAAGTAATGTGAGATTTTTTTTTGAATATGCTATTAAAAACATAATTTCAAACAAAAAAAGATCAACATTATTCTTACTTGGATTAATAATCCCAATTACTGTAATAACTTCTCTCGATCTTTGGTCCAAATCATCAGAAAATCTTTTGATAGAGGAATACTGCTCTGATGTTGACTTTGAAATAAGAATAAGACAATTATTTCAAACTAATATGGTAGAAATTAATTCTTGGCTGAATAATCAATCTGAAATATTATCTTCTGATTTAGTTTATTACAATCTTATATTTTTTAATGCTGAAAATAAGAATCCTTATTATGCTTTCACTCCTTTTGAACAACAGCTTGAAAATGATGATCCTTTATCCTATGCTAATGTAATTATTCCCCCAAAAAGAGCTCTTGATAGAATTTCCAAATTTCTTAACATAACTGGTGATAGTAATTTAATGGAAAATGAAGTTCTAATTAGTAAAAAACAAGCTGAATGGATGGAATTAGCTTATAAGAAACCTATCGAACTTGGTATGAAAGTAAATCTAAGTATTGCGAGAAGAGGTCCTGAATTGGGAGAAATATTTCTTTTTCATTGTGATTTAAAACATTTTTATAACGTTACAATAAAAGGGATTTATGAAATCAGTCCAAAATCTTGTATGCTAAAAGAAACTTTTTCAGAATATATTCTATCAAATTCTGCATTCTTTTTGAAAGAAAATTTAGCAGAATCAGATATAGAAAAAATGGATGAGAATGGTCTTGTTCCAATAGTTCTAGCTAAATGTAAAACCGATTACTTAACAAATAATGGTATTTCCGGTATAGCTCCTGCTATTTATGATCTCCGCAATAAAATTACACTAAAATATCCCAATCTTTCACCTTTTGCTTTTGTATCATCTTATGAAAGATTATTAATTTCATATTATCAATCAACATGGCTATTTGTTCTTTTCATTCCAGTAATAATTGGAGGTTACCTTCAATCGATTATTGTTTCGGATATTATTTTATCTGAAAGAAAAAAAGACATTCTTCTTCTTAGAGACAGAGGAGCTCGAATACCACAAATATTAATTCTTTTTATTATCGAATTTACTATATTATCTATAATAGCTATTTTAATTTCTCTTGGTTTATCTTTTCTTATAGCTTCATTAATACCACTAATAGCGAGTGGAACTTATTCATTATCCTACTATAGTTTTATTTTATCAACAATGAGTTTTCCAACAATGGGATTCCTTATTTCTTCTTTAGGAACAATAACTGTAATATCGCTTTTTGTATTTATCAAAAATAAACAGGAATTAAATCAGTTTATTACAGAAAGAGAAAGATTACGCAGAAAAAAACTCTTGACTGTTGTAATGGTTCTTGTTCCAATAGTTATTTTCACTGGTCTTCTAATTAGTATTTTAGTATTAATTATACCTTATTTAAAGGAAATCTCGATTACTTTCAATTATAATTTAGAACAAATAAAAACAAGTTCAATAATTCTTGCATTAGTATTAGTGTTGTTTTTTATTTTCATAGTATTATTTACTTTTGGATTTTCAAAAATACTTGGTAAATTCAAATCAATCTACAAATTAATTTTCCCAAAAAATTACTTCTTTTTATTACATAGTTTCAAAAAAATCAATAATAGATCAAGTGTTTTATTAATACTTACCATTTTATTTAGTAGTTCAGTGATTTACTCTAATTTACTTGTATCAAGTCTAAATGTAAATGAATCAGAAACAGAATATTACAATAATGGTTCCGATTTGCGTATCGAAACTATTGATTCAAGATTTCAATATTACAATAACATTAGCAATATTGAAGGTGTTAAGGAAGCAATACCAATTTTCAAATTATCAGGACTTTTAGGATATTCTTCTGTCACTCTTTATGGAGTAAATCCTTTAAGATATAGTAGATTAGGTAGATGGGATAAAAGTAGTTTTAATGAGAATTTTATTCCAGATAATATGAAAGAATACAATATTACCCAATGGTTTCAAAGACTGGAAACTCAAAAATATGGGATATTTATCAGTGATGCTTTGGCTGAAAAACACGGATATAGTATTGGTTCATATATTAGAATCAGAAATATAGAAAATCCTAGTAGCTATTCAGATTTTACTTTTATAGTAGTTGGAATAATTCATTCTGCTCCAGGATTAGGTTTAGCATCAGGAAAAAATTATGGTTTAGGACAATACAATGATGAATTTGTGATAATACATGAATACAGAATGGTTGTAGATTTTCAATTAAAAGAAGTTAATCTTTTTCTTGCTAATACTGAAAAAAATGTTTCTATAAATGAAATTTCATCGGAAATTTATCAATTTAGAAATGTGTCAAGTATAAATCAAAAATTAATATCAGAAGGAGAAACAACTGAATATATACAAAAATACGTTCCTAAGATTCAATTATTCATAAATATTGAATATACTTTAATGGCAATAATAGGTCTAGTTTTAGTCTTTACATTTAATAATTTTATATTAATGAATAGAAGAAGTACTAATGCAATATTTTTTGCCTTTGGAAATTCTTTTAAAAATTTTCTAAAATCGCTTATGGCTGAATACAGTGTTATTATTATTACCACACTTATTTTTAGTATATTATTTGGTTTTTTGTTAACTACTTTAATACTTTCAGTTAATGCCCCTTTTCTTAAAAGCATTATAATAATACCATTGGTATTGAAACCAAATGTCAAAGGAGTAATTTTGATACCCCTAATAATCGTGCTAGTAATTTTGACAAGTTTACTTCCAATGATTACTTCAACAAAAAAAGCAAAATTAATAAATTGCATGTAAAAAAATGTAGAATACCTCATTCCATATTTAAAATGTGCAAAAGTTAGTAATGGTAAACTTTCAGTTTCTTTTTGAGAAAACAGAAGCGAATATTTCTAATAAATTAGATTCTTCATCAAACAAAAAGATATAGCATTAAATTTTTATTTCTTAATTGAAGGAATAATTTCATGTCATCGATTTCCAACAATTTTATAGATGAGTTTGGGCCTTGGGCTTTAGTAGCAGGTGCTTCAGAAGGCATAGGTGCTGCTTTTGCTCGAGAAGTAGCGAAAAAAGGTTTGAATGTAGCAATAATCTCGAGAAGAAAAGAAGTTCTTGAGGAATTAGCTAAAGAAATTAATGAAAAATATCAAGTTCAAACTAAAGTTATAGAGCAAGATCTTACTTCTCCAAATTTATTGGATGAATTAACAAGTAAAACTAAAGATCTGAATTTAGGATTAGTTATTTTTAATGCAGCACTTAGTCTTATTGGATTATTCCACAATACATCAATAGAAGTACATCAAAGAGTAATTGATTTGAATTGTCGTGCACCTATGATTTTAAGTTATCACTTTGGAAATAAAATGAAAGAGAGAGGAAAAGGCGGAATTATATTAATGTCCTCCCTTGCTGGTTTACAAGGAAATCCAATACATACTCATTATAGTGCTACAAGAGCATACAATATCAATCTAGCTGAAGGACTCTGGGATGAATTAAAGAATGACGGAATTAAAGTAATGGTAGTTTTAGCTGGACCAACGAAAACACCTAATTATTATAAATCAGACCCTAAGGAACTTGCATCTGTTAAGTCAATGATTTTAGAACCACAAGCTGTAGCAAAGCAAGCATTAAATGCATTTAGAAGAATAAAAAAACCCTATTTTATTCCTGGAGTAAAAAACAGATTTACTAGTTTCTTTTTGCAACATTTTATGACTAGAAAAGCTAGAATTAAATTAATGGGTTCAGTTGCTCGAACAATGTATGGGGAAAATAAAGATCATTTTACATCTTAATTTTCTAAATATTATAAATCTCAATAATTACAATTATACTAAAAAAAATTAAAATGGTTAATTGGAAATAAAACCTATGCTTGAAATAACAAAAAATGAAGCTCGAAAATTCATTCTGAATCGATTAGGACTTAGAACAAATAGTTCATTTTCTTCAGTGCTAGATGTTGTAAAACAGATTCATAACATACAAATTGATACAATTTCAGTTGTAGCAAGAGCTCAAGATTTAACTATTTTTAATCGTATGCTAGGATATCAAGAAAAAAATGTTTGGAAACACCTTAAAGAGAGAGAATTATTAGAATTTTGGTCTCACGCGATTTGTTTGATGCAAATAGAAGAATATCCATTTTATCTTTGGAGAATAGATTATCATACGAAACATAAGAGCAGTTGGTGGAAACACTGGGAAAATAAATGTAAACACATAATTGATAGAATATATAATTATGTAAAGACCAATGGACCAACTAAAAGTGCTGATTTTAAACAAAAGGAAATTAGAAAATCAACTGGATGGTGGGATTGGAAGGAAGAAAAAATTGCTTTGGAAATGCTATTTCATACAGGTAGATTATTAATAGCTTATCGAGAGAATTTCCAGAGATATTATGATTTGCCTGAAAATGTAATACCTTCAAATGTTAGCACAGAAAAATTATCTCTTGAAGAAGTACCTCAACATTTAATTAATATAGTTTTTTCATCATTAGGAATAGCTAGCGTGGAAGAAATAAAACATTATACTGGTCAAAGTTTTAGTCGAGAATTATGGAAAAATAACGTAGGAAAGATTGAAGCCTTTTTAGATAATTATGTTAAAGAAGATATCTTACTTGAAGTAAATGTTAACGAGCTTGAAAATAAACACTATATGCTAGCAAAATATAATTCAGAATTAAAGGAAAGTCAAAAATTTAATTTTAATCGCGTTCCAGTTAAATTTCTCACTCCTTTTGATAATATTATTAGAGAAAGAAGCTTTGTTCAAAAATTTTGGGATTTTGATTATAGGATTGAAGCGTATACACCAGTTGATAAACGACAATATGGTTATTTTTCTCTCCCAATTCTTGATAAGTATCACTTTATTGGAATATCTGATATGAAAGTTCATCGAAAAGATCAAATGCTGGAATTAAAATCGTTATTTTTTGAGAAGGATTTTAAAAATGATGATGGATTTATTGATCGTTTTATTACAGGTTTAACTTTGTTCAAAGATTTTCATGGTTGTAATGAGATAATAATCAACCATTGTAATTATCCAAAATTACTAATGGAAATAAAAGAGCAATTAACAGAGTAATATTTTTATAATTTTGAGAGTTCTTAATCGGGATTATAGTAATTATTACTAACTATTGAGTTGATATATTATGCGAACAGCTATTCCAATTAAAGAAAGAGATTTACCTAGAAAAGTGATTGATATAATTTTGTTAGTCTTCTTTTTCATTAATATCATTTTCATTTGTTACCTATTCGATATCGAACAATTAATTGTTTCAGGAGAAGATCATACAGTCAATTGGGAAACATTCACATATCCAATTTGGCCACCAAAATTCATTGTAAATTTGAATCATTTCGTCGGGCAATTCGATAAAGCACTTCTTTATCGAGATCCTTGGTGGAGAGCAACAATTTGGATTGATGTTGTTCTTTTCGGTCCATTTTACATTGCAGCTATAATTGCTTTCATTAGAGGTTGTAATTGGATAAGAATTCCAAGTATAATGTGGGCAACTATTATGTTAACTAATGTTACAATTATCTTAATTACAGAATTTACTGATCCAAAATATGCTGGTGGAAAACCATTACCAATTATTGGTGCTAATCTTTTGTGGATTTTAATACCAATATTAATAATAATCAGAATGGCTCTATATCCTCAAACATTTTCGGGCGAAAGATTTCAATTTAAAAAAGAAGAAACATCAGATTAAATTTCAAATCATTCTTCTAAATAAAATTTATAAATTATTTTCTTTTTTTCTTAATTCTGTGAAAAATTAATAAATGTGAGAGTGAAGGTTACTACTATCTTAAACGGTTTGGTGGAAATGAAATGGCTCTCATTAACATATTGTGGCTCTTTCTAGGGCTTTTGGGTTCTTTTATTAGTGGTTCAATCCCATATTCAGTATTAATTGGACGACTAGCAACTGGAAAAGATTTACGTAATTTTAATATTGGTAATCCAGGTGGATTTAATGCGGTTATGACCTATGGTCTTCCTATTGGAATGACTGTTATATATGTGGATATATTGAAAGGACTTATTCCAATTGCGCTACTTGATTGGATTTTTCATATGGATTATTTTATGAATGATTCATCAATATGGCATACATTGATAGTAATATTAGGACCTGCAGTCTGTATTTTAGGTCACAATCATTCGCCTTTTCTTAAATTCAAAGGTGGAAGAGGATCAGCTGTATTTATTGGAACACTACTTTGGATGAATCCATTAGTTTTAATTACTTTCTTTATTCCATTTGGACTAATGATTGGTTTATTAAAAGTTCCAACAAGATTATCAAATATTTTAGCAGTAGTATTTTTCGCGCCTGCTTCTTTGTTCATAACAATATATCCTCCATGGAATTGGATTTATTCATTAGCATGGATCGGTGAGATAGCTGGAAAAGTGACTTTCTATTGGACACCATTTTTCATTGCATTAGCTATGTGGATTGCTTGGTTGCCCAGACACTGGCCTTCTATCATTGCTGCTATTAAAGGCGAAGAGTGGACATTATCAATAACTGAAGGACAACAATTCTCTGAAAAATTTGACACTCAAAAAGATGAAGCTACTCGTGAATAAAAAAAAGGAGTAGAAAATTCTACTCATATTTTACTTTTTAAGAAGTTTATTTTCTTCTTTTCTTTATTACAACAATCAATCCAATTGAGAATAGTGCTCCAAAAGCAAACGCAATATATGGTACACCTAGTCCTCTAGTATAACTACTTTCAGCAACTTGAACAACCATATTGAATTTAGTATCTTCTCCTTGATAAGTCCCAGAAATACCAGTATTCATATTATAGCCTTGTAGTGTATAACTAGTAACATTGTAATCAAATCTAACATTGTGTATAATAGTTAAACTTGTAACTTCAGCACTAACAGAATAAGTTCCTAAACCAACAAGAGCTAATGCTAAAGTTTCGTTATCATCATACCAGGTAGCAGAGGAAGAAATGTTAAAGGTTCCCTCATCATTACTAAATCCCGCAAAAAATGGAGCCCAATTTGCTGTATCATTATAGAAATCATAAAGATTATCCCAATCGGTACTTGGAGGAGCAATATACCATTGATCCCCCAGACTAACACCTTTACTAATATCAAGTGGATCAGTAGTTCCACCTGTTGATATCCCCATCATTAAAAATGGGTACATAGAAGCAGCAATTAAACCTAAACCAAAGGATAACCAATTGTTTGATGCTGATTTCAAAACGGTATCATTAGAGCTAATATCAAAATTAACACTAGATGATCCTACTACTGTAACATCTATATCCAAATTTGAGTTAACAGCTACACCTGTATCCCCAACCCTAAATTTGTTGGTTTCCCCACTTACAGTTACTGCAGTACCCTCGGAGTAACTGAATTCACCATGGGCTTTCTTAACTACATAAACAAATGAATCACCTACACTAACAGCTTGTGAAGAGCTGATTGGTATTGTTAGTGCTAAAGTAATTACTAGAATTGACGTAAATATTCCTTTCTTCATCTAAATCACCAGAGTTTTTTTAAGATGGAAACTCTACCATTCTTATTGAATTAATTATCTTATATAAAGCAATATTTTGTGGCAAAGAAAAGTCTATAGTTTGTATTAATACCTTACTTTTTCATATAAACCAAAATTGTCCTCGACAGAAATAATTATAAAGTTTCGATATTTATATAAATAAGTGGAATATTCTCTCACTGGAAAAAATTTCTATATTGGGGTAACAAAATGAAAAGAAATCTAAAGCTAATATTGATTATTGGTTTAATCGTAATTCCTTTATTAAATTTATCTAGTCAAGTTAATTCGCATTCTAATAGTTCGGCTAATGTCTGTGAGGAAACTAATATTATACAAGAATCTACTATAAAAAATTTTGAAATAGGAGTAGAAATGACTATTCTTCATGCTTATTATTATGATTTAGATTCTGATGGTAATGAGGATGATATATTATCAGTTATTCAATTCAGCACTTATAGTAATAGGGCTGAATTTGTTATTACAGATTTATATCAATATTTAACGCTGCCTTCTGGATTTACCTATTCTTGTGGATTTAGGATAATAGGTTATTTTGATACAGTAGTAATTGAATTTTATTGGTATAATGTTGCATCAGAAAGCGGATGGTATACACTTGAAGCTTATGCTGAATCATGGAATAATTGTTGGGTATGTTATAATTATGATACAGTAACCTTCGATCCACCTGAATCGGATGATGGAGGAATGCCTCGAGTAGAAGCAGCTGTAGCGGATTGAAATTATTCAATCAACTGAAAGAATAACTTGTGGGTGATTAACTTTAATATAAATTTTACAGAAAAGGAGCTAAGTGTATTAATTGCACTTCAAGAGAATCCTCTAGCAACGTACGATTGGCTTGCTGAGAGAGTAGGATTAGTGAAATCATTAATCTTTGGAATATTAAAGAAATTATCAGCTGGTGCTGAACCACTCTTTCGTGTAATTGCCCAAACCAATCTTTTAACTTTAGATCAAGAAAGTGTTGATATTCTTGTACAAGCAAATAGTGAAGAAAAGCTTCAATTAATTGAGAAACTCTGTTACGAACATCCTTATACTTCCTATGGAGCTAGATGTTTTGGTAATACAAATGGGATGCAAATACAATTTACAATTCCGAAAGGAACTTCTTCACTGATTCATGAGCTTTTCAATAAATTACAAAATAAGAAATTAATTGATAATTTTATTATTCTTCCATTTACAGATTCTCATCCAATTTATTCTACACCGAATGTTGATTATTGGAACTCAGAAAATCACAAATGGGAATTTAACTGGGGTGAATGGTTTAATCTTACAATGAAAAAACAAATCCCAAAGGAAATTGAGGGGGAGACGGGATCTGCGAAAAAATGGTTAACAAGAGGCGATATTGCGATTCTTAAAGAAGTTTCACGCAATGCTCGTAGAAAGAATCTTGAATTGATTGATATTCTAAAAAAAGATGGCTATGATTTTTCTCCTCAAACATTCAGTCGAAGATTAAAAACAATAAAAAGTGAATGTATTAGTGAGTACCGAGTACTTTTAAATCCAAGTTATTTTGAGCTTTATTCAGCAGTATTGATATATGGTACAGGATCAAAAGATGAATTATTAGAATTACAATCTAAAATGCAACAAAAACCTGTACCATTTAGTTCAACATTCAAAATTGCTGAGAATCATCTATATTGGTATCTACATCTCCCACCAACTCATCTTTCAGATTTACTCTACCATTTAAGAAAGAAACTAAATGAATTACATTTTAATCATATAGATTATGTTCGATCAAGAACCTTTTTACTTTGGCCTCCAACATTTGATGAAGAAACACATGAATGGAGAAAAGACAAAGCTTTCATAGTTGACAATGTTTTAAATACTTTAGATAAAAAGTAACTTTTTTTATTTCTATTTATGTTCAGTTCTTCTGATAATTTCATTTTGTAATTTAGTTCCAAGATTGATAAAATAATCACTATAACCAGCAACACGTACAATTAAATCGCGATATTTTTCTGGATCATTTTGTGCTTCTCTTAGAGTTTCTACGGAGACGACGTTAATTTGGATATGATGCCCTCCAAGCTTAAAATAAGATCGAATCAAGTAGGTAATATTATCTATTCCTTTATCTGTAGCAAAGAAACTAGGAGTAAATTTCTGGTTTAGTAAAGTTCCCCCGGTTCTTACATGTTCTATTTTACTGGCAGATTTTAAAACAGCTGTAGGACCTTTTATGTCTGCTCCTTGAACGGGTGATATCCCTTCTGATAAAGGTTCAAATGCCTTCCTTCCATCAGGAGTTGCACCAATAACGCTTCCAAAATAAACATGAACAGTAGTAGGTAAAAGATTAATTCGATGATGTCCTCCTTTAGTGTTTGGCTTGCCATCTATAGCTTCAAAATAAATCTCAAATACTGCTTGAGTTTGTTCATCTGCATAATCATCATCATTCCCATATTTAGGAGTTTCATAGATGAATTTTTCTCTGAGAATTTCATTGCCCTCATAATTATTTCTTAGATTTTTAAGCATGCTTTCCATACTACAAGTTTTATTATCAAAAACGTTGTATTTTAATGAAGTTAGACAATCAGTGATTGTTCCCAAACCTACTCCTTGAATATAGCTTGAGTTATATCTTGCTCCTCCTGCATTGTAGTCCTTGCCTTTGATAATGCAATCATCTATAATTATTGATAAAAATGGAGCTGGTAAATATTGCGCCCAAATCTGTTCAATAATATTATTTCCTTTAATTTTAATATCAATAAAATAATTTACTTGTTTCTTATAAGCATCAAATAATTCATTGTAGGCTGAGAATTTTAATGGATTTCCTGTTTTTAAACCAATTAATTTACCAGTTTTAGGATCTGTACCATCATTCAAAGTAATTTCAAGTATTTTTACGAGATTAAAGTATCCAGTTAAAATATAAGCTTCTTTTCCAAAAGCTCCTGTTTCAACACAGCCACTTGCTCCCCCATTTCTTGCATCTTCAATAGATTTACCAACTCGAAGCATTTCTTTAACAATTATGTCAGTATTGAAGATTGAAGGTTGACCAAACCCAGTTTTCACAATTTTCAATGCTCTCTTTAAAAATTCACTGGGTGTTTTTTGGCTAATCTGAACCATTGAACTTGGTTGCAAAATTCGCATTTCTTCTATGACATCTAATATCATAAATGAGAGTTCATTGACAGCATTTTCACCATTTTCTTTTAATCCTCCAAGATTAATTAAGCAAAAATCAGTGTATGTATTACTTTCTTCTGCTGTAACTCCAACTTTAGGAGGGGCAGGTTGATTGTTGAATTTTATCCAAAAGAGTTCTAATAATTCCTTTGCTCCCTCTCTAGTTAATGTTCCTTCCTCAATTTCCTTTTTGAAGAAAGGATATAAATGTTGGTCTAATCTACCAGGATTAAATGAATCCCAAGTATTTAATTCAGAAATCACTCCCAAATGTATAAACCAATAATGTTGTAGTGCTTCATGAAAAGTTCTTGGAGTATTTTCTGGAACATGTTTACAAATTTCAGCGATTTTTTCAAGTTCTTTTTTACGTTTTAAATTCTCTTCCATTTCAGCTAATTCTTTTGCTTTTTTGGAATATCTTTTTCCAAATAAAATAATAGCATCCGCAGCAATTTCCATTGCTTTTAGTTCTTCTCTTTTTTCCTGTGCTTTAGGATCATTATTAGGATCTATTTCTTCAATACTTTCCTTAATTTTCCTTTTGAAATCTGTAAATCCTGTAGTAAAGATCTTTCCATCTGTAACTGTATGCCCTGGTGCTCTTTGCTCCATAAATTCTGTAAATATACCTGCTTCATATGCATTAATCCATTCAGAGTTTACTTCAGAAAAAATTTTATCACGAATGGATTTCCCTTTCCAATAAGGAATGATAACATTCTCAGTAAATTCTCTATTCTCATTACTTACTTTAAAAGAGATTTTTTCTCGAGAATTCAAAATATCCAAATCTTTTGTACTATGACAACAAATTTCCGGATAGGTTGGTGTTGCTTTAGGACTTGGTCCTCGTTCTCCTACAATAAGCTCTCCTGGATTAATACAGATTTCTTTATTTTCTAAAAGGTATTTGAATGCAAGAGCTCTTATAACGGGTGTAGAAAATTTCTCTATATCCTCACTTTGATAAAATTCAGTCATTAATTTTGCTCGTTCAATTGAAAGAATTGGTTGTGCTGTACGACTTTGAGTTCTAAGTGTGTTTACTCTTTCATTCATGTTTATTCCTCAATAATCACTTGAAAACCAAATTTCTCAAGATAAAGTTTAATTTCTTTCACCCTTTCTTTAGTTGGAGGTTGAATATCTTTCATTCGGTTTAATTTATTTAGCCTCAAGTATTTCTCTTCTCCAATAGTATGAAAAGCTAATAATTCAACTCGAATTATCTTTAATTTTTGAATAAATTTTCCTAGTTCCTCTAAATCTTCTTCTGAATCATTAATAGAAGGAATTATTGGTAAACGAATAATAATCTCTCTTTCTCTTTCAGATAATTTCTTCAAATTTTCTAAAATTAGATTATTTGATTGACTAGTATATTCTATATGTTTTGTATCATTAATTAATTTTAAATCATATAGATATAAATCAACAAAACCATTTACTTGATTAAAATATGAAAAATCTGCACAACCAGCAGTATCCAATGTAATATGGAATCCTTTTTTCTTACATTGCTTCAATAATGACACTAAAAAGTCAATTTGAAAGAGAGGTTCTCCACCTGAAAATGTAACTCCTCCACCAGATTCCTTATAGAAAATAGAATCTTTTTCTATTTCTTTCATAATTTCTTCAACTGTAACTAATTTACCAACTGTTTCTTTAGTCTTATTTATACGATTATTATTTGCTTCAATATATTCTAATTCTTGATTTTGACTTTCGGGATTGTGACACCACCAGCAATTCATTGGACATCCTTTTAGAAAAACAGTTGTTCGTATACCCGGTCCATCATGTACTGCGTAACGTTTAATGTCGAATATTATCCCTTTTTTACTCATAATATGTGAGTATAAAATAAAATTGAATATAAACTTAATTATAAAAAAATCAATCAACGAATTTTTTTACTTTTAATTTACTATCTATATCAACAACATTAAATATATTTTATCTAAAAAAATGCTTATGTCAGATAATGGATTTGAAGATGTAAAAATCTTAAATAATTTCTACCAAACATCAAGCTTCTTCCCTATGCCAGTTGTTTTGGTAAGCACAGTAGCAGAATCGGGACAGACAAATCTAGGACCATATTCCCTTTGTTTTCCATATAGAATTGCAGGTGAACAAACACAAGCAATGAAGTTAATTACTCGCAGTAATAGTAATACTGCAATAAACATTCAAAGAACAGGTATCTGTGCTATTAATTTTATCGAAGATGATAAAAAATACTTGGAAAATTGTGTAGTATTAGGTTTTCCAGGAGAAACTACAGAAGAAAAAATGATGAATAGTATTTTCACTCTGATACCTTCTACAAGATTAAATGGAGAAATGAATCCTAATATTAAATACCCGGAAATTGTAAAAGAGGCTTTTCAAATTTATGAATGCAAAGTTGATTCAAATCATCCAATTGAAGTAGATGAGGATACTGGAGAATGTCATATGGTTCTAAGAATTGAAAAAATCATTTTGAAGAAAAAATGGAAACAAGCACTTATTGAAGGGAAAGGTTTTCCAAGAGTACCAGTAGATTATGGTTTTAGAAATAATGCTTATTTCTGGTTTTCAAAACACTCCAAACCTTACAAAGTTCCAATTCCAGAATCTAAAGCAGTGGATATCAGCTCTATTAAATTCGCTGTCGAACGAATTGATCCAGAAATTATTTGGACTGATGAAGCATGTGAAAAAATAGTGAAAGTTCCTAGAGTTTTCTTATCACAGGTTATTCGAGGAGTAAATGATAAAGCTCGTGAAAAAGGAATCACTGAGATTACAGCTGATTTCATGGATGAAGTTCGTGATAAAAGATCAGATGAAAAAGGTAAATAATTTTATTATATTTCTATAATTAAACCATCATAAGCTATTTTAAAACCTTTTTTTTCTGTTTCTTTTCTCTCTTTACTTTTCTCAAATAAGACTTTATTTGTATGATTTAAGTGAGTGAAGTAGATTTCAGTATCTGTATCTCTCAATAATTCTAGAGATTCAATTATTGGTGGATGAGGAACTAAGGATCTTCTTGGTAATTCATTCTTTGAGTAAAAACAACCATCAATAAGTGCTATATCTGCTTCTGATATTATTTCGATAATTTCATCTGTCCAAAAATCTAGATCAGGTAAGTAGACTAAGGATTTTTTTCTATTAATAATGTAACCTACTGTATCTGTATATTCATTTCTGTGAGGTACTTCAAATGATGAAATTTTGAAATCTCTTATTGATTTTTCTTCACCTATTTTTTGACTTTTTGGGATAATATTATTATCTAATATTAGATGATTGAAGGGATGATTATTTTCAAGAAACGATTTCATTTTTACTGTGCAATAAACAGGTAAATCTCTTTCAGAAATACATTCTTTACCTAATTCCCAAAGTCCAGAGCAATGTCCATAATGTGCATGAGTTAGAAAGATGCCTGATATTGGTAATGCACCATTTCTTTTTGTAGAAGTTATTTCCTTTCTAATTATTTCAATTTGCTGTTTAATATCTGGAGAAGCATCAATTATGTAACAGTAGCTTTCTGTTTTATCTAGCAAAGCGATAGAAGGCCCTAATCTTATGTATGATGGATTGATTCTAGATTGTTGGCAATTTGAACATAAACAACCAATTTGTGGTACACCTGCATCTTGACCAGTTCCAAGAATTAAAACTTTCATTTTGATTTCACAAATCCAGAATTTTCTCATTTCCTCATTTTATTATTCAAAATATTAGTCCAATTTTCAAGTTCTCTAACTTGCCAAGCAGCTGAATCTTCCTTTCCGTTTTTATCAATGAAATACACTTTTAGCAAAGGTCTACTTCTGGTTTTTTTCAGATGCCATTTAGGATTATCAGTTTTCGTTATATCCTTTAATGGAATACTAATTTCTCTACTTGGAATCCACATCTCAAAAAATAACTCATAATCAGTTAAAATCAGAACACCATTTCCTCTAAATTGTTTTACACCAAGAGATTCCTGACCAAAATAATTAGCCCCTATACATGATATTACTATATTTTGCTCTGAGAATTTTGTAAGAATTTTTTCAGTACGTTTTCTAAACATAAAGATCACTAAAACTATTTTTCTGTTATAAAATCAATAATTTTTAATCAATATGAATTTAATGTAATTACTTATTCTAATAAACAAAAAAGTAAAAATAAATAAAATATATGAATCAATTTACTATTTTCTTATAAATAAGTCTAATATTTTCAGCGAAAATTTTTAAACAATTTAAGAGTGGTAACTTATTATAAGAAAATTTTACTTTTTGTGAGTTGAAAAAAATGAGTATTAGAATAATTACAGATAGTTCCTCTGATATTTCCTATGATTTTGCAGATGAAAATAACATTAAAGTTATACCATTAAGTGTGTCTTTTGAAGATAAAAGCTACAAAGAAGATCGAACATTCGATATCGACAAACATTATGATTATTATGAGAGTAACAAGAATTTCTTTCCAAAAACATCACAACCTTCTCCAAAAGAATATTACCAAGTATATAATGAATTAATAAAAGATGGAGCTAAAGATATTATTGTAATTTGTATAAGTTCAGCTTTAAGTGGAACATTAAATAGTGCAAGATTAGCTTCGGAAATGATAAAAAACGAAGGTAAAGAAGTAAATATACATCTTGTAGATTCATTAAATGCTTCTTATTCTGAAGTATTTTTAGTAAAAGATGCTTTAACACAAATTAAAAATGGAAAAAATGCAGAAACTATAATCAAGAGATTAAATCTACTAGTTACAAAAATAAAAACTTTCATTGTAATTCCAACCTTAAAATATCTTCATCTTGGAGGAAGAATTAGTATAGCAAAATATCTTCTAGCAAGACTTCTCCGAAAGATAGTAATAACTCAAGTAAATGAAAAAGGTGCTAATGAAACAGCTAGCACTGTAAAGAGTTTTGAACAAGGATTAGAAAAACTGGTTGAATTAACGACAGAGAAAAATAAGCGATTTCCAAGGAAAGTAGCTATTGTTCACGCTCGTAATTATGAAATGGCAGAAAAATTAAAAAAAATAGTTAGAGAAAAAATCCCAAATGCAGAAATAGAAATTGTAAGAACAAAGGTAACAATATCTGCACATACCGGTCCAAAAGCAGTTGCATTGATATCAGATTTTGGTGAAGAATTAAAGTAGTAAAATAGTAATTATAACTTGAAAATATTTCTTTCAAAATAAATGAGGGATGCTACCAATGTTATCTATTCAAATATTATCACTAGCAATTATGTGTATATGCGCTTATCTGATAGGTTCGATACCATTCTCTGTATGGTTAGGGAAATTACTTTCAGGTGAAGATTTGAGGAAGATTGGAGTAGGAAATCCTGGAGGATTTCATGCGTGTACAGTTTATAGTCCAGCAATTGGTTTACAATAATGTTTTTTATTTTCAGAATTTAAATTTAGAATAATCTTTTTTTATTTAAAAAATGAAGAATTATTTATGACAGAAAAAAAGCATTTTCTTGGAATTATAAAACCTGTAAGAGAGGGATTTATGACAAATCCTACTGAAAAGGAAAACAAAGTAATGCAAAAGCATTTTGAATATCTTAAAGGATTGTTAGCAGAGGGCAAGCTTGTTCTTGCTGGTCCGGTATTAAATGAAAAAAATCCTTTTGGATTATATATTTTCCAATGTACTACAAAAGAAGAAGCAGAGAATTTATTCAAAAATGATCCTTCAATACTATCTGGTGTTCAGAAGATAAAAGAATTCGAACCCTTTAAACTCTCACTTTACAATCCGCCTGATAAATAAAATCAGTTCTAAAATTATATGTTATTTTCCAGATAATTTATTTCCTATTTTCACAAAACACTTTTTTATTAGCTAAACTTACGTTGTAAAGTTAATTCTGAAAATTGGTGGATGACAAATGGTTTCAACTTGGATAGGAACATTTTTGATTTTGCTTCCATTTATTGCTGCAATTCTTCTACTAATCGTCGCTAAATGGAAAGCTGATATAACAGGATTCTTTATGTGGGCATTTATAATAATTTTAGCTGTTACTTATTTCAAAACTAACATTGGAGTAGTTTTTCTTGCATCAATAGAGGGATTTGTAAAATCCTATCCAATTTCATTAATGGTTTTAACATCTATTTTTATGATTACTTATATGCAGAAAACAGGTGCACTTCAAAGGATTATTGTTGCTTTTAAAACATTAGGTGGAGAAGGAAAGGAACCATTTCAAATAATGTTTATTAATATTGGACTAGGTTGCTTTTTAGTTTCAATTGGTGCAACACCAGTTACAATGCTCCCACCAATAATGTCTGCTTTAGGATATTCCTCCTTAGCAGCAGTTGCATTACCAGCGATTGGATATGATCCATTAACTACTTTCGCTTTACTTGCTGTTCCTGCTGTTATCTTTCAATCGGTAATGTCAGGATTATTTGATTTAACACCTGTTTTTCCATCATTAGCTCAAAGCGGTTTTACATTTTCATTATTCATGCCTATAGTAACAACTGGTATAGCTTTTGGTATGATGTTTATTGCTGGAGGTAGAAAATTACTATTTAAGAAACAATCCATTTTATTTGCTAGTGTAGGAGGATTAACAGCAGGTGGTACATCAATATTAGTAAATGGTTTAGCTTTTCTATTTGAAATGGATGGATTGGTTCCTTTAACTGGTCTCTTTGCTGGTTTATTTACCTGTGGTACAATGTTATTACTAGCTAAAATTCTAAAATATAAGATATTTGACCGTAGTAATCTTACAAATGAAGACATTAAAATTGAGCAATCAATGCCTTTATGGAAAGCATTAATGCCCTGGTTAATTTTAGTGTTCTTATGTGCTATTACGAATTTTATTCCACAGATATATGATTTCTTATTCAAAACGTTAGCAATGAATGTTCAAATAGCTGGAGCAAAACCAATTGCTTTACGTGTTTTCTGGAATGCATGGTTTTGGGTTATACTTGCAACTATTTTTTCAATGCCATTTTTAGGAATCAAAGGAAAATTAAGAGATACTTTTACAACTTGGTCTAAAAGATCCATTAGACCTGTTTTTGCAGCAGCTATATTTTTCTCGGTTGCAAGTGTACTCAACTATTCTGGAGCAACAGGTATTTTAGATGCTAATGGTTTTTGGGAAATTACAACAGAAAATAATATGATAAGTGTTTTAGCTGATGCAAGTGCGAGAATTTTTGGTAAATATTATCCTTTAATTGTCCCCTTCATTGGTTTATTAGGAGGTTTTGTAAGTGGAAGCGAAACATCAGCAATTGCTATGTTTACTAAATATCAATTCGATACTGGTAATTCCTTGGGATTATCTAATAATGGTATTCTTGTTATGGGAGCTGCTAATGGTATAGGTGGAGGCTTAGCAAGTGTTCTAAGTCCCGCAAAAATCCAAAATGCTACAGCGGTTATTGATAAGCAAGGCATAGAAGGAGAAGTAATAAAGAAAACTGCTCCAATAGCTATCTTAATGGTAATATCAGTTTCAATAATAACTCTTCTTTGGGCAAATGAATATCCAACAATTGTTTGGGTATTGGTTATAATAATTAGTATCATCTCTGCAATTCTTCTAAGTCTAAGTTTGTATTATATTATGAAAGCTATAAGATTACGGAAGGAAAAGAAAATTGTAGTTGAGACAGAGGAGGACTGAATATGGTTCTAGAAATTCTATCATATATTACTGTGGGATTAATTACTATTGGTTGGATAATTGCAATCACAAGAGAATTCATTCCATCAATATTGAAAATTAAACAGAAATTTAGCTCAAAAACCAAGGAAAATATTGAGGAGGAAATTTAATTTGGTCGAATTCACTGGTGATTGGATAACTCTATCAGGTTTGGTAATTATAATCATTGTTTGTACATTAGTTGTTGCTTTCTTAATTTTAGATATTCTACTCGAGAGATTCTCAGTAAGAAAATCAAAAAAAGGATTAAATTAAAAATAAAAAAAATTGGTAGTGAACCTACCAATTATCACCAATTTCTTTTAGCCAACTAGCGGAAACTTTTTCGACTGCCTTCTTATATGCAATATCATCGTTTGATTTTCCAGCTTCAATTGCAGCATGTAAATCTTGTGTTATATTAAGTAGTGCTCTCATGACTCCATGTGTGATGTCAGGAAGAGTTTGTGATTTTAATAAGACTTCCAAAAGCTCAAGTATTTGAGCATTATTTAGAGATGCTGCAACAATATTTTTTTCTAACAAGTTTGTAATAGCATTTTGACTAAGTTGTATAATTTCAAGGAAAATGCTTTGATTTATTGTACTTAATTCATTTACAACTTCTTCAATCCTAACCTTTGGTGGTTCTTTTATTTCAACTGGAGCAGTAAATTCAGAAACAGATTCCACTAGTGAATCTTGTATTGGTTCTTGGTATACTTCTGCTGGTTGTTGTTCTGTATAAATTGGTTGAGTTGGATATTGTTCTTGGACGGGTGCAGGTGTGGAAAGATCTAATTCTTCAAATTCACATTCATCAACCAATTGCATTTGTTCAACAATACCAAAGTGGCTCTCAACCAAAATAGATGCTCCACGGAAAGTATCAGGTGTAATAATTGGATTGTCTTTTAAAAGATCACCGTAATAAGTCTCAAAATTCTCTGTAAATTTGATTAATTTATTTTTGTAAATTGGTTTAACATTGTTTACCATTAAAACGGTATCACCATAGATGCCAGGACAAATTAGTACTTTCTTTTGACCAACTTCTACACTTTGAATTTCCAATTTTGCCTTTTCGCCAGTAATTTCCTGAAGAACAGCTCTAATACCTGTCATAGCACCACCGAAAAGAAGTTCATCTTTTACCATTTCAGGTTTATTAACCATATAAACACATGGTATGCCATTAAGGATATAAGCAATAACAACAATTTCTCGCTTCCAACCAATATTCGCTACTGTTCGTGGCATAACAATTGACATTACAACGATTAAAACTAATGCTGAAGCTCCTCCAGCAGAAACATAAATCAAATTATTTCCACGTAGAATCCATGGAAGAACTTCTGTTTCTCGTAATGTGATTTCGTAAGATAAATTATAGGTATTGCCTGCAAAATCAGTAACCTCTATTCTTAAGGAATAATCTCCTAATTCCATCTCGGATAATTCTAAATCAACTGAATAACGTCCAGAAGTTAATGTACCTAAAGCATCAGGAGTCATAATATGAATTTCAATATTACCGTCACTAATTATTGTCACTGTAACATTTTTGATTCCAATATTATCAGATATTGATGCACTTAAAGTATAATTTTCTGATCCATTTTCTTGATCAATTGTAAATTCTGCTGGAGTGTTACTATTGTGATCTAAAGCAGTGCTACCTAAAGTAGTAGTACCTACAATAGCTGGTGCAATTTTATCGACTACAAAAGAATAATCTTGTCTTGATTCACGACAATAATAATCATAGAGAACAATAATTAAACTATGGGAACCTGTATCATCTTGATAATCAGTATTCAATATACTAATCTCTGTTGTGAAAGGATTATATTGAATATTCAATTGATAATCTTGTGTAAGAACTTCGCTATTATCAATATAAATACTGATTTTCTTTATACCAGAACCAGCTTCAATTACTGTCAAATTGAAATTTAGTGAACCTGTTTTAGTATAAAATGGCATCACTAAATCGATTGAGAAATTCGAATATACTAAAGCAATAATTAGTGTAACATTGGTGTTTCCTTGATTATTTGCTAAATCAAAAATTTCAATTGAAATTGTTACTAAACTTGTGGTTTCGTCAAATTCAAAATATTGGTAATCCTTAGTTTCATTCCAGATATTAATTAATGTACCATTTATTTTTACTATATATTTTGATATTAAAGATCCTTCTTCTGTTATATCCCAACTGACTTTCACTACCCTTGTAGAAATTATTGTATTATTTGTTGGAGAACTAATCGCTATTATTGGAGCAGACTGATCTACTTTTATCCATCTGAAATCTTTGTAAGCTCCTACAGGATTTATTGTGATAGCAACTATCGTGACATTTAATGTTGGAAAAGAATCAATAGGAATAGAACCAAGATGAACAATAACTGACCTTGTAGTATTGTCATTAATAGTTTGATTAAGAATTCCATTTATGTAAATCTCAAATCTTGTGATGTTATCTACAAGATTGTCAGAAACTACCCAACTGAAAGTCACATAGACATCATTAGTATAATACGTTAGAGGAATTGGTGATGTAATTTCAATAGTTCCCAAGGAAGAATTATGGATGACAACTATACTATCAAAAGATACTCTATCATAATTATCGTAGGCATAAACTGAAATATTATTTGCTACATCATGTACAAGAGTAATTGTAGCATAAGTTACATATGGATCAATAATTGTTTCAATAAGAGAAGTTTCAAGATACACTTCATAATAAGCAATACCTGTCCCAAGATCAGAACTATTCCAATAAACTGTTACTTGATCTAAACTCGTGTTATATCTATTTACAGGGGAAATTATTTCAATGTAAGGATTTAAAGTTTCAAGAATTACCAGAATGTAATCTTGAGCTACGTTCCCTGCTTTATCAAAACTGGAGACAATTATTTCTTTAGAACCATCAGTTCCTAGATTTATATCTGCTTGATTAGCAGTACCACTATATTTTATTTCTCCATTTACTATAATTGTTGAATAATCAATCCCTGTACCAGCTAAGTTATCATTATTAGTCCATTGAACATTTAGTATTTGATTAGTTGTTAAAAGTCCTGTTAATGGACTAGTAATATTTACAACAGGTTTTATGGTATCTCGAGTGATACTTACTGAATCAGACCACCAATTACCCAGATTATCAAAAGCTCGAACCTCAAAAAGATATTCTTGATCAAATTCTAGATAAGCTATCTGGGAATTTATAGAAGAGGATACAGTAGCATTTAGTATTCCATCTCGATATACTCTGAAAAAGTCAAGTCCTACACCAAAATCACTAGCAGACCATTCAAGATCAATAGTTGAAGTGTTAACAGCAGAATTATCACTATGAGAAGTAATTGATATTGTTGGAGGAGTATCATCTTGGATAACAAAAACAGAATCTATTCCTTGGTAAAAATCTTCATCAACTGCTACTATAGTTATGTTCCATAATCCATCTGATTCTAATGGAACATCATAACTTAACATAGTATTGGCAATATTAGTATTAATTGGAGTACCATTTCTATAGATCTCAAAATGGTCCAAATTACCATCAAGATCTGAATAACTATATTGAATTGTTACTTTATCTTCTTTTGTTTGATAATAATTAGCAGGTGAAGTGATTGTTACCTCTGGTGCTCCAAGATCAATTCTAAATGAGGTTGTATCACTACTTGATTTTCCAGTAACGTCAAAACCAATTATCTCGAGATTGTGATATCCTTCAGCTAAATTAAGAGAAATACCTCCAAGTGTTCCATTGATTCTAGCTCGGAGCGTATCATTTGTAAGTATATCATAATGATGCATGGAATAATCATCTGATGCATCCCAAGTAAAACTAACAATATTAGTGGAATAAACATGATTGAGAGTTGGAAAAGTAATTGATAAAGTAGGTGCTTCTGATCTTCCTAAACTAATTATCTGACCAAAATTATCACCCAATAAAGTTTCATTTTCCCCATCTTGATCTATATCATAAATAATTAATGATTCTTTATAACCTGGTGAATGTCCTACATCACTAGACCATTCAACCTTATAACTTAAAGAATTACTACCAGCATCTGTAATATTTAATATTAACAAAGTGCCATTATTGCAACCTACTATTAATTCATTAACACCATCACCATCAAAATCCCCAACAACTGCTCCTCCACCCATAAAAGGGGTAGAAGTATTGTCATTAATTATTAACTCTAAAGGTGGTGCTGTATCACCGAAATCGTTTGCACCAAATATCCTTAAATAATTTTTTCCAACTAAAATGATTTCAATTTCTGCATCATTATCAACATCTTCAACAATAATTGTGTGTCCAAAATTATCATAGGTACTTGATGCTGTTCCTGAAGTTAAATCATCTTGACCATTGTCATCATAGTCACTAAAAGACCATTGCATAATTTCTAATTCTGTTTTAGAAATTGAATCATCACTAGTTATTTGTGAGAAAAATAATATCTCATTTTGAATATCTGAATCCATATTCGCCACTTCAATTGTGTGCACTTTAGTAGAAGCAGGATTAGTTGGAGTGATAATTCTCTCTAATGAAAAAATTCCAGTACTATTATCATATGCTATTTCAAAAATTTGACTATTAGCACCATCATCATATGAAACAATTATTTCAATTTCTGCATCATTATCTACATCACCAATTTCAATATACCCTCTCAGTGGTTTATCCAAAGGATTAATATAAGAAAGTGAATCGAAATCATTACCATTCCAAGAAGATAATCTAATTATACTCTCATTATTTCCACAGAGATAAATTTCATCTTTACCATTTTCATCAAAATCATAAGCTTCAATATCTCTTACAAGCATCATTTTATTTTTATGTATTGACTCCCAAGAAGACCAAATGCGAGTAATATTACCGTTGGAAACATCCCAATCATAAATTGCAGTTAGATTTTCTTTACCTGCAACAGTGGAATTTGAACTTACAATTAATTCCAAATCACCATTTCCATCTATGTCTGCTGTTCCAAGAAAAGTGCCATTATTCTCACCAAAAATACCTTTCATTATATTTGTGTTTTCCTCAAAAATATAATCTATAAAATCATCTTCTTTTCCTAGGCAAAGATCACCCCAACCATTAGCAAAAGTTCTGTATTCATTTGCTGTTCCATCAAAACCTGGCCAAGTTCTACCAAGTGATGTGAAATCATCGAATACTTCAAATGCTATTCCTGTGATATTTCCTGGATTAGTTTGAATAGTATTTTGACTGAGTGGAATCAAAACTTCATATTGTCTGTGATATGCTACTTCAAAATACGAATCCCCAAAAGAAGTATCCAATACAACATTATAGGTTGATATAGGATTTCCTAGTGTATGAGAACCTAGAGTGATCCATTTATTTTGAGAACTACTAAATTGTCTATAATAAAACGTATCTCCAGAATCATTACCAAAAAAGAAAACTGCATGATCATAATCTGTTAGAATACCGTTATGATCTCTATCCAAATATATTGCACATCCCCAATCTGTTCCGGGATCTTGTGTAGTAAAATCAGTTGCATCTAATGCAACATACAGGTTATTATTATCATTTTGAATTATTAATTTTGAATTTGGAGAATCCGAACCTAGATATAAATTATAAACTCCAGCAGAGGACCATTCACCAGATAAATCCGTATAGGTAAAATCAATTGCTCCATCAATTGAAGGAGCAGTATCGTTCCAAAGTGAAAAAATCTCTTTAGGGGAAGCTAAAGGTGAATGAGCTTGACCAAAATTCACATTTTGATTCAATCTTGGTAACAATGCAAAACCGACTAAAATTAATAATGAAGCTAAAATTATTTTTGATTTCATCCTTTCAAAAGATGATTTTGTATCTATTTTTAACATTCTAGTGAATTCTCCTTTTGAGTAACAAATCCTACTTCTATAACCAATTTTTTTGGTAATTTTACTGAATTTTTTTTGAAATACACTTAAGAATTACTTTGAAAAAATAAAGTGTTTTCGGTTAGAGCATATTTACACGTAATTACATTTTTATAATAAAAAATGCTTAAAAAACCCAATTTTTTTAAATAATATAGTTTCTTTTTTTGTTGAAGATTATGAATTCGAAAAGATTTGATCGAATAGTAATTTATGGTTCACCGGGATGTGGAAAATCAACCTTAGCAAATAAACTTAGTGAAATTTTCCAAGTAAATCATATACATCTTGATGATGTTTTTTGGGATCCAAATTGGTCTATACCAACAGCAAATGAATTTAGATCTCGAGTCAAAAGCGTTCTTATCCATGACAAATGGATAATTGATGGAAATTATTCAAAAGTACGTGATCTAATCCTACCAAAAGCAACTTTAGCAATAATGATCGATTTACCGCTTTTTATTATTTTTTGGAGAATTATTGCACGAACAATTACAAGAAACACTTTTCTAAAATTAATTGAACTAACACCATTGCCTAAAAAAATTGAAGAAACTAATTCTGGTGAAAGAATTTTCCAAGCAATTTTTGAGTTGTCTAGCTATGCCATTAGATATAAGAGACACAAATTGAAAGGCATAGAAGAAGAGGTAATTACAACAATAGGGAAAGAAAATTTTTACAAATTTCACAGACAGGAAGATATCGATAATTTCCTTGAGAAATTAAAGAAAAAATTGTAAAATAAAAAATGAAAATGTTTGAAAAGAATAAGATAACTATACCATCAATTTTTCTTTAATCTTTTCAACAAGTTCATCTGATTCTTCTGAATCAGTAACAAATTCTATTTGATTAGGTGATGAAATGCCAATATTAAGTTCAACTGCTCTTTTAATTTGCTCTTGTTCAAAAATAGGTCCTTTTGATACTTCTGGAGTTGTACCTAATAATCGTAAAAGAGCTACTCCCACAGCATCAATAGCAATTTTATCTGTACCTGCAACAAAAACATTAGCATCTTTTCTTGTGCCTTCCATTGGTCCACCATCTACAAAGGTAAAGATACCATCCATTATAATTAAATCCGCTTTGTAGATGGAATTAATTTCTGCTATCATTAATCTTTGATGTTCAGAAGAATGCAATTCACGCATATATTCGTACCCATCTCGAGGAACTAATCCTGTTGCATTTTTCATTGAGAGAGTAAAATGACCACCATATTGATGGGTTTTCAAACAACAAGTTTCTATAATACATTCTGCTTCATCATAAATTTTAGCAAACAAGAAACCTTCTTTCCAATGACTTCCTGTTGGTTGTTTTAAAATATAACCTTCTTTTGGTGCTGTTTGCAAATTAACAATTTTTAAATCAAACTCTTCTGCTAATTCATATAATCCTTTTTTCTGGAAAACTTCTTCTGTGTTAGCAGGACCACTTCTTTCTGCTACTGTAATGGATTTTGCTCCCATCTCTTTTAATTTAATAATCATTTGTTTCATTGTATCCATATGTGTTGAAGCTGGTGGGTCATCTGCTGTATTAAAATTTGGTTTAAAAATAATATTCTTACCTTTTACTGGATTTATTCCTAGAAGTTCAAAGGATTTGTTTACTCCATAAATTCTATCTTTTGTCGAAATAATAGCGATTTTTGTCAATAATATTCACCAATTCTTAAATAAATTATCATATTTAATCTAAAAGGTTTTCTTTTAATTATAATCTTAAAACATTGCATTTCTAATTAAGTTATTTGTTTAGTTTTGAAAGTTACAGAAAATACAAACAAACAAAAAATTCCCTGAGTAGAAAAATATGTTTTGAAATGTTTTTATAAAAAATAAATAAAATGTGAATAATTTATTTTCACATTTTATACATATTCAATTGTTCCGGGTGGTTTCACTGTAACATCAAAGTAAACATTTCTAACTTTAGGTATAGCGAGTAGTTTTTGAGTAATTTCATTTAATAATTCAAGAGGTAATTCAGTAACATTAGCTGTTCTAGCATCAATGCTATTGACACTTCTTATAACTGCATCAAACTTGCCATTTTTTCCTCCAAGTTGATAGAAAAGTCTGGAAAATTCAGTTAATTTTTTCCCTTCCTCAATAAATTTACTAAAATTAAATTCTCCAGCGATAATTTTAGCATTTTCATAAATTCTAAAACCATTACGCATACCAGTTACTTTATCAGATGAAGCTTCTTCAAAAGTTGCTGCGAAAGCTTGAAAAGGTTCTTGTTCTCCCCTCTCGTTCAAAATCATCGCTTTTCCAAAAGTCTTAATGTAATAATCATCTACTGCAGATTCTACAATATCATGTATTTGTTTCTGAAAAGCAAGTTTTTCAGCAGTAACAGGACCAACAATACGTGCTGCAAGAGCAGGACCAGGAAAAGCTTTTCGATATACTAATTGATTTGGCATTTCAAAATATTGGAGAACTTCTCTTACTTGATTTTTAGTAAGTGAAGCAACAGGTTGCACAGTAGCTTCAATATCATAAGTAATTTCAATATTGTGTTGACTTTTTACGAATCCTTTCCCTTTTTGAGATTCTCTTAAAGCAGTTTCTTCTTCAAAAGTCATACTTTCCTTGAGCTGATTCATACCAACTCCAAAACTTTCCTCAAGATCTGGAAGAATAGTTCCATCAGATAATAATTGGCAATGTTCTTCTTTTATGATTTTATCAAAAGTTGAAGAATAAGCTTTTTTGAAAAGTTTTCGTTTATTTTCTGCATCACCTTCGCCATAAATTTGTGGCAAAAAAGTTTCTCGAATGTCAACTATTTTCACATCAGGAAATGCTTCTTTTATTAGTTCCCTTTCTTCTCGACCTCGAATAATTCTCATTAAACCATGATCAATGAATACTGGTAGAACATTTACTCCTGCTTTTTTTAGAAGCAAATATGCAGCAGAACTATCTATTCCACCTGAAAGTGCACAAAAAACTTTCTTGTCCTTTACATGTTTTTGAATAAATTCAACTGCACCATTAACAAAACTAGCTGGATCTTTATAGGTAGTTAAAAATCTGTGATTGAGCATAAGAAACAAAGCTTTGAAGAAAATATAAGAATTACTAATTAAAAAATTGAAGGAATTAATGATTAGGTTTCCTTCTTTTTACTAGGATTACTAGTAATATTGACATTGAAATTCCTATTTCTAAAAAGCTAAACTTGTAACTTGCTTCTGATGTATTATTATTTGTAAAATCACCAGTTGAAATAAAAGTAGTATCTTGATAATAATGCACATCATTAATAGGATCTGTTAATGAAAATAACGTTCCATCTATCGAAATTATATTTAGCAAAAAAATACTTCTTCATAAAATTCCTTACAAACTTAATACTTCAATAAACAAATTTTAGACAATAAAATATTTTCCAAAAAAATTATCTCGGTAAGTGATGCTTTCTACCTTTAAAAACATAGAAATTTTCAAAATTATTATTAATAAACTGCTATGTGTAGTATTTGGAGAAAAGGAGTTGATTGAAAATTGAGAAAAAAATTTCAAATTTTAATAATAATAGGGATAATAGTAATTGTGCTTAGTTCAGTTCTTGTTGGAGTATTAGTACCAAGAAGTGATCTTTATGAAACTGATTGGGAAGGAGAACCATTAATTGCTAATTCTGCTGCTACATTTACAATTCAAGAAGATATAACCAATTCTTTTGCTACATATCGACCAGATAATTTTGAAATAAATTCTAGCATAGAACAAAAAAATATCGCTAAAGGATTAACAAATGTTGATTTTCAAGGACTAGAAATTAGTAATGAAATAAAACAGCAACTTGAGAAAACTAGTTTTGCAATTACTGAAAGTACGAAAAATGACATTTTTGATATTTATTATTCAGGGATTGACAAACCAAATTTCATAACAACTGATGTTTGTTTACATGCTTTTCATTTATACTTCGATGCATCATTAAAACTCATAGAATATACAAATTTTTATGATTTGTTTAAAGAAATGCTAGAAGGTTTAAGAGAGGATCAACTAGATTTAAACGAAACAATTACTGAATCAAAAATAAATGAGGCATTAAATCGTAATATTGCTTATATTTCAGTTATGCAGTATCTTCTAGATAATGAAACTATTATACCAGTAGCAGTAGAACAAATGGTTAACGAAGAATTAGCTAATATTAATAATATGATGACCAGTATCTCGAGCATTTTTGGTTATCAAGAATTCTTTGATTTTTATGAAGTTCGTGGGCATTATACAAGGTTTGATAGATTGTCTAATTTTTTCAAAGCTTTCATGTATGCTAGTAGAATGGGTTTCTTATTACAAGATGATGTATCAGGTTCAATCAGTGCTATAAATCAAACCCGTATGGCACTTCTATTAGTCTCAAGTTTTAATTCAACTATTGATGAAATAACAATTTGGGATTACTGGAAGAAGATCTATGAACCAACAACTTTCTACGTAGGAATAAGTGATGATTTAACGCCAGAAGAATATTATCTAATTTGGAAAAAAATCGGAGAACCAATTGTAACATCTTTAGATAATGATTCATTAATTGAGCAATTTATTGACGAAGCCGAAAATTATCGAAAACCAAAGATAAATTCCATGTTTATTTACGAAAATAATGATTTTGAAGATAGTACACAATCGATGAGATTATTTGGTCAAAGATTTATACCAGATTCTTATATTTTCCAACAATTAACAGATGATAATGTTAATGATCGATTTTTACCAAATGGATTAGATGTTTTTTCTGTTCTAGGGAGTCCAAGAGCAGAATATCATCTCAGCGAAGTTAATGCAACTTTTTCAGATTACAGTGACCAAATTAAAAAATTAAGAGAAGAATTCAGCAATTTAAATGCTAGTGATTGGACACAAAGTTTGTATTGGTTGTGGTTATATTCATTGTTCCCTTTGTTAGATCCAGCCACTGAGAACTATCCAGCTTTTATGTTGAGTGATACTTGGACTGATAAAACTCTAATGACAACTCTTAGTTCTTGGGCTGAATTAAGACATGACACTATTTTATACACAAAATATCCAGAGGTTCTTGAATGCTCGCCTCCTAAACCTCCTAAAGGTTATGTAGAACCTTATCCTGAAGTTTATTCAAGATTAAGTAGTCTCACACAATATTTCATAGATGGATTATTATCAAGGGATTTAATTGGTGAAACTTTTATTCATCAATTGTACTTATTAAAATCAATGTATGATGAGTTAACATTAATTAGTCAAAAAGAACTGGAAAATATTAAACTAACAGAAAGTGATTATAACTATATCAAAGACATATACAAAGTTTTTGAAAAATTAGTCTTTTATAATGTACTAAATTCCACAATTAATGAAGATAGAATGGCAGTTATTGCCGATGTTGCTGGAGCTTTTTATGATGGTTGGACAAGATTCTTGGAAGTCGCAACTGGTGATCCTTTCATTATTTATGTAATAGTACCAGATGAAAAAGGAAATCTTAGGCTTACGAAAGGAGGAATTTTCTCTTATTATGAATTTGTTTCCTTGAATAGTGTTATGTCAGACGAAGAATGGTGGACTATGCTAGATACAAATCCTCCTGATTTGCCAGCTTGGATAGAAAATTCCCTACCATTTGTTTTTGATAATTCAAGTTTGCAGATGATTGAATTTAGAAGGAAAATTATTTCTATTAAATGAAAAATTCTCCTTCTGCAGTTTTTTTCACTTTACCTGAAACCAAAATATTCTTCTGTTCATCTTTTGTCCACTTTACAGTTCCTATTAGCTTACTTGGACGTTTAATTTCATATCCTTGTTCAATAAAGATTTTTTCTCCTTTTTTGTGACTAGAAAGAATGTTCCAATTCTCAAGATATGCACAGAGAGGTCCAGCTGCGCTACCAGTTGCAGGATCTTCTAAAACACCAACTGAAGGAGCAAACATTCTTACATTAACTGAAGAGTCAGAATGAATTGTTTCGGTTGTAAAAACAAGAATTTTCGAGGTGATAAAATCGGATAACAATTTCATTTGCAAATTTGGGCTCAAATTGATTTTCTTTATTGAATCAAGTGAATTCAAAGGAACAATTAAGAAAGGAAATCCCGTTGAAACAACTTGCATAGGATATTTATCTGAAATATCATCTATTTGTAAACCTAGAATTTTTGCTATATTGGTTTTATTAGTGTACTTTTCCATAAATTGTGGTTTCGGTTGAAGCATACTTACAATTTCATTGTCATAAAATTCCACATCAATCGGTCCAATACCTAACTCTAAAGTTGCTTTATCAACATTTTTAGGAATTATTCCCTTTTCTTTTAGAACATAAGCAGTGCCCAATGTTGGATGCCCTGCAAATTTCAATTCACTTCCTGGTGTAAAAATTCTAACACTACTAATACAATTTGAAAAATCACTTTGGAAAATAAAAGTTGTTTCTGAGAAATTTAGTTCGAGAGCGATCCCTTGCATTTCTTCACTTGTAAGAGTGTTTTTTTCCTTATCCCAGAAAGTTGCTAATTGATTACCAGTGAATTGATATCTTTCATCAATAAAAACGCTTGTTTGTACATAAGGTACATGTCTCATTTCATCACCACATATGATTTACATTAATTTTAGAATAAGATTTGTTTTAAGATGCTTTATAGCTTTTTACGTTTATTGTTTTTTGATTAAATAATCATAAAAATATTTGATTTTTAATGAATGAAATTATTTATTATTATTTTATTGATATATCTCTTAATTAATTTCTTTAATAAAGGAGGAATAAGAAATTTCTATTCAGGATGCTACTAAAATAAAGCAAATAGCAATGCATTTAGACAATTCACTTGAAAGTCTAAATATAGAAGAAATAGTTTCTTTTTTTTCAGAAGATTGTGAAATAATTTTACTTGATATAAAACTTGAGGGTAAAGCCGGAGTTCGAAAATGGCTCAAGTGGATGTTAACTCGTTTAAAAGAAATTAGATTCGAACCTGTAATTATAATGGTTGAAAATAATTTTTTCTTTGAAGAATTTATTGTAAAAGCAATTTTACTTGATGGATCAGAAGTGGAATCAAAGTGGGCAGAAGTATTAATTTATGAAAATTATAAGATAAAGAGTTTGAGATTATATTTTGATAGATTAGATTTTGCGAATTCAATTATAAAAGGACCAATAAGTAAAATGATTATTAAGAAAATAATTAAAGAATCTACTAAAGGATTAGTCTAATGTTAGGTAGGTATCTCAACTTTTTCTTCTGCTTTTCCCACTACAGCCTCTTCTTTAAAAGCTTCTGACATTAATTCTCCGTCACTTTTATTAAGTGCTTCATTTTTTTCTTTAATTTCTCCATTCTCAATAGCTTCTCTTTCTTTCCCAACCAAAGGAAGTAAGAAAATCATTGGAATCATGCCAATAATATAAACAAATGTTGTGATTATGAAACATAATGCGTAACGACCTGTATCTCCTATTAAAAACCCTCCAATAAAAGCAGAAACATTCCAAAATAATCCCCAAGCAATAGCCTCAACAGAATTCCATTTTCCTCTATTTGTTTTAGGGATTATATCCATTAAAATTGATCTACTTAATGGTTGACCGGCATTCATGAAAGAACCTCTGGCTATAAATATTGGAATAAGAACCCATAGAGGAGGATATGTAGCAATTACAAGTAAACAGGCAGTTGCTATAAATTGAACAAAAAAGATGGTTTCTACTCTACCTAATTTCAAGGAAATTTTTTGAGCACCAATACCAAGAATCCCTGTTGCTAATGCTGTTGCTCCCATGACAACTTGTAACCAAACTGGCGTTAAAGTGTACACCTCCATAAAGAAAATTGGGAAGTATTTTATTGTCATTCCAGCTCCAACACCAATAATAACATTACTTGCTACTAATATTATCGGAATTAATCTAGCTGCTTTTTTGGAATCTAAATTAGCTAATCTACTTGTAGGAGGTAGCTCTTCAACAACTTGAGTTACTTCCTCTGCAATTGCTTCACTTTCTTCTCCTAGAGATTTTTGATCTTTGAAAAAGAACATTAGAATAATGGAGAGAAGACTAATTGCTAATCCAACTAACATGACACTCTTTAAAATGCTTAATTCCCATTCATTTCCAAATATAAAAAATAATCCTATATTTATGAATGGACCAAGTGCCATAGCAATTTGATTAACTAAATGTCCCCAAGAATAAAGTTTTGAACGATATCCTGATTCAACAGAATCTGCAAATAAAGCTTCTAATGAAGGGCGTACAAAAGCGTTGAATAGCCCCCATAGCAACAATGAAATTAATATATAGATAATACTATTCCCAAAAATCAAGAATCCCATTGATGCTATGCCTATTACCGTTGCGGATTTAAGAATGATATCTCGACGAAATCTGTCAGCCATGAATCCTGCAGGAAAGACAAACAAAGTCATTGTTATGCCTGACGCTGCAGAGGTAAGTCCTAGGATCTCATTTGAACTTAAGCCAAATAATCCTCCTGCATTTTCTGCAAATAGGAAGATATAAGTGCTAAGTACGTTTCCCATCCAAATTCCACGTCCAAGTGAGCTAAAAACGTAGAACGCAAAGACAAATTTGACATTATAGTTCATTGATTTAATTACATCTTTGAATGATGCAGTAGAGCCATTTTCACTAGTCATATCAATCTCACTTGATGGGTTTAGATTTTAAGAATATTAAACAATTAAAATAGTTTAACCCTTAAATATATTTAGAATGTTTTTATAAATTTTCATAAATCGATTTCTTTAGCTTTTCATATTAATAATTTAAATATTAATATAAATGAAATTATCATTCTATTAAGTAGAAAGAGAATTTCTTTTAGTCGATTGTAATAAAAACTGGGTAAAAAATGCTAAAACAATTTTAATAAGTATAAAATTTACATTTGGAAGAAATTAAGTAATAATATTAAGTAATCTTAAACTCTAATGTAAATCAATGATATGTTAAAGCATTAATTTTAAATAACACAATAACTTTGAGTGCTAAAGTGAGAAAAATATGAAACCGGAATGTCTTTCAATAAGTATTTTTGGAAAAAATGGAGTAGTTCCTCTGAGAGCTTATCCGGAAAATATTCCAAAGAAAATTCTCGATAAAATTGCTATTGTAGGTTTACCACATGGTTCAATGGAAGGGAATTTTATTTTAGGAAATGTTGATAAATTTACATTTGCAAGTTATGTTTTCCTAATTCCAAGCGAAAATTTAACCTATCTTGCATCATTAATTGCTATTTACAAAAAAACCGTTTTAAATTCTGAATATACTAAACATCACTTAATTGAGATGATAGATAAAACTCGTCAAATGAATTTGGATACTTTAGAAGATATTCTGAACAATCTCCCTGAAATTTATAAAGAATATAAAAAAGGAAGTTTTACATTTAAAACCTCAACTACGGTCACTCTTTCAATTGAGTCAATTGATAAAAGGAAAAAACAAAAAGGTAATGAAATCGAAACTTTTGGAAATGATATCTGGGAGGAAGAATCTTGGAAAGATGAAAGTGATGAAAAAATGGAAGAGAGGAAAAAACAAATGAGTGATAATTCTTCTGAAATAAATGATAAAAAAAGTAAAAAAGTAAAAAAGAAGAAAAATTAATTACTTATTTTCTTCTTCTGATTATTATAAAACATGAAATTTCCAAAGAAATTATACCAACAATAGCTGATAACCAACCAAAACCAGTACCTTTCTTAGTAATTTCTAACATTTTCACTTTGATATAATATTTGCCAATTTCTCCGTTTTCTTTTATTTTTAAGAAATATATTCCAGCTTCCACGGGTACAAAATCGATGAGTGCTGTTTCATTTAATTCAAGTATCTCAATAAGGTTCATGTCTTCATCATAAATTTCAACTGTAACTGTTGTCATAGCATCTTGCAAAGTAGTATTATGATTTATTTCTAGATAAGTTGATTCAGATATATTTACTTTAAATAAACTGAAGTCATCTTGATTTAATAATTCACCATAAATTAATTCTTCATCGAATTGATCAGGTAAAATATATTCCTCTATTATAAATCCTATACTATAATCAAAAACATCAAAATGTTTCTCAATTGTAAAAACCAGCGAACATGAATCTTCAACCAATTTAGAATAAATTTGTTCTTTCCAATTAAATACCTGGATTGGAAATGGTGGAACTGGCATTATAACTGTATAATAATAGTTAATCCAAGTATCTGTGTAACCTTCTGTAAAATTAACTTTCCATTCTTGTCTTTCTCCTAATTCAATAATTTTGAAGTGATAATCTCCCGAAGGTATATTTATTTTATATTTTGGAAGATCACCTGGATGGAAGAGATAATCATTGAGATTGTAGAGCACATTTGGACTAAGAGTAATTTCAATTTCTCCAAGTACAAGTCTTAGCGTATAATTATTTTTAGTCGAATCAATTGGTGTTTCCCAATTTAGTTTTAACAAGTAATTTCCAATCTTATCAAAAGTATATTCCCAACCAGTATGGCTAGAAGAATTTTGGACATAAGTTTGAAAAATTACATCAGTAGAATTGAATAGATCACAATATATTGTATAATTTGGTAGACAATAAACTCTCATGGTTGTGGAAGTTTCTGTTATTGGGATTTCATAAAAGTGAGAGCTTGCTTCCTCTGTTAAGTAACTTGAGTATTCCGCAGTTTTAGTACTTACTAATGTTTTATCAGAAGTTGAAATCGTTAGAGTTAATTCTAACGGATATAAAACAGGATTACCCATGGTTTCTACATATAATTCCCAAGTCTCACCTGGCATCACTTGAAATGATAAAAACGATTCATCTTCTAGTGAATCTTCGCTATAAGACCAGTCTATCGCACCAAAAATTCTGGCTTTAACCCATAAATGGTCTAATCCCGATTCATTTAAAATAGTGTGAATATTTACAGCTGTTATTTCATTATAGGTGAGTATTAGGTAGTTGCTATCACCACTAAAATAGAGATTCTCTGTCCAAATATAATCATCTTTATCAGTAATGGATAGTATTTGATTCACATAAATCTTTAATCTAAAGTCAGCAGGATAATTTGATGGATTATCATCACTTGAAGTCACAGTGACGTTTAATTCAATATTGGAATCTAAACGAAGAACATAATATCGTTCTGAATCACTCCACATCTGAGTATTATTACCAGCTGTTATATTATAGACTTGCATCACCATACTAGGTTCATTAACGGATAAATATTCAAAGCGTAGATGAAGTACTGAAGGATTTGAAGTGACACTAATTTCCTCAAAATAAGTTTCAACGTTGTCAGTAAAAGTTTGAGTGAGTGTATATTCAGCAGCTCTAATATTTCTATTATGTATATTTACAAAGTTAAAAAATAAACTAATAGCTATTATAGATATAATTAAGGAGAATTTTATTTTTCTCTTCATAATTTACACTCTCAGATAAAATAATTGCTTTAAGAATAAAAGGTATTTGTAGAAATTTAATTTCTGAGTTATTAATTTCCAGTTCTTTAGTAATTAATTTATTTAGATTTATATAATTAATAATTACAAATGATTGTTGTGGGATGTTTCATTCATGTTTAAAGATCAAGATGAAACGAGTAGGGTGTTACTAAAAAACGAATTACTTTGGTCAACTCGTTTACTGAAAATTGGTGCTTTGCTACTTGGATTAAGCTTTATTGCTTTTTCAATTGAAATGATATTAATTCTATTAGTTATACAAGAAATTTCAATTCCATATATCTTAACTCTTTTTTTGCAAATTTCTACTTATTTACATCTCTCTCTAACAACTATTAGTATAATTATTCTAGCAATTGGTATAAACAAATTAAGTAATTATTTGCCGATGAAAAATAAAGGAATGCTAAATGCAATTATAATAACTATAATTATTCTACTTTCTATTGAAATAATTGTAAATGTTCTTGATGACATTCTAATTTATTTAGCAATTGTTAATGACACTAGTGTTCTTACTTTTGGTTATTTATCAGCAATCAATATTTATATCACTGCTATTTTTATTACTGCGATATTTCTTTTACTAAGTTTGGTTTTCAATTCACTGAGAAGAGATCAAAGCTTTAATGTTAAAACTTTGTTTTCAGCACTTATTCTCCCGCTTTGGATTTTTATTTCAGCTCTCTCAATTATACTTTATGCATTATTAGAAAAAGAATTTCTCTCTCTTATATTTGGTATCAGTAATATTCTATTCGGAATTAATGGTATAATTACTTGTGTTGAATTCTCAATAAATCTCTTAAGATTAGAAAAATTCAGTTAATCCTAATTTTTCTTCTTTTCTTTATTTTTCACTAAAAATTAATATGTTACTAGATTAATCTACTTCTATGAACGATGAAAAAATCCGTTTATTCCATCTATTCAAACAAAATCTCATTCAGAAATCAAATGAAAATTACTTAGAACTATTAGATTTCCATATCGGATTACATTCTACTGATTATTTAACACCTTACTTTTCACTTTGGGCAAGAATAAAAAATTTTGAACCTGAGTTTCTATTCAATTCATTAGTTAAAAACAAAGAAGCTTTACGAATGAATGCTTTTAGAGGAACTTTATTTATAATACATAAAAATAACATTGCCTTGACACTTGCTTCTCTAAATAAAAAAAGAGAAATTTGGTTAAAAGATGCTGAAAAACATGCTAGTAAGGATTTAAATTTTAATCAACTAGAAAATGAAATTATTTCTCTATTTGAGAAAAATAAACAGATGAAAAATCCTGAAATTAAAAAAGCTTTAGCAAGTAAATATAAGGAAATAGACATCACAATTTTACTCCGGACATTAGCATTAAATGGTACAATAGTTAGAACTACACAGAAAAATATTACTGACAAAATTTACTTTTATAGTTTAATGAAAGAATGGATGCCAGAAATAGCTCAAGAAAACATTGATACAAATGTAGCTGTGAAAACACTCTTTGAAAAATATCTTAGAATTTTTGCTCCTGTTTCACTAGATGATTATTGTTGGTGGTTGCCTGAAACTAAAACAACTGCTCTAGATTACCTTGATGATTTCTTAGAAAAAACAGTTAAAATAGATTATAATGGAACTGATTATTACATCCATAAAAATGATTACAATAATTTTCAAGAATTTAATACAACAGATTATAATGAGCCAATTGTAAATTTCTTGCCTTATGAGGATCATTTCCCTAAAGCATACCAGAAACGTGATTATTTTATTTCTGATGAAGTTAAAGAAAACTTATTTGGTGTTCGTGGTTTAGACAGAGGAGAAATTAGACCTTCTATTTGGTTAAATGGAGAGGTGATTGGTAGATGGGAATACTCTTGGATTGACAACAAAAAAACAAGAATGAAGATCGAAATAATTTATCTAAATGAATCGAAAATAACAAAAGATATCACTAAAATAATTGAAGAAAAAAGAAGCGAATTAGAATTATTTACTAATGAAAAGCTAGTACCACTTATTAAGAGAAAATAAGATTTGATTTATTCAACAGTTTTCTCTTTTTTTAATTTCGTTTTAAGAATTATGAAAAAAATGTAACCAAGCCAGAGATAAAATAAAAATATACCAACTTGATTGATAAAGAGTAATATAGTGCCAAAAGTTCCTATTATTAGATTGCCAAAAACTCCTAGTGAACAAATCCCACTAGCATATGCAGTCCAAACTACTGCTTTATTAAAAATGGGATTTTGATTCATAATAATCCCAAATAAAACGATTCCAATTGCATTTGCTATAGTAGCAATTATAACTAAAATATCAAATATTAAATCACTTTGCTCAACATAAGCTATAATTTCATTTTTTTCACTAATTGATGCAAAAAAATACCTAGAAGCTATTTCAAATATAATGAAGAGTTTGAAAATATAAAGAGAGATTATAATAAGATACCCAATAATCAGAAAAATTAAAGGTATTAGAGGACTTATTTTTTCTTTCTCAACAGAATTTTTTCGAATAAAGAAAAAGATTCCAAAAATTGAAGGAACCATAAAAATACCTACTATAAGATATAAAATCGCTTCACTAGCAAAAATTGCTCTATCATAATAATATGCTTGTAAAATAATTTCAATTTCTGGTTGAAAGTAATTGAGAGAAATTAAATAGCTTACAATTATTGTTGCAATAGCACATAATATTACTATGATACCAGATATTACTCCAATAAATTCTATCGTTTTTTTGTTAGTAAACAAAATATTAACTTCCATCTAAATATCTTCAATATAACAAAAAGCTGCAATTATTGAACAAATTCCACATATTTTAACAAAGTTGTCTTTTAACATAAAAGAAAATTAACCTTAATATTTTATTTAAATTGTGTAAATAACGTTACTAAAATTAAGTATTTGTTGAGAGAATATATTAATGTCTTAAACAAACTACTTCTATAATAGAGAAATTGAGTGTGATAATCACGAAAGCAACAGCTATAGCTCATTCAAACACTGCTCTGATAAAATATTGGGGTAAAGAAAATGAAGACTTAATTATTCCAATGAATAGCAGTATATCAATTACAGTAGACGCACTAGAAACAATCACAACTGTGGAATTTTCTGAGGATTATATTGAAGATGCTTTTTTTCTGAATGGTGAAAAACAAACAGGTAAAGCTTTCGAGAGAGTAATTAAGCATTTGAATTTAATAAGAAAACTCGCAAAAAACAACCAAAGTACGAAAGTACAATCCAAAAATAATTTTCCAACTGCTGCAGGTTTGGCTTCATCAGCTTCTGGATTTGCTGCTCTCACACTTGCAGCTTGTGAAGCATTGAAATTAGATTTGAATAAAAAAGAATTATCAATGTTATCTCGTCAAGGTTCCGGTTCTTCTTGTAGATCAATCTTTGGCGGTTTTGTTGAATGGATACGTAAGGATGAGAATAATGATTCATATGCTCAGCAATTAGCAGGAAAAGATTGGTTGGATATAAGAGATATTGTTGTTGTTTTTAATAAAATTGATCGTAAATGGACTACTAGAGAAGCTATGAAAATCTCAAAAGAAACAAGCCCTCTTTTTAATTCACGATTATCTATCGTTGAAAATAATCTTTCATTGATGAGAAAAGCAATCCAAGATCGAAATTTTAAGTTGATAGGAGAAATTGCAGAACAAGATTGTTTATTGATGCACGCTGTTGCATTAACATCCAAACCGTCACAATTATTTTGGACAGGAGAAACACTAGGAATTATTAAATTTGTTGAAGCATTGCGAGAGGGAGGAATTAATGCATTTTTTACTATAGATACTGGTGCAAATATGCATATTCTAACTTTACCAATTTATGTAGATGAAATTAAAATGTTGCTGAATAAAATTCCTTATGTTAAACAAATTATTGTTTCAAAACCTGGTGAAGGCGCAAAAATAATAGATGCTCATTTGTTTTAAAATAGGTCATGGTTATTTAGATGAAGATAATTAGCACAGCTCCTGGAAAATTGATCCTTTTCGGGGAACATGCAAGCAGTAGAGGAAAACCATCAATAGTTTTCGCAGTTAATCGAAGGATGGATGCAATACTTACACAAACAGTCTCATCCGAAAAGAAAATAATTTTATCAAGTAATGAAATGAAGGTTACTAAAGCAGAATATCCAACTGAAAAGTTAAATTTAGTATCTAAAGCAATTGAAATATTTCTACAAGAAACGAGTAATCCTATAGAATCATTTGAGATAGATTATTTCTCAAAGATTCCTGCTGGATTTGGTAGTAGTGCAGCTGTTATTACAACTACTCTTGGAGTTTTAGATTCTTTTTATAATACAAAACTGAAAAAATATTCGCTATTGAAAATGGGAATTAAAATAAATCACTCCATAAAAGGTTACGGAAGTGGATTAGATATTGCAGCATCAATATATGGTGGTATTTTACTTTATCAATCTGGTAAAGAACCAAAATATCTTACAAATGGAAATTTGAATTTAGTTATTGGAAATACAGGCCTTAAAGTAAAGAGTGGTCCTATTGTTAAAACAGTAAGAACTTTTGAGAAAAAAAATCCAATTGAAGCTAAAAGAATATTTGATGAGATAGAGGAGCTAGTGATTAAAGCAGAGCTAGCAATAAGAAATTCTGACTACAAAAAATTAGGAATTTATATGAATCAAAATCAACAATTACTTCAGGAATTAGGTGTTAGCTCTCAAATTTTAGAAAAATTAATAGCAATATCAATTGAAAATGGCGCTTTTGGAGCTAAACTTTCTGGTGCAGGAAAAGGTGACAACATGATTGCTTTAGTATCAGAAAATGTACGTGATGTAGTAATTCCAGCGATTAATCTCTCTGGTGGGAGTGTTATACAAGATATTAAAATTGATTTTAACGGTTTGATAACAAAAAAATATGATTAGAATTAATTTATACTTTTCATAGTTATAACGATGGTTTTAAATTCACTTCTGTTATTTTTGAAATACAAACGAGGTAATGTATTTATGCCTAATAGTTGTGACTGCTGGGTAGTGATAAGTAATTTTACTGAACAAGGAATTACTCCGAGAATATATAGCGATGATATTCCTATAAAAGAAACAGAATTAAAAGTGCTTAATACCTATTATGCTTCTATTTTAAATTACACTACTGAAGATTCAATTATTGGACCTTTGCCTGTCGCTTATCATCCTGAATTATTTGTTTTATTGTATCGTTTTGATATCATAGATGATAAAGTTAAAGATAAGAGAGTTGTTGCATTAAAAGGTAAAACTTTAGGTTTGATAACAATTTTTTATAACACAAAATATGATGAAGTATTTGTTAATTCTAGAAAAGAAATTCTTGATTTACTTATAACTTGGATTAAAAAATTCGACAATATTTCTCAAATAGAAGATTTTCACATCAATAAACTAAGCGAACAAATAAAGAATATTGAACTTTTAGATTCAGATCAAGAAATGGGTACTGATGATGAATATAAATTAATTAATAGGCAACTAGACTTTCTAGCTAAATTTATCCGGGGAGATTTTAATTTACAGATAATATCTGATTCTTTAACATATCTTGATACATTAAAAGAAGTAATCTTCAAATATAGTGCAAAATCAATTACAAGTTTCAAAAAAGATACTACCAAAGAATTATCTGAGATAAAATTAGGAAATTTAAAGATTCATCTGCAATCAAGTCAAGATTATAAAGAAATTACTAAAAATAAATCCTTTATATATTTCGCTGAAATTAATGATTCTTATGCTAGTCAAAAAACTGTTTACACTTTTCAAAATCTAGTTGATACACTTGCAAATAACGAGCAATGTTTATTATGTGTTTATTCACCCAATGAATCCTTTAATTTGCCAGAAAGTCCATTATTTGATATTGCTAGCTCAGCAACTGGAAAAAATCTCTCAATGTTTGAATTAAAAGATAATCAAACCTTAAAGCCAATAATCATATTTCTTTACCAATTGATTGAGAGAATGCAATAAAATAATAAGAAAAAAGTATGATATAATAAAAATTAAAACCATTTATCTTCTGGACGTCTTTCAGGTATCCCATCAGTTTTCTTGCCAGTTTTAGAAAATTCAGGAGTAAGATATAATCCACAGTAACAATGTCCAAATTCTTTTTGATCAGGAATACAATAATCACAAGGACATATGATATCTTTATCTTTTTCTCGATTACCATCAAGTAAACGGCATGGACAGCCAAAATAACCATATTGATTATAGTTAGATTGAAATCCTTCTATTAACATCTCAACAAATTTCTCATCTTTGTTAAGCTTCCAACCATTTTTTTCAGCTACCATTACTATGAATTTATGAACGTCTTCTTTTGTTTTCTCCCGTTTGGGTGAAGTCATATTTTATCACTTTTTATTTTTTTATGATAGAAAAGCTTCCTTCCAGTTTTCTTCTCTAAATCCAACCATCGCTTTAACATCCTTTCCATCATCAATTACAACAAAAGGAAATCCTAATCGTTCCTCAAAATTATCACGTAAATCTTGTTTTATTTGCACTTTTATTTGAGGTGATTGTTGATCAACATAGATATATTTGAATTCAATGTCATTTTCCCTTAAAAATTCAAGCGCTCTTTTACAAAAGCCACAAGTCGATAATGCATATATTGTTATTTTTGCTGGTTTCTTTTTTCCAGTTTCATGTTTAAAATCTAAATTTTCATGCATGTTGAAAACCTCTTTGTCTAATGTTGATAAAACAATTCAAATAATAAAAGCTTATGTAGAAAATTATAAAGTTTGTATTATATTAGACTACACTTTTTTAATATTAAGTTACTTTATTTGATACTTTTATTTCCTCAAGTTGTTTTTGTTTCTTTTTTCTTTGAGTTAGAGCTAATATTACTCCGAAAGTCAAAAGGAATACCATAAAAGCAGCATATACAAGCAGATAAAACCAAGGTTGATCTGGTGTAAAGATTCCCATAATAAATACATCCATTTTTTTTTTCTTTAAATTAAAAGAACATTTATTGTTTTTTAATCCATCGCTTATTATAATTGTCTACTTTAAATATTAGCTAAATTAAAACAAGAACATTCATATTTTAAGGAGAATAAGTTTTAAATGACATTCAATTATTTTAGATTATATTATTGAAAGGGTGTCCAATAATGGATGACAAATTAATAGCATTTATTGAAGAACAGATAAAATTAGAGAAGGAAATTATCGAAATTTCCAATGCAAGTGTTGACTCCATCAAAAATATCTTGGTAAGGGAGTTAATAAGAGGCATTACTATGGATTCAAAGAAACATGCTTTATTATTAACTGCTTTGAAGGGTATGTTGACAGAACCAACTCCATTAATTGAAGAAGAAAATTTTGACACTATAAAAAAGACTATCGAAAAGCACATCGAATTAGAAGCTAAAGCTATTGAAACCTACAAAGTAATTCTAAAAGATCCTCCAAATGAAAGAGTAAAAATGGTTATCAGTGAAATACATAAGGATGAAATTCGTCATCATAAATTTCTACTAACTTTATTAAAAGCAATAATTGACAAAGAAACTCTTACAAAAGATCTTCTTGAGGATTGGATGTTTAAATATGCTCCTTTCCATGGTAGTCCTGGTGGATAAAAACAAAGATAATAAAAAAGGAGATCTAGAGGAATTTTTCCTTAATCTTCTTCAAATCTCTTTTTCTTTTATATAATGGTTCTTTGGATTTTTGGTATATATCATGATTTTCTTCAAAGGTTGGTTTTTCTTTTATATAGAAAATTCCCAGTGGGAATTTGTCAGTCTCTGAGGCTCTTTTTAGTGCTTCAAGCTGATTTGTTGGATCATGAGAACTCTCAAGATAATAAACTCGATCGCTAAACCATTTGTAAGTATTTATTTTATTAAATGAAACACATGGTTGTAGTATATCAACTAAAGCATAACCTTTGTGAGTAATTGCTTTTTTCATAATACCTTTCATGTGTTTTTGATCGCCAGCAAAAGTACGAGCAACAAAAGAAGCATCTAATCCAATTGCAAATGAAAGAGGATTAAAGGGATTTAGAATTACTCCATCTACTTGTACTGCCGTTTTCATTCCCATTTGTGAAGTTGGAGAAGCCTGTCCTTTAGTTAATCCATAGATCATGTTATTATGAACAAAATTAGTGATATTAGGATTTCTTCGTATAGTATGAATAAGGTGGTTTCCTCCTTCTCCATATGTACATCCATCTCCGCTTTCAGCTATTACAACAAGTTCTGGATTAGTTGATTTAATAGCCCAAGCAGCGGGGAGTGATCGTCCATGAAGACCATTAAAGTAGTTACATTTAAGATATTGTGGCATTTTTGCAGCTTGACCAATACCTGAAACCATTACAAGATGTTCGGGTTTAATATCAAGTTCAACTAAAGCGTCTTTCAAAGTTTTTAATATTGAATAATCACCACAACCAGGACACCATGAAATATCGATGTCGCCCATATCGAAAATATTATCAGTCATTTTTTAGGCCTCCACAATTTTTCTAATTTTTTCAACCAATTCTTCAACAGAAAAAGGCATACCATTAAATTTCAGAATCTTGTGTTCGATATCAATACCTGTTGTAAGTCGAATAAGTTTCCCAAATTGTGAAGTGGCATTATTCTCAATAATAATGCGATTCTTTGCTTTCTCGAGATATTCTGTAGTTTTGGGATGAAGAGGATATAATTGTTTAAAATGTAAAAATGCAATCTTTTTGTTTTGTAGTTCTTCTATTGCTTCTTTGATAGCAGTATAGGTCGAACCCCAACCAATTACTAACGTTTCAAAATCCTCTTTTCCAACAAGTTCAGGTGCAATTACATTCTTTTTTATTTCTTCTAATTTTTTGAATCTTTTTTCAACCATTTGTATTCGAGTGAGATCCAAATCTTCTGTGATAAATCCATCTTCATCATGTTCGTCACTATCTGCTCGAACTAATCCTTTACCATAACCTGGAATTCCACGAGGTGAAATTCCGTTTTCTGTTAATTTGTATCTCTGATAGGATTTATTTGTTTCAATTACATTATTCTCGATTTTAATATTTGAAATATCTAAATTCGGAAAATTGTAATAGAGGTCCATAAAGAATTGATCTGTGAGTATTATTACTGGAGTTTGAAATTTGTCAGCTAAATTAAATGCTTGTTGTGAAATATAGAAAGCATCTTCTAGAGTTCCTGGAGCAAATAAAATTCTTGGAAAATCTCCATGTCCACTATAAAGTGCTAGTTCAAGATCACCTTGCTCTGTTCTTGTTGGTAAACCCGTTGCTGGTCCTGGTCTTTGAGCAATATGAATAACAATTGGTGCTTCAATTATTCCACTTAAACTAAGACCCTCTCCCATTAATGCGAATCCTCCACCTGAGGTCGTAACAAATGCTCTAGCTCCAGCATAAGATGCACCTATACTTGCATTAATAGCTGCTATTTCATCTTCAGCTTGTTCAACTAGAATAGCAAAATCATCACTATGGTTTGCAAGGAAAATCAAAACGCTTGTTGAAGGGCTCATTGGATAAGAACAAATAAAATTACAACCTCCAGCAATTGCTCCTAAACCAATCATTTCAGCACCATTATAGATTATCTCTTTATTCATTTGAGAATCATTTGTGATTTTCGTCTTTTCTAACGAAATCTTCAATCCCTTTTCTTCTATTATTTCATCAGCAATTTGGATACCTTTCATAAAAGCATTAAAATTATTTTGTATTACCTGTTCCCCTTTTGTAGCAAAACGTTTTCGTAAGAAATCTTTGCCAAGTTCTTTATTAATATTAAATAATCCAGCTATTACTCCTGCTGCTATCACGTTGGAGTATAATCGATTACCAATTTCCTCTGCAATTTTTGTCCAAGGAATTTCAATTATTTTATATTTCTCAATATCCAGCTCGTTTTCTATAAATTCTGGTTCACCAATTATAATTGTATCTTCTGAAATTCTTCTTCTCTGTCTTGCTATTGCAGTTTTATTTAGGGGGATGAATATATCAATTCTATCAACAAATGCAGATACTCGTGTTGAGGAAACACGTATTTCTGTTGAATTTGTTCCCCCCCTCACTCGACTCATATATTCCTTTGTGGCTGCAACATTATACCCTTCTTCAAAGAGAACTTGAGTCAAAAATTGTTCTACTGTCTTAATACCTTGACCTGCTGCACCACAAAGAACAATCGAGATATCTTTTTTATTTTCTAATGAAAATGAGCTCATGTGTTTCATTCATTGATTATTTTCTAATTAATATTTTCCCTTAGAAATAAAGTAAGATATTTTTTAATCCATACTTAAAATTGAGTCTAGTATTTCATTAAAGTGCGTATAAAGAATTTTGTGTCCTTCATTAGGATAAAATGTTACTTTTGCTTCTGGAAAGAGCTTTGATTGTTCTCTAGTTGTTGAATAAGGCACTATTTTATCTTTCAATCCATGCCAAAAATTAACAGGAATTTTCAATTCACTACTTCTTTCTGAGCTTTCAGGATAGAATAAACTCCAAATCACAAGAAAAAGATCCCACGAAATTCCTTTTCTTTTTGATAATAATAAGTCTGGAAGATAGTCTCCTAGAAACCATTCTTTTATTTCTTTTTGAGACCAAGTCCTGTTATCAATTTCAGGCATTAATCGCAAGGACTTGTTATATTCTTTCTCTGAATTTCGTTTGTATCTATTTAAACCATAATCACTAACAATTCTTAAAATCAATCTTATGATTCCTGGAAATCTTACAAGTATTCGAAGATATTTTATATGAGGATTAAGAATTTCTTCTTCAATATTTATTTTAAAATATGGAATAGCACTAACTAAATTCAAACTAGTAATTTTTTTAGGTAATTTTAGAGCTGTTTCAAAAGCATATAGTCCTCCAGATGAGAAAGCTAGTATTGGAATTTCTTCAATACTAAAAAAATCAAGTACTTCTAAAACATCCTCAGAGAAATCACTTACACTTCTTTTTTTCTGAAAATCTGAATGAGAATAACCTGGTCTGTCAAGAGAAATAATTCTGCATTTCATTTTTTTTGCAATCTTATGAAAACAAGAAATATCATTTCTAGTTCCTGGCCATCCATGGAAAAATAATATCGGTTTACCAGTAAATTCTCCAAGAATAGCATAACCTAGCTTTCTTTTATCTTTTAATTCAATTAGACCTTGTTTGTAATCTTCATTCATATATACGATTAGATATTTCTCTAATAAAAAAGGTCACTGACCTAAATATTATTTGAGTAAACGAATCCAATAGAAATTGAATCTAAAGAAACGTCTTAAAAAGAGACCTTAATTATTTTCACATATGATTAGAGTAGTATTGATTTTGGTTTTCCAATTAATTACTGATTGAGTAGATTATATGATAGATGAAAAATCAATTGAAAAAATTATTTCTTTATTAAATGATGAATCCGCAATGAAAAGGAGAAAAGGAGTAAAATTAGCTTGTGCTAATATTAATGAGGAACTTTTGGAAAAACTAATCTTAATTCTACAAATTGATGAAAAAGAATCTGTGAGAAAAATCACTCTAATGAATTTAATTTCTCTTAAAATTCAAAATAAAAATATAGAACAAGAAATTTTGAATATATTATCAAATTCCTCAATAAATGAACCAAATCCCCTCCTTAGAAAAATAGCAAAGAAAGGTATAGAGAAAAGAAAGAATAAAACAGAAAATCCAACTTAATTAGTGGTTCAATATTTCTTTTCTATTTTGTTCAACAATTGAGTCTGTTCTTGCAAATGCATCTGGAACTATTGTTGTAGGTAAACCTGCTATAATGAATATACTAAATATAATAGTAGCTATTAAGAATCCAGAATGTAAAATTGTTTCAGTGTTAAAACTTCTCAAATAATTAAGGTAGGAAATTTGTAACAATGTACCTACCAATCCAATAAAACTTGAGCAGAGTAATAAAATTCCAAAGATTCTTCTATGTTTATTATAATAACTATGACTATTATTGATTACAGTACCTAATGCAAGCGAGAAGATAAAATTACTTATTAAACCAATGAAAATTAATATTGTAGATACAACTGGAAAATTATCCAAATTTTCTATACCACCCTCACCTACTAAGTCTCCATTTTTCCATCGATCCCAATGTCCAAAGAAAAATGTTCGAAATTCATAATCATCACCTGCTACTTCATACCTATAAATAGTGAAAGGAGTTAAGATAACTGCTACACTTCCTCCAAGAAGTAATAATAGGAAGAATAATCCCAAGACATAATTATTACTAGATCTTTCCATTTTTTCTAGCACCAATTTATTTATGGGTGAAATTACTAATAAATCTATATAAAAAACTAGTAAAAATCCCATTCTTTAATCATTAAACTTGAATTCATCATCAATAAGATTTACAAAAGCTATTGATAATCCTATCATTTCCCTTAGAACACTTTGGTCAATATTTTCAAGAGTATCTTCACATGAATGCCAATTTGCAGGTTTCTTTCTTGTTTCATCTAAATTGATTATAAAAGTAGCATCATATCCTGCTTTTCTGTAAATATTTGCATTAGATGATCCTAAGAGGAGATTACCAGTTCTTATAGGTAAAGTGTTTGGATTATTTTTACTATAGAGTTTGTGAGCTTTTTCTAATCTAGTTATAACACTATTACTATATTTAGTTAAATGCATAAAATCATATTTAATAATTAGAATCTCTTCTCCTGCTCCAATACATTCAAATACCAAAGATAAAGAATCCTCGAAAAGTTCAGGATGTCTTTTGACAAGATTTTTTGCTCCCCTTTCACCCACTTCTTCAGAACCTGTTGAAACAATTATTAGTTCAACATTATTTAATTTATTTTTACTAAAATATCTGCCAATAGCAATAGCAACAGCTGTACCTGACAAATTATCATTAGCACCCATTACTACTGTGTTTCCCATAAATCCTAAAAAAACAATTATGTATATAATAATGAAAAAAACATTTGGGATATAATAATACCAATCCAATGAAGTCCATTCAATAATTGATAACTTATAAAGTATGTAGTCAGTTGGAGAGGTAGCTTGAATTGATATTTTTATAATTGGAAAAATAAAAGTGTAAACTAAATATATTATGCTTATTATAAAAGCAACTAAAGTAATTACTGGTTTCTTAGTTCCCATTGCAGCAGTTTTCATTTCTATCGCAGAATCAGTATGACCATCCAAGATAACTCTACATTTAATTTCGCTTTTTGGTCTAATTCTACCATAAACATTAGTTGAAATTCCTTTTTTAAAAAAAGGCTTCAAAATACCAACAATTAGCATCAATTCTAATACATAAACCATGACTCCCAAAAATACTGCTACACTTGAAAATATCGAGTATGGAAAAGGCAAAGGAATAAATAAGAAAGCAATTAAACCAAAAATGAAAAGCGTTTTGAGAATTCCTTGTGGATAAATTTTTGGATGGGTAGTAAACTCTTCGATGTTAGCTTCATCACTAAAAGATTTCAACTCTGAATAAATCCATTCATTAGCTTCTCTTTCTTCCTTTGAACAAGAATATCTGGGGCCAATTTCTTCACAAATAGTCTTAATGAAATCGTAAGCATATTTTGAATAATACTCAATATCTTCCAAAATTCTTCCCACAAATTGTCCTTTACTCAAAATTAGATTGTATTTATTCTATTAATAATATTTCTTTATTATTTTTCTTCTGAAAAAAAATCTTCAATTGTTATTTTTGGTTTTTCATTTGAAATTGCTGGAAAAATTTCCTGCCAGGGAACTTCTACTGCTTCTAGATTATTGGTTTGAAGAACATTTAAGACTTTAGAGCTAAAGCCTTGTGCAACTAATATTCCTTTTACTGTAATCTTTTCTACTTTCTCAAAGTATTCTACATATCTTTTTAATTGATGAGCATCTTGAGGCACAGCATTCCTTTTTTTTACTTCAATAATTATAATATTTCCTTCTTTATCAACTCCCCTTAAATCCAAAAACCCAAAAGGTGTTTCAAATTCCCGAGCAGTAGGTTGAAAGTCATTACTTATAATTTCAGGATGATTAAACAAGTAATTTGAAAGATCACTTTCTGAGCCATAAATACTTAATGATGCACAATCATGAGCATCATAAAAAGTTGTGTGATAAATTTTTTCAAATACTATTTCCAAATCTTCTCTAGTTTTTGGTCTATGTGTTCGAACAACTAATTGATTATTTTCAATAAGGAAATTAATTTTTCCAGCGCCAGGAAGTTGCCAATTTAAAGGTTTAACACCTTTAGAACCATGTAAGATTAAAGATTCATCTTTTTTTATAATTAGAATACGATCTCCTTCTGGCAAAAAAGATTTTATTCGTCCATCAAAAATTGCTAAACAATTTCCATAAATAACTAGCATTTTTTTGCATGATTCTTCCTTAATTTTTTGTACTAATTCATTTAGATTTTCTTTACCAACTTCAATTTCTACCATGCAAAATTCCAACAATGAGTAATCTTTTGTAAACTAATCAATATAATTTTAAAAAGCTAGTCATCTATAATAGTGATTCAATAGTATTAGAATAGCAGAAAAGTTATTAAAAAAAATAATACATTCTCATTCAGATGAGAAAGTTTCCATTTGGAATTAGAAATATTAATTATATTGTTGTGAGAATTAATGAAAAAACAAACAAATTCATTGAAAATTTATTCAATTTTATTATTTTTAATATTATTTTTCACATATCTTCCACAAATAGCTATATTGGAAGTTAATTTAGAAAAAATAACATTAAATACTGAAATTAATATTTCTGATAATTTACTTATAACTAAAGAGAATGAGAATCCTTCTGAGAATGAATTTGCTAACATAAATGATTTTACAGATAATCCTGTATTTGGAGAAGCTAACAGAATTACTCCAAGAAAAATGGATTCAGGAGATTATGATGTTGCTATCGGACCTAATGATTCTTATCATTGTATTTGGTTGCAATTTATTACCAGAACTGGTCTTTCTTTAATGTATTCTTCTTCTAATGATTCTCTTAATTGGACTATCCCTCAGACAATCTATCGAATGACAAGCAATATGGAATCGCCTAAAATAATAGTAGATACAAAAGGTGGAATACATATCGTAATGTCAGCTTACGAAAGAAATCATAATCGAATTTACTACTTTTATGCTGAACCATTTAATAGTACTTTTTCAGAAAAAATAGTTTTCGATACTAGAGAGTATGAATTTTTGGATTTGGATTTGATTTTAACTCATAATGATACTATAAATATAGCTTGGATATCTCAAACCTATGCTAGTAATAATTTAATTTGGGACAGTCACATTTGTGTTCATAGAAAAAATATTACTTCAGGGGAATGGTTAACATCTCCAATAACAATGTATAATTCATCTAATCCTAAATTAATTAGTTTAGCTTCTACTTATGATTCATTAAAGATTGCTTGCGTAAGAAGTCAAAATTACGAAACTCCTTATGAAATACTTTATACAACCTATAATGAAACAACAAAGATTTGGTCATCACCAAATGTAGTACTTTCTGTTGATGAAATAATTGATTTTATTTTTATTACTAATGCAATTGATAGTGATTACTTAATCTGGGTTCAAAGGGTAACGTATTATAGGCTTTTAGGTGGAAAACTTCTAAGTGATGGTTCGTTAATCAATATTAATTCTCAAATAAATGCTGAAAAAACGAATTCATTTTATGTAAATGCAATTTATGATGAAAAAACTGATGATTTACTCGTTTTCTATCAAGAAAGTTATGGTATTTTAGATAATATATATTCAGTATACTTTTTTGGATCAAATTCCACATGGAGTACTAGCACAGCAATCACTTCAAACGATTATTCACTAGAGCCAAAAGTTTTTCCAATTTATAACAATAGTAATGAAATAGCTGCATTATTTTATCTAGATGACGGATTAATTGTAAGTACAAAACTTCTTATACATTATAATTGGACTAAAAAGATTATTGTATATTATGGAAGTCAATCATTTCTAAATCAAGCAGCAGCTTATGATTCTAAAGGAACGAATCATTTTATTTGTTATCATAAAAATAGAGAAACACAAGAGATTTTTTATCAGAGGAAATATACAAATGAATCAACATGGGGGGGACGTGAAACTGTTACCTACCTTGTTTCTGAAACTTCTCCTTCAATAGTAATTGACGAGAATGATACTTTACATATCTATTTTATAGCCTATGATGCAATTTCAGAATATTATACACTCTTTCATACAAAGAAAAGTATCGAAGATAAAAATTGGATAAATCCAGAAGTAATTTTAACGCCTACTTCAAATTTAAATTCTTATTATGCTCCAAAGGTCCTTTATGATGAAGAAAATAATCTATATATTTTCTGCTTACAAATAATAAATGGTTATAATACATTATGTTTTTCTTACAAATTGTATAATCAACCAACATTCAATACACCGTTAGTTTTATCAAATTTCCAACCAGAAACGAATGCTTATGATTTTGATGTTAAAATGGATTCAGATGGTACTCTTCATTTGGTTAATGGTGAATATCATGAACAATATCAAGTAACAAGTATTGTTTATAGATCTTTAAAACAAGGACAAAGCTGGTCTGCTCCTATAATAATTGCTGCTTCATATGACTATCTTATGAAACCAAAATTAATCGTAGATTTTGATAATAACTTGGAATTGATATTTACAGAAAGTCAACCAGTTTATTGGTTTTATAATATTTTTATGACAGATTTTGTTTTATACACTAAAAGTAAAAGTTCTTCAAATTGGATTAGAGAGGGAATTTTCTTAACGGATTGTGGAACCTTTGGATATTTCGATATTGTTCAAACTGAAGAAAATTATCTATATATGGTATATTATGAGTATGATTACCTTGGAACAAGGTGGAGGGATTTGATGGATGAATATATTAATGTCTTAGTCAGAAATCCAGATGGGGAATGGATAGGTAGTAGTATCATTTATAATGAAAATATGGAAAAAACAGTTCCTGTAATAATCTACAGTAATGTAACGAAAGAAGTATCTGTTTTTAGTGAAAGAGATAATTATGTGAATTGGTTTGTATTACAAAATGATACAGATGGGGATTCTCTAGGGGATATTGATGAACTTTTTTATAGAACAGATCCAAATGTTGAAGACACTGATAAAGACGGATTATTAGATGGATATGAAGTAAAAGCAAATTACACTAATCCAATAGTTGTTGATACAGATTGGGACAATTTAACAGATGGGGAAGAAATTCTAATTTATTTAACTAATCCTCTTAATAGCGATAGTGATAGGGATTTAATTGAAGATGGAGATGAAGTCCATATTTATGGCAGCTCACCAATAAAGAAAGATACTGATGATGATATGTTAAATGATTATATTGAGATATTTGAGCTAGGTTCTAATCCTTCCTATTACGATACAGATTTTGATGGAATGGATGATTGGTTTGAATATAAGAATTCATTAAATATTTTAGTTGACGACTCAGGAGAAGATCCTGATAATGATGATTTGACTAATATCGGTGAATATCATAGTGGTACTGGTGTTTATGATCCTGATTCGGATTCTGATATTTTAACAGATGGTGAAGAGGTTAATATTTACGGTACAAATCCATTAAATGCTGACACAGATACCGATACTCTAACTGATTGGGAAGAAATTTTCAAATATGGAACAAATCCATTTTTAGTTGACACGGATGGTGATGGATTCACTGATCGAGAAGAAATTGATGCTGGAACAGATCCCAATGATCCGAATGACAATCCGTATATTATTCGATTACGAACTTATCTAATAGCTTCTATTGTTCCTGTTTCTACAATCATAATTGTTGTAGTGGCAGTTGAATTTCGTTATAGGAGTAAAGCTAAAAAACAAATTGAAACAGAGAAGGAAGAATTAGTTAAAGCTGATAATAAACTTAATGAGATGTTGAGTAAAAAATCTGGTTAAAAGGAATTTTTATTCATCAAGTATTTTTTCTAAAGTATCTTTAACATATTCTATATTTTCTTTCGTTGGATGGAAATGAATCCAACCTATTGCTAAACTTTCCAAGAGGGATTTTATTGTGTTAATTTTTTTCTCGATTTGAAAATC
>Ga0307376_10000141_pt1 | contig 103500 bp, 94 predicted proteins | sample TR2MG_FD_202536 | JGI IMG/M metagenome (GOLD analysis project Ga0307376, IMG submission 202536) | Soil microbial communities from Risofladan, Vaasa, Finland - TR-2 | ecosystem: Environmental > Terrestrial > Soil > Coastal area > Acid sulfate soil | place: Finland: Risofladan, Vaasa | collected...
CGAAAATTCAAGAGGCAAGTGCGACTTTTGGATTAAAACTATTAAAAAAAACGATTCCTGGTGATTTGAAGTCTAATTTTTTTCTTGGTCTGCTGTTTAATTTCATGGTTATATTTTTGATTTGCTGATCGTTAACGTTATTAAAGTCTGTTTTTTTAGGAATGTATTGTCTTATTAGTCTGTTTGTGTATTCATTCAGTCCTCTTTCCCATGAGGAGTATGGATGAGCAAAATAAAATTCTGCTCTAAGTTTCTCTGCAATGTATTTATGCATAGCGAATTCAAGTCCATTGTCCGCTGTGATTGATAGTACCAGATCTTTAAATGGTATCATTAGCCTAACCACAGCTTTAGCGAGATCCATGGCATTCTTTCCATTGAGTCTTGCAATCAGTACAAAGGCAGTTGCTCTTTCAGCGATAGTGACAATAGCTCCTTTATTTCCTTTTCCAATAATTGTATCAATCTCCCAGTCACCGACCCTTTCCTTATTGTTGACACAATCAGGTCGCTGATCAATTGAAACCCTGTCTTTGATGATAATCCTTTTATTTTTGCCGCTGCCATAACGTTTTCGGTACATTTTAGAGGCTACACGCAAATGTTTATACAACTGGCCATTCTCGGCTTTATCTTGATAGATGAACTGATAAATACGCTCATGGCTGACCATTGGAATCACATGTTTCTTACAATAGCCTGCAATTTGCTCTGGGGACCATTGCTCATTGGATAACTTATCCCTGATGAAGCGTTCCATTGCAGGAGAAAATTTGCGGTTATAAGAAAACCTCTCCTTCTTTTCCTCAGCGATCTCGTGAGCTGAAGAGGAACTGTAGCAACCTGTTTTGGTCCTGTTACGACTTAATTCCCGATAGATAGTTGATCGGGCAACATTCAGTTGACCTGAAATAAACGGAGCTTTATGCCCAGCTCTAAGTAATGCATCTATTTTGTATCTTTGCTCCAGTGTGATATGGCAATAATTCTTTTTTGTCATTTTACAACGATTAATAAATTTTGCACTTCAAAGATAAGCGAGCTAGCTCGCTTATCTTTGATCTTTAATCGTCGCACTTATTAATTGAATTTTCGAAGTACCTTATATCCCATTGCCTCAATCTTTCTATTTACTGCTCTCTCCGCTGTACCAATTATCCCATAGCGAGTAATCATTTGCCTGGTTCTACCGGCAAGAGTTCTTCTCTGATTCTTTTTTGTTAATATTTCCTCGTATGCGTAAAGTGCCTTCCATAACTCTGTTTCCACTTCACTTTGGGCATTCTGAGCATTTGCACGAAGTTCGATTGCTCGGCGACGGGCTTCCTGTGCAAGGGCAGTGCACTTATTTGCATACTGTAAACATTCCTCGGGTGTCTTTAATTTGCTAATTATCTCATCCATTTTTTTCTAAAATATGATTCATTTAAATGCAATCGAAGAATATCAAATTTAATAAAATGCAGAGAACAAAAAAGTAAGGCGGTACATATTGTCTCGCTGCATTTCTTCGGAGTTATGAAGTACTCCCTGTGCTAAAAGGAATAATGGAATGTACCGCCTAAGTTGTAAATATACAGAAAATTTTAGTCTTGGAGTCTGTCGCTTCGCTCTGTCTTTATGGCCCGTAAGGCGGGCCTGTCTTTACGCTTCGCTGTCTTGCCCTGTGGGCTGTCTGTTGCTTCGCAACGTCATTAGATTTAAAGACACGAACGAAGTGAGCTAGACAGGCCGCAGGCCAGGACTTCAAGACAAGCGCCTCCGGGCGCAAGACCTATTCCTCATCCCGGTTCTTTCCTGAGCAATTGGTTATGTGAGTTGGATCAAACTGAGCCACTTTTTAAAATTTTCCCGGACTTGCATTCCATTAATGCAGGTTTTCCCTTACCCCGGTGCACCGTTATACCGTAATGCCTCTGCGCCGTTACACCATTATTAAAATTCCATTAAACAATTGAATAATTTATTACCATATTAATCTTAAATTAGGACTGATAAAAGTAAACCTGATTAATAAAATATCCGCAGTTGAGATAAGTTTAAAAGGTCAGGAACAGATATGCTAATCAAAAATCGATGCAAGGATAATTATAGGATAAAATTACTATGCCGATGAAGGAAAATTATCTGAGATTGATTATATTATAGACAATGAAAACTTACTTCGAGAACTATTTTAATGAATTAAAAGAATTTGTCAATACCTGCCTGAAACAGGAAGGACTAATATCTGAAATGTGGGTTTCGTATTTCAGCCAGATCCCGGAATTATACCTTTTCTGCTATAATATAGCAATATCAAAAAAGATTGATGATGTTATCCTGAAGAGGCTTTATATTGTCATCGAGTACCTTATAAGTCCTTTGGACTTTATGCCTGAACTGATATACGGAACTGATGGTTTTAACGAAGATATTTACTTTATTGCTTTGACATTAAAAGATGTTTGTCCGAAAATCCCGGGGGAAATAATTGAACAATACTGGAAATTCGATACAAAATATGACAAATATGCAGACGAAGTTATTTCACTTGCTCAGAAAGAGCTGCCGGAACATATTCAAAAGAGCATCAAATCATTCTATGCAGATTATGAATCGCCAAGCTCACAAGAAGAGATTTATGATATACTTATTACTGACATAAAACCTGAGTCGACTGATAAAAAACAAGAAAAACCACCATCACAAAAACCGGATTCGGAGAATGCCAATGATGCAATTAAGCATATTAACGGCCCATGTATTGTATTTTCAGGACCTGGTTCAGGGAAAACATGGATTATTGAAGAAAGGGTATTAAATTTAATAAATAATGCCGGTATATCACCAGAAAATATACTAGTAACAACCTTTACAAATAAAGCTGCCGATGAGCTTGTTGTAAGATTAAGAGCTCGTTTTTCGGATAGAGATGATGTTGATAAAATAATGTCCGCTTTAACAGTTTCAACTATCCATTCATTTTGCTTCTCGCTTTTAAAACAATACCAGCACCGGATTCTATTTCTCAAGGAAACGTATAAGCCGGTTGAAGAAGGTGATCAGATGTTGTTTATTTACAGAAATTCAGGAGAGAAACATCTTAATATCAAAAGGCTTTTTCCATATTGGCAGAATAGCCGTGCAAAAGCCGGTGAAAGCAGATATAACCTTGGATTATTCGATTATTACAGTGAAGTTCTTCAGATATATAATTTTCTGTCGGAAGAGATATTAGGATCGGACTTAAATACACAGCTTGAGTTTTTTAAAATTATTAAAAACAAAACACCCAGATGCTTCGAAGACAATATTATTGCAACTTATCCTGAATACTGGCGATTAGCTTTAGAAAACGGAATAATGGATCAGTCTGTCATCTTAAGCTATACGGAAGCATTGTTAAAATATGATCAGATACTGAATGAAGTACGCAAAAAATACAAATATATACTAGTAGATGAATACCAGGATACAAACCCCGTTCAGGACAGGATATTCCACCATATCTGTGGTGAAAACGGGAATTTATTTGTAGTGGGTGATGATGATCAGAGTATTTATAGGTTCCGGGGTGCAGAAGTCAATAATATAACAAAATTTACTGAGAGGTATCCGCGTTCGTTAATTGTAAGATTAAATGAAAACCACAGGTCATCGAAAAAAATAGTAGAAGCTACGAGGAATTTGATTGGACACAATAAGTTCAGAGTAACTAAAAACCTCTTTAGCAATCATGAAGAGGGTAATCATATATCATTGATTTTTTGTGAAAATGAACAAGAACAGGCAGAGAAGGCAGCAGAAATAATTTCAGAATTATTAAGCAATAAACATATTGAGAAGTTAGAACAGGTAGCAATTCTTTTCAGGTCAGTTAAAGCTTTAGGTCTGAAATTTAAAAAGGTATTAACAGATAATGGCATTGAATGCAGGATTACATCAGATAAAAGCCTGTTCAGGACAGATGAAATAAAAGGATTGCTCCAGGTTTTTATGTTTCTTGAAAAAGAGCAACTTGATATCAAAGGCAGGAACTACTTACTTTTCTTCCGCATGGCCGGAATTGAAGATAAGGATGAGATGCATAAGAATATCGGATTATGGCATAAACAAGTGCATGATAATTATTACAAATCGCTTTTAGAATTGTATTATGGTGTTCTTAATGACATAAATATCTTAAAGAAACTCGAAAATGACGATAACAGCTTAGGGAACTTAGGTATCTTATCGGAACTGATTGCATCTTTTGAAGGGGGACAAAGTGGTTCAGTACTTAAAGATAAATTGATATTTTTTCTCCAGTATTGTGAAATGCTTGACGGAGGTATGGATCAGGCAGAAGTGGAGACCGGCGATGCAGTCCAACTTATGACGATTCATAAGTCAAAAGGACTCCAGTTTGATTACGTAATTATTGCTAATGTCACAATAGAACATTTTCCAATGAGATATCGACCGGGTCCTCGACAAAGAGCAAAAGCTGTAATTCTGAAAGGACCTGAAGGACGTATTTATGACAAGGAAGAAGAAAATATATGTTTGGAAGAAGAAAGGCGTATTTTATATGTCGGTATGACACGGTCTGCTAAAGGTGTATTCTTATTGACTGAAGAAGGGCAAATGTCTCCTTTTATTAATGAGTTAGGCAAAATAGATAAAGTTAAAGTAAAACCTTTTAATGTTATAAATGTACCACGTAAAATTAAGTCTTCCATAGGTAATGTTCTGCATGTTTCTCATTCGGAGATTTATGATTATAGATTTTGTCCGGGCAGATATAACTTCACACATCGCTACAGGTTCAAAGGCCAGGCAATACAACCCTTATTTTCAGGCTTGAGCCTTCATCGCTCACTTGAGGTTTTACACAGGATGATGCATGACAGACAACACCTGGATGCATATATATTGAACAGGATATTTGATCGTTGCTGGATTTACCCATTCGGTACTGAAAAAGAAAAGGAAAATGAAAAGGGAAAGGTTTGTAAAATTTTCTATGATTATGCTAGCGTGCTTTTAGGGAATAACGGTAAACATCCTATTCTGCAAATAGAATACCCTTTTATGACAGCTAGCGGTAATGATGTTCTGACAGGCAAATTAGACCTTGTGAAGGAAGATGAAAACGGACAAATAGAAATATTTGAATTTAAATACAATAAGAACAAATTGCTTGAATCTTACACAGAAAATCAATTAAACCATTATAGTCTTGCCTATCCACGGGAAGATGTTCTTCTTTCTGTATATTATTTAAAAGAACGGAAAAAAGAAAGAATTAACAACATTGATAAAAAAACTATAATAATGCAGTTAGAAGATGATTTTAAAAAGATTCGTAATAAAGAATTTGACCGGATGCCTGGAAAGACTAAATGCAAAATCTGTCCTGTAGCAATTGTTTGTGGTGAAAAACAGGTTTAGTGGAAAATCCGGTCAAACTGAGCCACTAATTCCAGACTAAACTGAGCCACCTATACTGGAATAAACTGAGCATTTTAAACCGGACAAGTGTGCTCAGTATGACTGGCATTCCCCGACAGTGAAGGAATTACAGATTTGTTAATAATCTTAACCCATTTACTTAAATCTGTTGTCTAATTTTTACTAATTTTACGAGAAAACAAATTGACTGCAACATAATCAAAGACACAAAAAATGAACATTAAAAGTTCAGAATCTATAAAATACACTTTCTCAGGACATGATTCATTTCAGTGCCGTCAATTATGGCTTAAAAAGGGGTTTGACTACATACAAACAAACAAATCATTCAATGACGAAGATGCTGTTGTGAAGTTAGGAGTTGGTAAGAACATGGTTTCTTCCATTCGCTACTGGATGAAAGCCTTCAACATTATTGATAACAAGGACAAACATACTGAATTTGGTAAATCACTTTTTTCTGACAGCGGGTGGGACCCATTTTTGGAAGATGATGCAAGTCTTTGGCTTTTGCATTATCAGTTGGTGAAATCAAATATTGCCTCAACATATAGCATCATCTTTAATGAGTTCAGAAAAGAGAAAATGTTTTTCAACAAGGAGATATATATCAATTATTTAAGAAGAAGAAGAGAAACTGAAGATAGATTAACCTTCAATGAAAACACAGTTGCTGATGATTTCGTTGTTTTCATAAAAATGTATCATGGCAACGATTCAAACAACAAAGATATTGAAGATAGTTTTTCGGGAATCCTTTCTGATATTGATTTGCTCAAAACAATTAGCAGAGGGAAAGAAGAACAATATCAAATTGAAAACAATGAGAGAGACAATCTGCCTGAGGCAGTTTTGCTTTTTTCAATTTTGGATAATCCAAACTATGGAAACTCTATCAGTTTAAATACTTTGGAATACGAAAGTAATAGTCCGGGCTCTATTTTCGCTTTGAACCGCTCAGGTTTGGTGAATAAAATTTCTGGAATAGTGAATGACAACAAACAAATCACATTCACCGACCATGCAGGAATAAAAGAATTGCAGTTTAAAAACAAACCGAATGCTTGCAAAATATTAGATATATACTATGGAAAATAATTTCACAACATCCATCAACATACTTAGGGATACTGAAAAAGATTTTCATTACATCCCAACGCCGAATGCGAAACAAGTGGTTAACCAAATTGTGAATGATTTTAAAAAAGGTATTCGCTCATTCAACATAATTGGAACTTACGGCACAGGAAAATCTTCCTTTTTATTGGCTTTGGAGCAAAGTATCAGAGGGACAAAAAGATTTTTTGAGCCCAACTTTATTGCAAACCCTAAATTTGATTTTGTAAAAATTATTGGCTCATACACTTCAGTAGTAGAGCAGTTTGCAGATGTGTTTGAAGTTACCACCATCAAAAACAGACACGAAAACATCTTTTTAGAAGTTTTTAATCGTTACCAATCACTTGGAAAGAATAATGGAGTTTTATTCCTATTCTTGGACGAGTTTGGAAAATTTTTGGAGTATGCTTCAAAGCACAATTCCGAAAATGAACTCTATTTCATACAGCAGTTAGCTGAGTTTTGCAACAACCCGAAATACAATATTATTTTAATCACAACAGTTCACCAAAGTTTTGATTCGTACGCATACTCATTAAGTAGCACACAAAAACAAGAGTGGACAAAAGTGAAAGGTCGTTTCCGTGAAATAACTTTTAACGAACCTGTTGAACAACTTTTGTATTTAGCATCAGAATATGTTTCAGAAAATGTTGAATCCAACGCTTCAAAAACCTCTATAAAAAAATGTTTAAAGTTAGCCGCCGGCACTAAGGCTTTCTCATTCAACAAAGATTTCTTGAATGAAATTGCAGCAAAACTTTTTCCTATTGACATTCTTTCAGCAAATATTCTTACCATTTCATTGCAGCGCTATGGTCAAAACGAAAGGTCTCTGTTTACATTCTTAGAATCAACGGACCACACAGGACTTTCCAAATTCAATAAACGGGGCAACCCATTTTACAATTTGAGTTGTGTGTATGATTATCTCCACTTCAACTTTTATTCATTTATTACTTCAAAATACAACCCTGATTTTTCTTCATGGTCATCTATACGTTCTGCATTAGAAGAAGTTGAAAGAGCATTTGATAGCTCCATAAACGATTATGCTAAAGCAATCAAAACAATTGGTTTGCTTAATATTTTTTCAGAAAGTGGATCTATTTTAAATAGAAATTTTTTGAGTCAATATCTTGAAACCACTTGCGGAGTCAAAAATGCAATCAACATCATAGATAATCTTGAAAAGAAAAAAATAATTCTTTATCGTTTACACAGTCAACGTTTCATTTTGTTTGAAGGAACTGATTTGGATATCCAATCAGCACTTATTGAAGCAGGAAACTCACTTTCAGAAGTAAGTGATGTAACGTCTTTACTAAATAAGTATTTTCAGTTTACCCCAGTCTTTGCAAAGTTGTATTCATACGAAAAAGGCACTCCAAGATATTTTGAATTTGTGATTTCTGAACATCCAATTTCACGTGTTCCAACTGGCGAAATCGACGGGTATGTAAATCTGATTTTCAACAGCAAAATAAATGGTGATGAAATTGAAAAAGCATCCGAGAATCAAGAGGAAGCTATTGTGTATTGCCTTTTCAACAATTCAGAAGAAATAAAGACTTTGCTATTTGAGATTGAAAAAATTCAAAAAGTAATTGAAGAAAATAGGGATGATAAAGTTGCTAAACGAGAACTAGAGAACATTGTAGAATCTCAAATACGTTTGTTGAATCACTACATCACAGACAGCATTTACACGGGGAGCAAAGATGTGAAATGGTTTTTCAATGGTTTGCCAAAAACGATTGCAAACAAAAAGGATTTCAATAAACTACTGTCTCAAGTTTGCAATGAAGTATATTATGCAACTCCTGTTTTCCGAAATGAGTTATTGAACAAACACAAAATTTCCGCATCTATTCACACAGCAAAACGAAATTATTTTAAAGCCTTAGCCAACAACTGGGATAAAGAAAATTTAGGTTTTGAGGAAGAAAAATTTCCACCCGAAAAAACAATTTACTTATCACTGCTTAAGGAAAACGGCATCTCTCCTATTCGGGAAGGTTCATTTTATGTAGCTACAATAAATAAGTCTTCTACATTCGATCACATTTGGAAAGTTTCTGAAAAATTTATTGAGAGTGCCAAATCCGAACAAAAAAGAATTTCTGATTTCGTTGAAGTTTTAAGCAAACGACCTTTTAAACTCAAAAAAGGTTTAATTGACTTTTGGATTCCAACTTTTCTATTTATCAAACGAGATGACTTCGCAATCTTCAATGATGATGGTTACATACCAAATCTGTCAAACGAAAATTTAGAATTGATTGCCAAGTATCCTGAGAAATACATCATCAAGACATTTGACATTGAAGGTGTAAAGCTGGATATTTTCAATAGCTATAGAACATTTCTAAACAAATCAACTGAATCGAAGTTTAACAATATTTCATTCATTGAAACAATAAAACCCTTTATCATTTTTTACAAAGGACTGCCAGAGTATTCTAAAAACACAAAACGATTGAGCAGTGCTGCTTTGAATATACGTCATGCCATTGCCAACAGCAAAGACCCGGAAGAAACTTTCTTTGATGCATTTCCCAATGCTTTAGGGATTTCACTAATAGCTTTGCAAAAAGATAATTCAAAACTACAATCGTACACAACAACATTACAAAAGTCAATTCGTGAATTGCGTGCATCATATGACGGGCTTGTGCAACGCTTTGAAGAATTTATTTGCAATGAGTTCATTGGTAAAACCATTGAGTTTGAAGAATACAAAGTGCAACTACAAACCCGTTTCAAGAAACTGAAAAGGCATCTGCTATTAGCCAATCAAAAAACTTTTATTCAGCGGATTGATTCTTTATTAGATGATAAAAAAGCTTGGCTCAATTCCATTGCACAGGCGGTTACGGGTAAAACTCTTGAAGCATTTACCGATGAAGATGAGATAATGTTGTTTGAAAAATTCAAATCAATGATTTTTGAACTGGATAGTTTAACAAATATTTCAAAAGCAGATATTGATGAAGCAAGTGAGGATGTTATCGGAGTAAAGATTGATTCTTTTTTCAGTACAATCAATCCAAAAATTGTGAGAGTGCCCAAGAAAAAAGCTGAAGAAATTGAACAAATTAAAACTGCTTTGAAGAAGGAGTTATCTTCTGATAAAACTTTAAATATTGCAGCAGTATTAAACTTACTTAAAGAGCTTTTGCAATGAGCAAAAAAGTCAGACATGTATTAGGTATTTCTGGTGGGAAAGACAGTGCTGCTTTGGCTATCTATATGAAAGATAAATACCCTCATTTAGATATTGAATATTACACCTGCGATACGGGCAAGGAATTAGATGAAACATACCAGCTAATTAAGAATATTGAAATTTATCTTGGCAAAAAAATTGAAGTTCTTCGTGGCGCGGACAGTATCAATGAAGCCCCATTTGACCTTCACATTAAACGAAAAGGAGGTTTCATTCCATCTGCAAATGCAAGATGGTGTACGAAAGCATTAAAACTTGAACCTTTTGAAAAATTTGTTGGTAACGACCCGGTTGTTTCTTATGTAGGTATCAGAAGCGATGAAGAAAGAGAAGGATACATTTCACGTAAGACAAGTATTCAATCAATTTCCCCTTTCCGTAAAAATATTTGGAGTGCAGATGTGATTGCAAAAATGTTTTCCAATCAAAACGTTGTCAAGTTACAATCACTTGCAAAGAATGTTGACTTCGGAACATTTCAGGAGAAAGCAACTTTAATCATTTCAAAAAAAATAGAACCTGCATTTACACAAGCACAAAAACTAAATTCTTTGCTTAACACTGATGTAAAAGGGTTTAATCATTTGGTATTTGATTTTTTGAAAACTACCGATTACCCATTGGCAACTGAAACTTCGTTTCCACTTTTGGACAACGAGGATGTTTTGATAAGAGCAGATATTTTCAGATTACTAGAAGAAAGCGGTGTTGGTGTGCCTGCTTATTACAACAAAGTTGATTTTGAATTGAATGGAAAAACAGGACAATATTCAAGAAGCCGTTCTGGCTGTTATTTCTGTTTTTTTCAACAAAAAATTGAATGGGTTTGGTTGTACGAGAAGCATCCAGATTTATATATAAAAGCCATGCAATACGAAAAGGATGGATATTCATGGAATCAGGAAGAAACCCTTGCCGATTTAATTAAACCTGAGCGATTGCAAAGAATTAAAGAAGATTACATTAAACGATTAGAAAAAGATGCCAAAGCAAAATCTCCTTATCTAATAGATATTCTAAATGACGCAGAGGGAGAAGGGTGTGCAGCATGCTTTATTTAGAACACAATTCAATTAAATAGAATTTAAAATAATCATTTAAATCCTATTATAACTAATAATTGTCGACTTGCATTTCCTTTTTCTATAGTCATCTTTATCAAAATCAAACCAAGATTCTGGCTTTTGGAAAATATCTAAGCCTCTACCTAAAGTTATTTGCCAACCATCATTAGTTTCAATATATCTGTCATGTATTGATCCAGAAAACTCATAAATGAAATTAATTCCCTTTTTTAACAAGGCTTTTCTTATTTCTTCAAATTTGTTTTCATTCTTCTTCTTTTGCTCTTGATCATCTGCATCAACACTTGTAATTAAATGTAGATTAGAGATCTTAAATGAAGTTATTACTTTACATAGCTCCATAAGATTATCAATTTGATAAGATAACCGGATAAAAGGATCAACTATTTTAATTTTTGTAGAATACTGCAAGAAAGGCGAAAACAAAATATCATAAGAATATCCTAAATCACCTTCTTTTAATTCAAGAATTTTCGCTGAAATAGTAACTACTCTTTCTGGAATTTCAGTTTCTAGTAAATCAGGATCTTCAATCAAAATTTTCTCTTGAGTTGGATAAATATGATCTTGATCAACTACATCAATTATATAATTTTTATATTCAGGATCTAAATAGTGTAAATGATCCCTTACTCTTTGGCGTAACTCAATTGCAGGTTTTAAACAATACTTTATGAAATCTAATTCTTCAACAAACTTTAAATTAGGAAAAAGTAATTTAAGGAAACCAGATGCCATTTTCATAATAGCTTTCTTATCACGTAAATCTTTTGTTCCTATCAAATGACTTCTTTCTTCAACAAATTTATCAAATTCAACTCGGTTTCTTAATGCGTGAAAAATCTCCCCAATATAATCTGCCTTGAAACCTACCCCACTGGATAATGTAGATGTTTCAATCCTAGGCAATTCCCATCCTGCCAAAATGCCATGAATTCTATCAATTAATGCTGTTTCTTGGAGTAATTCCGGAAGCTCTCCTAATAGATTTCTAGAGTTAACAGGCAATCCATTTGTATCAATTTGCACATTAGCAATAAATACTGCTCCAGCGTCAGCTGAGGCTGAAAATTTACCTTTTGAATACTTGCCAGCTTCAAGATATCCTTTCAACTTTGCTACAGTCTCTGCTGGATTGATAAAAGAAAGACTTTGTGCTTCATCAAAAACTACTGCATCAAATTGAGTAAAAAGACCTGGTACCTTAGAATTCTCATTATAGAATAGAACAGCAGGTGATATTGATCCCCCTTCAATAAGCCTACTGTAACGGGAGAAGTTGCCGTAAACAAAAGACTTTCCAGTTCCCTTAGGTGCCAATTCGAAAAGATTCACTCGCCGTTGGACAAATGGTAATAAGCGAGTTAATAATACCTGCTTCTTTTTTTCTGAAGTATAACCATCTGGGTTCAACCCCATTGAATTTATTAAAATGTCAATCCATTCATCTAATGAGAACTCTTGTCGTTGGGTAGAATATTTTTCAAATTCAATTTGTGCCGCTTGCAAGGGCACAAAATTCTGAAGCCATACCTCACCTCCTTTATCTTTAAGATGATATGTATAGACGGCTGCACCCCATAGGCCACCTTGTAATAATCTGGGATACTTATCAAGTAAGTGTTCTTCTATGAAACTCTTTTCATTTCCCAAACTGGCAGATTCCACATAAGTTTCATTTTTTCTTAAGTTCACCTTAGGGCTAATAAATTCCAATATAGTTATGTTTTCACCATTTTTTAATTTGCTTTTTAACAATTCAACATCACTTTTCCTGGGAATATATTTAGATACAAACCCTAATACTCTTTCTTTAACATCTTCACTCCATTCCCCCCCCTTCAGCTCTCTGTCTATAAGCCATTCTCCTACAAAAACAGGTATGCTCTGTTCATTAAGACCGGAACTACTATAAAGATTTTTATCTATACAAGCATCTTCAAAGACGTTTAGTACTTTTTCTGTTAAGTTCTTTTCCATATTCTATTTTATTAAATCATCCAAGCTTTCATTTCCTGATCTCTTGATTGGTACTGTTATGATGTATTCCTGATTATGCTTTTCTCCGAATAAAGAATAATTTATAGAAACAGTCATATTAGCTTTACCGTCTTTTATCACAATGGATTTTGGTAATTTAATTTTTCCATCAAATGTTTTGGTAGACAAGGCAGGAATCTTATAATATGAATCAATACTGAAGTTTATATCTTCAGTTATACGGATTTTACAAATCTCAACTAAAGCATCATTATCGTTCCTTATTTGCAGCTTAAATGTTTCAGTATATCCAAGTTGCAAATCTGCAAGTCCTCCGTAAACAACCTTAAATGGTAGTATTTCATTATGGGCTATTTCACAAATTAAAAACGGAACAATAGTTTCTTCTGGTGTTAGCCCGCCATGACGATACCCATAATCAAATCTTCCAAAATAGCGATACCCTCTCACTGCCACCCAATCACTTGTATTCAAGGTCTGATCAGCTTTAAGATAGTAGATTTCATTTTCATCAAGATTGACTTTAGATAATTTTCCACCGAGTTCTACGCACCTCTCTTTGGGGTTGCCTTTACATGCTTCAAGTAAGGAAGAATTCTTAATGTTGTGTCCCAATGCAAGGCATTTGGTATTACCATGATCGGTAGAAACAATTAATTTTGTTTTTTTATCTGTATTTGTTTTTATAACATTTGCAATCTGCTTAATCCGTTTATTAAGTAATTGATTGATTTCATCTATTCTTCTGGTTTCAATGTCTTTATCTTCCTTGTGCATAAATTCATCAATCTCCTGCCAGTGTAAGCAGCAAACATCAAAGTTTGACTCTAAAGCTTCATCAAATGTTTTTATTCTGTGCTTAAATACTACTTTTTTTGAATTGAAGGATGCTTTCAAAGCTTCTTCTCTGTTAGTTTTATATGCTTTTGACTGAGGTGATATTCCACATAATTGCGTGGGAATCCCAATCTCGGTAATAGTTGGCAGGGCAGCAAAAAAATGATTTTCCTGAATCTTATTAATACCGTTCGATTTTAGGATGGACTTTAGTGTTTCTGTGTAGGCAGAAGGGAATCCATCTATAATGAGCCAAACTACTCTAGAATCAATTAACTCATCGCATATTAAACTTACTATATTATAGTTTGTTTTGATTCCATTCTGAATTATAGCTGCATAAGAATTAAATAGCCAATCTGAATAAACATTTGCATATTCTTCGACTACTTTAATATCTTCATCATCTGGAAATTCATCAAGAAAAAACTTGAAAGGGATAAAAGTTTCAATGGCCCATTTTTGCCATGCTTCAATCTGAGAAGACAATGAAAGTTCTTTTAAATCTGGGGGAGGAGACAGATCAGGTTTTATTAATGATCTTATTTTTTCTTCAAGTACATGGTCAATATTTCTTCTATATTTATCGAAAATGATTTCCTTTTCCTCATTAGTTATAGATTTTGCCACTGATAGAAAGGCTTTAAGAGATGCTTTGTAATCGCTTTTTTCATCAAAAAAGGCAGTCTTATCTTGATCGTAGAGTGTTTTAAAAAAACTCTCAATTCTTGCTTCATATTGATCATTAACTGAAATCTGGAATTGTGATTCTGTTAAAAAAAGCGCCAATTCATGACTTGGCTGCTGAAGAGTTTTTTCTAAATAATCTCTGTTATCATGAATTAACTCTCTGAGCAGAGTCTGAGATTTGGATACATAGATTAACTGGTTAATAACTTTACAAAAATACGAATCCGCTTCCTTTAATTTAGAAATTAGTGACTGTAATACAGGTGTTTTACATTCAATTTTATCTAAATACTTCGACCATTTTTTTATTAAATACTTTGATGTTAGGAACAAATTGGGGGGATTGGCTGCATAAGCGGTTATCTCATACAATTGTTCTCTTAAATCTGAAATATTAAGCAGAAAGGTCCCTATAGATGTATTGATGATTGATACTTCTGTTGGTTCTATGGTCTTATTGAGAAGGTCAAGATGTACTATATCTTTTTCTTCAAGATCTCTATCTATTTCAACATTAATAAATTTCTCATGTAATTTTTTGGAGGGCAAAATCCACTCCACTAATATATGGTTTTCATTTTCAATATCAGAAAACCAGGCAGAATAAGGGTGCGACGTTACAACTATTGTTTTATTTTCCCCCTCGTCTATTTTAAAATCTAAAATTTGTTGACGGGCTTCAACAAAGGATTTATCATCCCTAACAAAAAATGCTTCCGGGTAAGTTTGCAAATTATATTCATCAATTATTATTCGCATAAACTTATGTTCTGCTTACTTATCTTCTAAAATATCATTTAACACTTTTCTCATTTGAAGATCATCAAGTCCCAGCTCTTTTTGCAATTCGGCAATTCCCTGCTTAACTTTTACTTTTGCTTTTTTCAGCTTTTCCGCTTCCGGGAATTCCCATTTAATCAAATTATCAATTCCTTTTTTTAAGCTTGTAACAAAGGACTTTTCCTCCTTGTCTGACCACAAATGCCAATCACTGTCTATATTGAGTTTAGTCGAAATTAATAATATAATATTGGGAAGATTGATACCATTACCACTTTCCCTGGCTGAATTATAAAGAATCACAGAAATTGGATTCTTCAATAATTCAGTTTTGATTTTGTTCTTATAAGCGTCTGAGTTAATAATCTTAGAATATAAACTAAAACAAAATGCTTCGGTACTTGAAGACTTGTCTTTGGCTTTATCCTCTATTTTTTCTACTAATTCAAATAAAGGTCTTTTATATTCTTCTATTCTTGTTTTTAATGACATGAATTTATTTATAAATTCCATCAAAACTATTTCATTCCATTGCTTGAATTCTGGAAGCTTCCAAAGGGAAGGCGCCTCTTCTGTTATAAATGCTCTGAAGGTGCTTTCCTCATTTAAAGCCATAATAAACCATAAAGCATGCTCATTAATTGTTTTCCAGTTAGCACATTTTGTTCTTTCCGGCAACTCACTTTTCCACTTTTCTACTACTGCATATAATGAGCTGAGTGAATCTGCCTTTTTTCCATCGAAAAGCTTACTCAATCCAGTAAAGAGTTGTTTTTCTTCAACAGGAGGCTTCCATTTTATAACCTCTTGTATACAGTTATGATACATTTCGGCAACCGTATTGGCATCGCTATTACTCCAGAACTCCCATTGCATCGGAATATGCGCAGCCAAATAGCCAGACTTTTTCCATGCTTGGGGAATTGTTTCAAGATAGCGGGCTTTAACTGCTGCAGGAAGTGAAATCTGTGAAATAAGTATGTTAGTTTCAGGACTATATTGTTCTGCTTTTTTAAGATTTGGTAGCGCATCCCACCAACTTTTAAAAAAATCATCAAATGCATTTTCAGTTTCGCATTCGACAGCAGTTTTCTCAAAGACACCACGTGCTATTATCTGAAGGACTTCAAGTGGACTCTTTGTATAATCCTCAACTGTTTTTTTATATCCAATAAACCTGCTTATGAATCTGGATTTTTCGTATGAAAAGTCCCCCCAATCCTTTATGGGCTTTTCATTCAGCCTATCCAGATACAAATCAATAGGATCATCGAATATGGGCATTTTGATTTGAAGAATCCAGTCCTTAATGATTTTATCACTAAACTGGCCATTCTGATTAGGAACAGGTAGATTTTTAAACCAGTTCAAAACGACTTCGGTAATTTCTGCCTTTGTCACTATCCGTTTGTGAAATACTTCCTCTGCTAAAGCCTGTATTACTTCCAATTTCCTCTCGGCTTCCTTATTAATCGGATATTTCTTGAATAAATCTAGCTTATTGATGAGTGCATCAACTTTTGAAGAGTCATCAATATTCAAACGTTCATTAAAAAATAGAGAGGGAAGGTGTTCCTGAAAAAAAACTTGACTAGTTTTTTCTTTATTAGAGTCAGTAGCCATATACTCTGCTTTTAAAGTATCCAGAGATTTGTAAAAATTTCGTAAGTCTTTTTCTCCGGAATCTTTAATGATGAATCTGTGTAAAGGCGTAAAATCTTGGGCAATACCAATGAATTTTTGTGCTATATCCAACCAAGTATATACATCCTGCTTGTCAAACAAAGTTCTTAATCGTCTCAAATAACGAAATTCAGGGCCTGACATTTCTATTTTCCGAATCACAAAGTCTGCTGGTTTACTAAATAGGTCTTCAATAACGTCCAACGATATAGGTTGTATAATAATTTTCCTTTTAGCGTCTGCAATATTTATTCTTTCAATATCATAGCGTATATAAGCTGTCATTAAAAATTTAATGATATGCACTGATAACCCAAAAGGCTTTTGCAGTAAAGGATTAATAATATTTGGGAGATTTTCATATTTACCTGATTCCAGCTTATTATCTATTTGCTTCCATACCTTGTATACTTGACTATCTTGATCAGGCAATTTTATTTCTCCATATTGAATGCTTTTTTCTCTCTTTTTATCAGTTGTTATTCCAATATGAGCAAAGAAATTTCGAATAATTCTTTTATGTGCTGAATATTTATCATCGTCTCTTAATAAAAGACGATCTTTTTCAGCATTAAATAAAAGATCTAAAGCCAGTTTACGATCCTTAGCTCCTTTATTCCCTTCTATATACCATAAAGCCTCATCTTTTATAGTTGGTGTTTCAGAAAAAAGATGATCCATTTTGGCATTAATCCAATTACTTAACTTTGGTTTGGTGGTCAGTCCAATATTATAATCCTCCTGACAATTCCATTTCCAGTTAGCAGGGTCATATAAATCTTTAATTTTTTCTTCTAAATTCCCAGTTACAATTTGCAGCAGTTCATTGATGGTTTTTAAGCGAGAAGGGTTTTGCATTACATCTGGACGGGCAGCTGTTTTTTTAATTGCTTTGAAATGCAAGGTTTCTTTGATTAGAAAATCAAACTGTAGGAGATTAACAGGTGATGCATAGACTATATAAGGCAACATAGTGTTCACATTTTTAATAGCAGTCTTTAATTCCTCTAATTCGTCTTCCGATGAGGCAACTAAGTAAAATAAGTACCCATTCCCAATATATGGCTTTTGGCAATTATAAAAACCCTTCAGCTCATTAACATATGTAATGACATATCCGACATCTACAACAGCTGTCGTATACAAAGTCCTGTTACAACCAAATCGGTTATTATGATCCCGCAATAGAAAATCTTCCAAGGGAACTATTTCATCCCATGTCTTTAAACAGTGACTTAAAGTAAGATCATCAAGTTTTTTTGCTTCTTCATCTATAACCTTAGACAAAGGAGCTGCCCCAAAATCGGGGAAATGGTACGTTTCATCGATAGGGTTGAGTTCTATGTATTCGTATACATCCATTAGATCATCTAAGAGATTATAAAACTCTTTTCTACGAGATTCTTCCCAGTTCATTGCCCAAAATAGCGTCTCCTTCTTAGGCTGGATTGATGCCATACTTACAACCCACAGCATAAAAAGGTTTTTCATTATTATTAGATGATGTGGATCATTTACCCTACCTATACTTACTCGATAAACTTCATAAAGTGATTGTACTCTACCTTCTTTATCTTCCCGTATATTCTTAAGGAAAAAATTTAGTAATAAATCCGGTGTAAAAAGATTCAACTTGCCGTCAATAATTACATTTTCTGATTCTAAATAATATTTGAAAGCACCTTCTTTAGTTTCTGTAGGACTTAGGAAATTGAACATTGACCGGGTATTCTGTGCAAATTCAGCGGAGAGCCTTGGTAGTATATAAGAAGTGAGAGGATGTAAAGGATATAAGTTTTTAAGTACCTTATTTTCAATCCATATTGTATCCTTATCCGGATATAATCTGAACTCATTTATGGTTTCAAGATGTTCCTGAAATTGAGGATGTTTATAAGCCTTTTTAAACTTATTCATGTCTTCTTTAATGAAAATGGCTCCCATTAATTCTTCTCCTTCAGTTTCAGAGACCATTAATTGATATCTTTCAAATCGGCCAATAATCTTATTTAATTCCTTTCCCTTGTTTGCTCTTAAACTTTGAGGATCTTGATGGCTAGCAGAGATAAAAATGATATTGCTGTTTCCTTTTTTATCTTTTACATCCTCCAAAAATTGCTGAACCGATACACCAGTCGCTGAAGAAGAGCTATTAATAAGCTTACCAAGCATTTCTCCAAACTCATCATAAATAATAGTAATGCCCCGAAATCCACGCTTTCTTATTTCTTTAGCTGTATCTGCAAATATAGGATAGGCAGAAGTATAGGTTTCTGGGTAGGGGGCACCTATAATTTCTCTAAAATATTTTTTAAACTCTGAATAAGTACTTGGATTATAGGCCTGCAACTGTTCAATAAATTTTTCAATAGTACTGTTTGTAATAAAATCCTTTAAGTGTCCATAATTCTCTGGACTTTTAACTTTCCAGTGATAGATTATTTTTATAACCTCTTCATAATTTGTTTTAGGCACATAATCAATTCCATTATTTTGTAAGGCAAATTTTAAACCTTCCAGTAATGCATGATCAAAGTCAGAGTCGCCGTATTCTGGAATAACGATTAAAAAGGGATCTGAATTTTTTAAATGGTTATCTAAAGCTGCAGAAAGGCCGTCTCTATAGAAATTTTCTTTATCATTAATTTTCTCAATAAAACTATACAGTGGTTTTTCATTTTGATTGACTAGCAGATTTCCCAGCATTAATAACAAATATGATTTCCCAGTTCCATATGAAGCGGTAATAAGATGAAGTTTTTTATCAACGCTTTCAGCACAACTTTTAAAAATACTTTTAATAATGTCACGTGAACTTTTATTTGGAAGATAACCTTTTATCTTTAGCTCATTCCCCTCAGGGTCTCTATAAGAAAAGTCACGCAAAACATTTACTTCGGCAGCAAATGCATCAGATAACCTAATTATTTCATTGATCTTCATAATCCTCGCGTAAGTTTTGTGTTATAATTCAATGGTATTTTGACGGTTAAGTTCTTTTGCTTCAAACTGGTCTTTAAACTGACGGTATATCTTTTTAGAATAAAAAAGAAAAAATAATGGTTTCAAAGGCTCTCTGACAGTTAACAACTTTGCCAGCTGTTCTGAAAAATTATAAGAATTAGAAACAATAAAGGTCTCCAAGTTAGACACAATTGTTGGTTTGTCCTTGGCCTCGTGCTCAATTTGATTCAATAAGTCGCTTGCAGAAAAAGTCAGAGAGCCTTTATAAAGTTTGGTGCAATCAAGCAATTGTATTTCATGGATATTTTCTTGAAACTGTTTCAAAATAGGATTAAATGACCCAGAACAATACAGTACGCCTGTTCTTTTTCTCGAGGTCTTCACACTACTTATAAACTCATTAATATTGCTCATAATACCGCTCCAGTAATTTTAAAGGAATTCCCTGATAAGTGTAAACAATATGTTGCAGATTGGCTGTTTGTATGTATTGAACAAGTCCAATATCTCTCATGGCGTAAATTTGTTGCTGTAATGTCTCACGGTTTAAATTGAAAATTTTACCTATGTTATTATATTCTTTTAAAAGTTCTTCAAATGATAAAGTCGTTCTTCCATGTCGATTATCATATAAAACGTAGGCAACGAGTAGCGGATTCGTTTTATAAGGAATATCTCTGCTATAAATTTCTTCCCGTAAGGTAAAAATATTTAGATTCTTAAATGCATCAGCTTCTGTAAAAGAATTCAATGTTCTTGCTATTAAACCTCCTACAAAATCCTTTTTATCATAGTCAGTTTTAATGTTATTCCCATTAGCCCAGGAACTGAAATCCTTACGAAGATTTTCTTTTGTTTTGGAGCCAACAGATTCATTTAACTGATAATATAGAAAGGAATTTGAGGTTCTCCCTGCCCAATGATAGAAAAGCACCCACAAAGTCACTTCATCTTCGAAGTATTTATCATAAGTGTAAACAACTCTTGACAGGTCTGTGGGAGAATAGTTTTTATCAAGTAGATTGAAGTTTCTCAGGTAGTATTTTAAATGCCGAATTTTTGAATATCCAAATCCAGAATCTAGATCTTTATTCTTCAAACCTGAATTAAAAATTATATGAAACAGCTTAGCCAATTCATTTCTATCTACTTTAAACCCCCCGTATTCATGTATAGTCTCCATTAGAAATTAGTTTATATTTTATATAACAAAGTTGTATTCGTTAAATCAATTCCAATATTTATAACATTACCTTCTCTTCCTGCTTTAATTGCATCTCTATCTTCTTGCGACAGAATATTATTAACAACCATTCTCATAGTTCCGCCATTGTATAGTAACTTGCAAAGTCAAGTGACAAAACATTAGTTGCAGCAGAACTGAAATAGCCCAACAACAAGTCAAATTTTTTACTGTTGCACAGACCGTCCATATAAAATTGAACGGGTTCACTTTCGCTTCCTGTTCTATAAGACCTATCTTCTGACCAGTTGACTTCTTTAAGCATATTTAATTAAGACTATACAAATAATTCACGGAATATTTTCACAACTGTTTGCACTTCGTTTTTATTATTAAACTTCCCTAACGAAAACCTGATTGAAGCAAACGCATCATCATCACTCAAACCCATTGCAGTTAAAACATGTGAAGGTTCAACAGTTGCCGAACTGCAAGCAGACCCATTTGATACAGCAACATTTTTCATTTTGCCAATCATCACATTTGCATCAAACCCACGGAAACAAATATTACTCACATTAAAAATTCTGTTTTCAATATTGCCATTCACATAAGTGCCTGAAATTTTCAACAACTCTTTTTCAAGTTCATTTCTCAATGTAAAAATTCTTTCGGCATCTTGTTTCATTTTATCTTTTGCAATCTCACAAGCAGCACCAAGAGCAACAATGCCCGGAACATTCAGCGTTCCACTTCTCAAACCATTTTCTTGTCCACCACCATGCAGTAGTGCAGGCAATTTCACACGGTTTATGCGCTGCCTCAAATACAATGCACCCACACCTTTAGGAGCATAGAACTTGTGTCCACTCATACACAACAAATCAATTCCAAGTGCATCAACGTCCACAGCAATTTTTCCAACCGCTTGTGTTGCATCACACATAAACAATGCACCAACTTTGTGAGTGAGTTCTGCAACTTCTTTAACAGGCTGAATAACACCTGTTTCGTTATTCACATACATCACACTCACCAGAATTGTATCTTCTCTTAAAGCATTTTTCAATTCCAATAGATCAATTAACCCATCCGAATTGACAGGCAGATAGGTTACTTCAAAACCTTTTGTTTCAAGATTTTTGCAAGTATCAAGCACGGCAGGATGTTCTGTTGAAACTGTCACTATATGTTTTCCTTTGTCATAATAATTTTCAGCTACACCATTTATTGCAAGATTTATTGCTTCTGTAGAACCGCTTGTAAAAACAATTTCGTGCGCTTCGGCACCTATCAACTCCGATACTTGAATTCTTGCTGACTTGACAGATTCGTAAACAGTTAAGCCAAACTGGTGTGTGCTATTTGCATTGGCAAATTCGTTTGTAAGAAACGGCATCATTACATCCAACACACGTTTATCGACTTGTGTGGTTGCATTGTTATCAAAATATACTATTTGCTTTTTGACGACCATCTCTATTAACAAATATACGATTTATTTTACATTGGATAATATGGGAAATGGAAATGCCAACCCATAAAAAAAGCTATCTCTGGAGATTTGGCCCAGGTAGTAAATAATATATTTGAACTTATTCTAAATAATTTGTATCTTTCATAAGCTCTATATGCAATAAAAATTATTTTCTAACTAAATTCTACAATTATGGGAAAGAATCGAAATTACAATTACAAGGATGTTGACATGTTAATGGCATCCAAAACAATCGCAGAAAGTTTCAAAGCAAACCTTTCCGAGTTGTCGGCAGCCCGTACCGATTGGACGGAACAATATGCAAACGATTTGGTGTCTGGAATTGACAATGCAATCGAAAAACATTTGGGAATTGATACGAGCAAAATTATAGAAGTAAAAGTATAAGCCAACGCAATTTGGGAACAAAGATTCTACAAAATTGGATTGGTATAAGACAAAGAAGGCGGTACATATTGTCTCGCTGCATTTCTCCAGTATTATGGAGTACTCCTCGTGCTAATTGAAGTAAAAGAATGTACCGCCTAAAGGTCAAATGTCCTGTCCATCAAAGAACTTAAAAAAGGCGACACTTGTTTGAAGTCAATGTCTGCAATACAATCCTGTTGAGCAGGAGAGAATAGAAAGTGCCGCCTTAGTCAATCTGTATATTTAATTATTTTACATGTTCAATGCAACAAATCCAAATTTATACCAATTAATTTACTTTTCATAATTTTATTTTTATCTGGCTTATAATTCCAATTTTTCACCACCAGCCTATACAGGTTCTTTTCTGAACAACTGGTTATGTGAGTTGGTTGCAAGACTTTTTAGAAGATAAGATAATGCTGCGCTAATGCCTGCGATCACAACCGGCTGAAGGTGGGGCCAGTCAAATACTGCTCCTGAATCAAGTATCTTTATGATTCTATCGGGAAGCGCCGTCAGGAAGCGTCCGAAGGTTTTATTTTATAGATGATAAGCCAGCTAAGGCAAACAACCTTACGGTAAATTTTGTTTATAGTCGGAATTTCTTCGCATTCTCGAAAAGCAAACGGACTCTTCTCAATACGGTCAATGATCTTGAAAATCTCGTCACCAACTCTGATAGCGTTTAAAGGCTCGTGCCTGATGTAGGCAATGTAACCGGTAATACTATTTATGTTCTGTAAGGCGTGTTCGGTTACCCTTAACGAATAAGTTTTTGGAGCTTCTTCTTTTGTTTTGCCCATCGTTGTTTGGCTTCGGTTAAACTTACAATTGGGGAGTTCTCGGCATACTCAACCCATCTTCTGAAATCTTCATTGCGTATGGGTTCGCCAGGAAGAGAATAAGAACCTAAATCAGGTTCATTCAAAATACGTATCAAATGCTTATGCTCTAAATCCTGCAATGCCTTTAAGGAGTTGTTCCCGGTAAGTTCTATTGTTAATGTTTGCATAATATTATATTTTAATGTTTCCTGTTTGCAAAGATAAACTACCCGAACATATAAACAAAACACTTAAAATTTGGCTTATAAAGATTAAGAGAAACAAAAAACCTGCCGCTTCTTGTCACGACAGGTTTCATAACAATCTACTTTTATTTTAAGCAGGCTCTTTTGTGAAAAGTTGATTATGAGAATTCGTAGACAGGCTTTTTAGAAGATAAGCCAAAGCTGCACTAATGCCTGCAATCAGAACAATCTTAAGTGAAGGCCAGTCAAATACTGCTCCTGATCCAAGTATCTTTATGATCCCATCGATCATCGCTGCCAGGAATGCAATTAGAAGACCATTGAATAGATCTCTGTAGTCGAGTGTAAAAATCTTCGATTTCATTTGTCATGTTTTTAAATGATTAATAAAAATATTGATGAGTCCGGTCTAAAAAAGGTTATAGATAAAATTAGGGATTTATTTTCACATCCCATGAGGTGAGATCGTTTTTCCAGCTTGTCTGCGCACCTCCATCTACAAAAATCTGTAAACACAAAGTATGTTTTATGGATTTCAAACGGCATCAGAGAATTTTGGGAATAACTTCAAATAGTTCTTTCATTTATAAACCAAAATCGCCGTAAGACGAGAAATGCCATCAGAGATTTTTTGGTTACTTTTTTATATCAAGATAAAAAAGTAACTGGGGTTTGGGGCAACGCCCCATTAAACTCCTATAGAAAACCAGTTGAGCCTGGGTTCATGTACCGCTCATGCCGGGATAGGTATTGTTGAATATTACGAAAAAAGAGCATTCAACAAAAAATATTTCACCTCTCCAACCTTGAAAGTACAGACTTTCTAATTCAGCTAATATTTGGTCTCTGCTCTTTGTTCGAACCCCGTGTCCAAAAAGAGTGGCAGCGTAATTTCAGCCTCATTAAGCACAAAATAATCCTTACGTTGAACTTAGTCAGCATCATACTTTCACTTCGCTTATCGCAATTTCGCTTTAGTTTACTGCTTACTATCGACTTATCCTTCTCTATGCCAAGGGCTATCTCTTTTTGTTTATATCCTTGTTTTCATTATGGGAATCATATACCTTTGTTCTACGGGTAAATTCTTCATCTTGAAACTTTTTTTGAAGATTAATTTCATGGAAGGTTCATTTACAGACAAGTAATATCCTGAGGTACTTCTCCAACAACTCTTCTTCTGAAGAATTTAAGTATGCTTATTTAAGTTTTGGAATAATTATTAAAGGACTTATATATAATATGGGATTGTTTTCTTTTCAGCAGAAACTGGCAATTGACCTGGGCACAACAAATACACGGATTATTCATAAAGACAAAGTTGTAGTGAATGAGCCATCCATCGTTGCAATTGATACAATGACGGGCAAGATGATTGCAATAGGAGAAAAAGCCCGCCAGATGCATGGCAAAACACATGAAAACATCGAAACGATCAGACCTCTAAGAGGCGGCGCAATTGCAGACTTTAATGTTGCGGTACAAATGATACGGGGGATGATAAAAATGATCAAATGGAACCTCCTCTTTACTCCTTCGCTGAAAATAGTAGTCTGCATTCCATCAGGATGTACTGAAGTTGAAAGAAGAGCTGTCAGGGATTCATCAGAACTCGCTGGTGGCAGAAATGTTTACATGATTTACGAACCCGTTGCAGCCGCTATAGGAATAGGTATCGATATGGAGTCCCCGGATGGAAATATGGTTGTCGATATTGGGGGAGGAATCACTGAAATTGCAGTTATTGCTCTTGGAGGAATTGTCTGCAATCAGTCTCTCAGGATTGCAGGTGATGCCTTTTCATCTGATATCCAGGCTTATATGAGACACCAGCACAATATCAAAATTGGTGAAAAAACTGCTGAAGAGATTAAATTCAGAGTTGGTTCAGCACTTCCTGAATTGGCAAATCCACCTCAAGATTTTAATGTCAGGGGACCTAATATTATGACTGCAACGGCCATTGAAATTCAAGTCTCTTATCAGGAAATTGCCCATTGCCTTGATAAATCTATTTCAAAAATTGAAACAGCGATCCTTTCAGTTCTCGAACAAACACCATCAGAACTTTATGCAGACATTTTTCTGCGAGGAATCTACCTGGCAGGCGGTAGTGCTCTGCTCAGAGGACTTGATAAGAGATTTACTGATAAAATAAATATGCCTTTCCATGTAGCTGAGGATCCTTTGATGACAGTTATAAGAGGCACAGGTATTTCTTTGAAAAATATTGACAAATTTTCGTTCCTTATGAGATAGAACCAGGATAAACAGGGTGAAAGGATATTATGAATAAGGGATCTTATTAATTTATTGTCAAATGTTTATCTATAAGTTCAAATACTTAAAAAACTATTGACTTGTATCCTTAAATTTCATATCTTTCTAAATGAATAATTTTATTATCATACAGACAACCAAAACTATGTTCTTATGAAAGCAATAAACTGGATAGCATGGATTTCTGCTGCAGTTGCAGCTGTTATTATCTTACTTGCATGTATTTCTCTTTTAATAGGAAAAGGAATTTTGGGTTTTAATCATGCCGTGAATTTTTTCCAGGCCGCAAACAGCTTCCTGTTGCTGGCCATAGCTATGTTTATCGTAGCCAAAAAATGCGAATGTAAAAACGATAAATAAGTTGCCCTAAGTAATTAGGGATGAGGGGAATTTAGTTTTATTAAGTAGTTCTGTGTATAACTCAAAATAATTGATTCTGTTTGTTATGCACACAAAGTATGAAAATATAACAGAAGAGATTTTGGAACTCGCCGGAGTGAAAATCAATGGCAGTAATCCCTGGGATATTCGTATTCACAATGATGAATTTTATATCTGCTTTTCATGCTGTATAATTTCACAACGTCGTTTGTAAACTGCCAAGTCAATTGTCTTAGAACCTGTAATCAGCCTTATGTTTTTTTTAACAATCCTGTTAAGTTCATCCTCTGTCTGACAATTTCTTATTTGCTGCATTATTTCGTAATGTAAATCAGAAACAAAAGTCTGACTGTAAATCCTGTGTTTTGATGTGTTCATGTCTGTTTTACGTCTGTTTACCCTTTGTTGAGAATAGGCAACAAAACCTATTTTATTTCACTTGGCAAACTCGCTGTTTTATTATGTTTTTACGTTGTATAATTTCACTACGTTGTTTATAGACTTCTTTTCCAAACAAACAATGTACCTTTGAGATTAAGATATGTATTTTAATTATAGTTAACCAGTAAAATCGCCACTGAATTATAACATCGATCGCTAATATAAAAGTGCTGTGTTATGTGAAAGTTTTAATTACTTAGCAGCTTATGTTTTTTCTGCTGTAGCGCTTTTAACCGTTAGTACTAAATCCACCAATATAATCAATAATGCAAAAGAACCAAGAATGGCCGGGATAATATATATTTTTTCATATACCAAACCGCCAAACCAGTATCCAAAAACCGGAGAACCTAACCAGGCACCAATCCATCCAAAGATTACTTTTGAAACAAATGAAACAATACCTGGCCTTATATAGAATTTAAGCACATAATGCAGTACTGCTGAGACCACAATACTGATTACCAATAAAATTAAAAAACTAATAAAATTCATTCCAATCATAGTGATTACCTCCCTTTTAAGTTTAATGTTAAATTATAACACAGCACTATTTTCAAAATCTTATTTCTCGTCATCTCGAATTACTCAGTCAACTTTTCCAATATCAAATAGGAAATTTCAATCCGTTGGAATGAAAGTTTAGTAAATTTAATTGCTGATTTAAACTAAAAAACGTAACAACACGGCTAAGCTTTATCATTCAAACCCTACCACAAAGATACATATTTGTCGCCAGGTACAGAACAATTAAGACTTCTATTGCTATCGGCCTTTGCTATGACACTGAAAAAAGGTTATAAAGCCTGCTTCCGGACAATGGAACAAATCAATGAAACATTGAAAGATAATGAAAGATATCACCAGGGCAGCTATGACAGCAATTAATTATTCTACTGCATGAAAGTATATATGTTGTTTAAGATACGTCCTTAAGTCCAATCCCCTTTGGGCTATGTAGGAATCCCATAAGGAAGCAAGTATTTCAACTTAATAGTTGCTGCATATTATAGCAATTAAAGCACTACACTTCTTATTAACTGCTCTAAACTGCATACAAATTGAAAACTATAATGCATCCCTTATTTTTTATTTGAAGTTCATTTGTATTATTGATGACCGAGTGCCTTTTGCACTGTTACCATTTTTCACGTGTGAAGGAGGGATATGGCTTAGCCGTCCTTAATCCCAAAAGAGAAGTGGTAAGCAGCCCCTTTCGAAACAAGACAGACTGGGTAGCTAATGAGGATCATGGAGTGGTGATTGTAGGTTGTCTAAGCCCCCTTTCAAGTAGGGATATAAAGTCCTGTCATAACCAGCCAACTCAGCAAGCTTTTCTTGGGTAAGACCCACTTCGTTTCTCAGCCTTGCTAAAACAGTCCCAAACACCTTAATAACCATAATGCAGACTTTTGTCTTGCTCGGATTACCGGGAATATTCCTTATGTATATTAGCTCGCGCAGGGAGGATGGATTTTTGATAAACAAATTTGGAGATGAATATAAAGAGTATATGAATCAGGTCCCTGCAATGAATATTTTAACCGGAATATTGCGGAAAATGAGATCTGGGTCGTCACTTCCAAAATAAATACTTTCTTTATCCATGGGAAGATTTAATTCCACCAATATTTTATAGATATAAAAGGTTTAATTAAAGAAAACAATGAGTTACAAATATCCAGGCAATTTCGCACGTTTTTATGACCTGATCTATCACCGGTTGAGAGATGGCGTCGATAATGATTTCTTTATTCATGAGATAAACATGATAAAAGGCAGAATACTGGAAGTCGGCGCTGGGACAGGCAAGTTGTTTACTAATGCATTGAACCATGGTGCAGACATTTATGGTATAGACATCAGTCCGTCAATGATCGGCATCTTACATGAAAAGCTTCATCCCGATCACCATAAGAGGATAAGCATACAAAACATTATTGATTTTGAATTCGGTTTTAAATTTGACCTGATAATTGCACCTTTCCATATGTTCATGCATCTGCTGGAAAAGAAGGATCAGATAAGAGCTTTAAATAATATATATGATCATCTAAATCCGGAAGGGAGATTCATTTTTGATGTATTTGTACCTGATTTAAATCTGTTGATAAATGGTATTGATAATCAGACAGACTTCGATGGTGAATATGAACCGGGCAAAACAAAAACTGGACGTAAAACTTTCCCAGGACCGGATTATTATCCGTGACTGGAAACCTGAATAGCAATTTTTGTAAGCTGAATAAGTTTCATTTTGACCGGTAATTCCATGCACCTGTGGAGCATCTCATAATCCATTGGATTATTAGTAGATATCTCATGTATGTACATTGTTAAAAATGGTTAAATAAGCAGGAATGAATATAGACAGGTATCATTTTAGTTATCTTGCGAAAGAAATTAAGCAAGAAAAGACATGAAAGTACTCATTAATTTTTCATTGATTATTTTATTATTTGCCGGATGCGGCAACAGTGAAGAACAACTGATAAAAAGAGCTGACAAGATACATTCATCAATTCTTACAATAGATTCACATTGTGACACACCGATGGATTTTTCGGATCCCACTTTTGATATGGGAGTAAGGCACGATGAGGGATGTGTTGACTTTCCGAGGATGGTTGAGGGAGGACTTCATGCGGAATTCTTTGCAATATTTACCGGGCAAGGCCCAGGGAACGACTCATCTTACAATAAAGTTCATAAAAAGGCCCTGGATATTTTTTATGCAATACATAAGAATGTAGAAAAAAATTCTGAAATGGCAGAAATGGCATTTACTGTTAATGATGCCTACAGGATAAAGAAAAAAGGGAAAATAGCTGCCTTCATAGGTGTTGAAAACGGCTATCCGATTGGCCTCGATATTTCAAGGATAAAACAATACTATGACCTGGGTGCCAGGTATATAACTCTTTCACATACAAAAAATAACGATATTTGTGATTCCTCCACTGATCCAGCCGGTCCGGAAAGTAATGGTCTTTCTTCTTTTGGAATAGAGGTCGTTAAGGAGATGAATCGAATTGGCATGATGGTAGATATCTCGCATATTTCTGATAAATCTTTCTATGATGTTCTTGAAGTTACTACGGCACCTGTTATAGCATCTCATTCTTCATGCAGGTCATTATGTGGAAGTCCCAGAAACCTTAATGATGACATGCTCCTTGCACTTAAAGAAAATGGAGGAGTAATACAGATTTGTATTCTCAGTAATTATTTGAAAGCTCCTGAACCTAATCCGGAAATGGAAGAAAAGTTAAAAGAACTTCAGGATAAATACGGCAATTATAATGATCTTCCGGAAGAGACAAAGAAGCTCATGCGTATTGAATACCGGGAGATCCGTAATAGATATGAGAAACTTGCTACTGTGAAAGATGTTGTTGATCATATCGACCATGTTGTACAGGTTATTGGTATTGACTATGTTGGTATTGGAACTGACTTTGACGGAGGGGGTGGAGTGGAGGGTTGCAAAACTGCTGCAGAGATGAAAAACATAACAATCGAACTATTAAGACGTGAATACTCAAAAGCAGATATTACAAGGATATGGGGTGGCAATGTTATGAGAGTATTAAGCAAGGTTGAGAGCGTTGCAGGTAGTTCAGCCACCAAAGCCCAGACCCCTGGTACCTGGCACCGAGCACCAGGTACCAGGCACACCCCATAACATATATTCAGTTCTTAACTCTTAAGAATTTAAGTGTATTTACCATCCAGTTGGGTAGTGATTTATTGGGATCTCTTTTGCGGAGATCAAGATACCAGCCAAACTTTTTCAGGATAGGTATTTTGTGTGTTTCAACAAATTCGATCAGTGTGCCATCAGGATCTTCTATATAAGAAAAGTGACCGGCTGCTTCACCCATGTCAAAACTATTACCTTCGTGGCTCTTTTTACTGTCAACGGTAAATGGGAATTCTTTGCTTTCACAGAAACTCCTTAGTTGGTCCATCCCTCTCATATCGTAACAGAGGTGGATAAACCCCGGATCGCCCCAGAAACGGTTTTCATATATCTTTTTACCTGGCTTCCCGGTAGTGCTGATAAGTTCTATAACACTTTGTCCCAAAACCTTACTAAAGGGTCCGGAAAATGGTTGTGATCTTCTTAGAAGTACCCTCCGGCATACATTCTCTCCACCAGGCAGATTTGAGAGGTCAGCAAAAATAGCTGTTTTATCATAAACCACTTCATCATAACCAAGTATGTCAGAATAAACAATCCTTGATTTTTCAATATCGGAAACACCAATTATAGCTCCATATGATCCTCCTGTAGGTTTTTTCTCATTTCTTAACCAATCGGTTGCTTCCACAAGCTGAAAAACATTTCCATAAGGATCATTCATGAAAAAAGTCATTTTCCCTGATGGGTCTTCAGATACCATTGACGGAACGGAAATTCTATTCTTTTGATATGATGATAAAGTATCCTGAATGTTCTTTACTTTCATTTTGCAGGCAATTATACCAAGGTCTCCAATCCTGATCTTTTCTTTAATCTTCTCAGGTTCTCTCCCTTTATATTGCCAAATCTCAAAACCGCCGCCGCTCTGAAGGTTTAGTGCCAAGACAGCATGTCTGCTTCTTGGTTCTCCTCCGGTATATGGCAGCATTAATTTAGCTTCCGCCTCATCTTCAAAAATACGACAGTCCATTCCAAACTGTTTGATATACCAATTCCATGCTTCTGCAACATTCATAACGCCAATACCCATCTGTTGGATGCCGCTGATTATATATCCTTTCATTTTATAATTATTTAAGTTATTTATTAGTTAAAAAAGTGCCTGAATGAAATCCTTTCAGGTCTTGCAAGTCAGTTAATTCTCTAAACCATTACGATTATACAACTTTTCAACCTTTAAAGCTGAGCACAGCCGAAGCTCAACACTTAAATACTGAATACTCAAGGCACTCTGGTCACTTTAAGTACTCTTAATCTTATCTGCTATTCTGAAAAAAAGCCATGGACAGTATCTTCTTATATATAGAAAGATTAATTCACTACTACCTACAAGAATTTCCCGTTTGTTATTCATAATTCCATTAATAATTATTTTTGCAGCTTTCTCAGGTAAAATGCCTTTTGCCAGTCCGTCGTCCATTTTACCGTTCTCCTTTCCTTCAGCATTCAGAGCATGATAAGATATAGAAGTTCGTACTCTTCCAGGTATAATAACTGATGCTCTGACATTAAATTTTTTATTTTCCAGGTATAGTGTTTCATAGAACCCATGTAAAGCCTGTTTCGATGCTGAGTATGCTGATCTAAGGGGAAAGCCAAAACGCCCGGATATACTGCTTGTTGCAAGAATATGTCCCGATTTTTGACGGATCATGTATGGTAGTACTGCTTTGGTAAAAGCAATAGTTCCGAAATAATTTATTTCAAAAATTTTTCTGTCAAGCCATAAAGGAGTTTCATCAATTCTTGCCCTTTGACTTATTCCTCCAATATTGAGTAAAAAGTCGATTCTTCCTATCTTATTGATCTGTTGATCAACAATATCATTAATTTTTGAAGTGTCGCTGAGATCAAATGGAACGCAATAAACCATCTCTGATTTTTCAGCACATCCGGTTTTTACTCTTTCCAACCCGACTAAATCATTTGAAGACGCCACCACAGTTGCTCCTCTACGAACAAACTCATAAACCAGGGCTTCTCCTATACCTGAGGATGCTCCGGTTATCCATACTACTTTATCTATAAAAAATCTCTTTTTTTTCATTCTATAAGCCTGCGACGAGGTTAATAAGTTCATTGTGATTCTTTCGGAGAAGGTCGAATTTTTTATTCTTATGCCTGATGTATCTTCTTATCCGGAATCCTCCTGATATTCTGATGAATTGGAGAAAGTAATTCCATGCATAGAGGCCAGAAAGCGGGAGGGTAAGAAAAATTAATAAGCCAAGCCACAAGGAAGAAAAGATGAAAAGGGAAAGGATTAAAAATACCGGCAAGAAGATTAATGCCAGTATAAGCGAAATCGCATACTTTATTGATGAATGAAACTGTGGGTCACGTATTTTACGTATCTGGAGGTTGGGAATCTCCAGAAAGGTCAGATTAAAAATATTCCCGTATATAAAAAGCGGGAATGTGAAGATAATTCCAATAATCCCGGCAATCAGCCATCCTAACGGGTGTTTTCTTTTTTCAAGCAGTCTATAGTCGGTATTCAACTCTTTAGCTCCCTGCTTCACCTGTAGACTTAGAGTGCATATTCTATTGTATAGAGAAGGGTTTGAAGATTTCAGAATATTCAGTTTATTAATTAAAGTTCTGTCTCTGAAAAGCTTAGGGGACTTAATCTCATCACTGTATTTACCATTTATCATGCTTCTGAGTTCATCGATGGCTTCATAATCCTCTTCCGATTCAATGTGCACCATATTACCTTTCATCTCACTGAAAAGCTTGTCTCTCAGCTTGTTAAGGGCTTTTTCCGGACTCTCTTTATACAATTCAAAAAATTCAGATACCTCGATAGGTTTGCCGTAAACAACTGTCAGTACCTGTCGATACCTGCTGTAGTTTGAGAATTCAATACCAACGGGAATAATCTTAATCATAAGATTAAAATCTGTAGCCTCATCAGATTGAAATGCAATCCGGCAGATCCCTTTTTTTAATTGTCGAAGTCTTCTAAATCCTGCATGATCACCTTCCGGTAATATTATTAGTCCATTCTTCTGTTTAAGTATATCAATTGTCTTAATGAATATTTCATCATTACCTTTAAGGCTGCTGAATCCATCCCTTATCCGGTAAACTGGTAAGATTTTAAGAAAATAGAGGATAGCTGCAATTGTTTTTCTTTTAAAAATATCGGCTCTTGCAAGAAAAATTGGTTGTCCCTTATGAGTGAATAGGACTGCAAGTGCATCCATCAGGGCATTTTGGTGGTTTGGAGCAAAAATAAGATGATGGTCAGGATTGATATTTTCACGACCAAATACAATGACTTTTCTATAAAAGACGTTATTATGCCAAAAACCTGCTACAGATTTCAATAGCGCATATCTGGCAGAATACTTCTCAATATTTTCCTTCCCCATTTAATAATAAATATGCACTTGAGTCAAATCAGTTATAAACAGATAGTTTGTAAGTTTGAGTGCAAGTTAAAAAAAAATGGAGTTTTACTTTTTAAATATGAAATACTTTAATTGAATTTTTTGAAATATTACGTCTTTATACCACCATTTTAGAGGTCGTTGAAGTCATCTTTAAGCTTATCTATTACCCTTCTGTCTCTTTTTGTAGGTCTGCCGGAACCTTTTTCTCTGAAAATTATTTCTACTGATTGCCGGACTTCCAGTTTAGCTTTCTCCTCATCAGGAGTAATATCTTCAATATACTTCTCAACGAGTTTTGCGGACAGACGATTTCCAATAGGTTCAAGTATCCTGTATGTATAGATGACAGGAGGCTTTTTAACCTGTATGATTTCGTCTTTTGAAATTAACCTTGATGGTTTTACCGGGATATTGTTAATGATAATTTTGCCCTTACTGCAAGCGTTAGAGGCAATACTTCTCGTTTTATAAATCCTTACCGACCAGAGGAATTTATCAATCCGTATGGATATATTTTCAGCCATTACAGGATTATTTTGAAGAATTTTTTCCCGTATCCGGTTCTTTTATGGAAGCAGGAGCCTTTCCTACTTTATTAAAAGCTGTCATTGTCAGTTCAAGACCTGCAAAAGCAAATGATTTTATCATTTCTATCACAATGGAAGTTCTTTCCTCCATGTATTTTTTTTCTTCTGGTCCCCAGGCGCTAAGAACAAAATCACTTTGTGCTCCTTTCCGGAAACTGTTACCAATACCGATTCTGATTCTGGGATACTCAGTTGTAGAAAGAATGCTGCTGATATGAGCAAGTCCGTTGTGACCTCCATCGCTTCCTTTCGGTTTCATTTTTATACTACCAAGAGGGAGGGCAATGTCATCGACTATTATAAGCATATTTTCGATGGGGATTTTTTCTTTTTTAAGCCAGTAATTCACCGCATTGCCACTGAGGTTCATGTATGTGGAAGGCTTAACCAATTTAAGCTGGCGTCCCTTGTATCTGATTTCGCAGACTGCTCCATAGCGTTTGTCTGCAAAAGAAATATTGGATGCAGTAGCCAGAGCATCCAGTACTGTAAATCCAATATTATGCCGGGTATCTTTATACCCTTCACCGATATTTCCCAATCCAACTATCAGATATTTCATTAAGTCTGATTGTTGTTAAAACAATGTATTACTCTTCTGCAGGAGCTTCAGGAGTTGTTTCAACCTGTTCTTCCACAACCTCTTCTTCTTCAACTTGTGCAACACGTGATGTGGCTATTGCCAGCACCATTGATCTTTTCGAATCAAGTAATTCTATCTTAGGATATGATAAATCACCAACTTTGAATGATTCGTGAATTTTTAATTTAGTGATATTAATAGGAAGAAATTCAGGAAGATCATCAGCTAATCCTTTTACTTTCAGTCTCCTTTTTTTAATAACTAATTTCCCCCCAGCTAAAATACCAACACTATCGCCTGAAATTTTGATAGGAATGCTGATTGTCACTGGTTTATTCTCAATAATTTCAATAAAATCTGCATGTAAGATTTTATCACTTACGGGATGAAACTGCATCTCTTTCAGTACAGCTTTATACTCCTTATCTTCAATGCTCAGTTTTACCAGGTGAGCTGTAGTTGTATACACAAGGGTTTTAAAACTATTCTCATGAACAAGGAAATGAATATTTTTTTCTTTTCCATATATAACACATGGTACGTTCCCTGATTTTCTGACTTGTTTAGAGTTTTTTTTACCTAATTCTGTTCTGAACGATCCTTTAATCTCTATTGTCTTCATTTGTCTGAAAGTTATTGTGCTACTAAAAGTTATCATGCTGATAACTTCCCATCACACGTATGACATTAAAAAAATTGGCCTGCAAATATAGGACAAAGGAATCAGAATACAAAACTAGTACTTATCGACTGATTTGTATTGACAGCCTGGATAGTTGTAGCAAATATTTCTGCTATCGAAAGCACTTTAATCTTTTTAGAATTATTTACAAACGGCACAGAGTCGCTAACTACAAGTTCTTCAATAGCTGAATCGTTGATCCTCTCTATTGCATTTCCTGAAAGAATTGGATGGGTAGCGAAAGCCCTTATGCTTGTAGCTCCTCTATCTTTCATCATATTAGCTGCCAGGACAAGAGTACCTGCGGTATCAACCATATCATCTATTATAACAACATTTCTTCCATCCACATCACCAATTATCGACATCTCTTCTATCACATTTGGTTTTTTACGCAGCTTATAGCACAATACTATTTCTGATTGAAGATGCCTTGAATAGGCATTGGCTCTTTTTGATCCTCCCATGTCGGGGGCAGAAACGGTAAGGTTTGAAAGCTTCAGTTTTTCAATATATGGTGCAAATATTGCGGAACCGAAAAGATGGTCAACGGGGACATTAAAGAAACCCTGGATCTGATCAGCATGAAGATCCATGGTAATTACCCTGTCAACTCCGGCAGTGCTTAACAGATCGGCTGACAACTTGGACCCGATCGAAACCCTTGGCCGGTCTTTTCTGTCTTGTCTGGCAAAACCATAATATGGAATAACAGCAATTACTTTGTATGCGGAGGCTCTCTTGGCAGCATCAATCATAAGAAGTAACTCAAAAATATTATCAGCCGGGGGGTTTGTTGATTGAACAATAAAAACCATGCATCCTCTGACAGACTCATTAAAACAGGGTTGGAATTCACCATCGCTGAATTCTGTTACGGAACTTTTACCTAGTTCAATTCCAAGTTTATCTGCAATCTTCTTAGCCAGATATTGAGAAGATCTACAGGAAAAGAGTTTCATTGGTGCATTTCCAAACATTTTCCTAATTATTTAGCAGTTTAATAAATTGATCAAGTTTGATTACAAAATTAAAAATTCCGCTCGATATCAGGTAGTATTTCAAAAAATGTTCAAAGATTCTTCAATAAAGTTAAGAATTTCCTCTCTGCCATTACCATTTTCGGCTGATGATATAAAAGTTACAGGCAGAGATTCCCACTTTTCCAGCATTCCAGAATTATACTGATTTATTGAATTATCAAGCGCAGCTTTTGTCAACTTATCACTCTTAGTAAAAACTCTTGCAAAGGGTATTTGATTCATCCCCAGAAACTCCATAAATTTAAGATCAGATAGCTGCGGTTTATGTCTTGAGTCGAGCAGTACAAAGAGACAAACCAAATTTTCCCTTTTCAGGATATATTTTTCAACTGCTTTAACCCATTTTTCCCTCAGTTTTATGGGGACTTTCGCATATCCATAGCCAGGAAGATCAACAAGATACCATTTTTCATTAATGGAGAAATGATTAATTGTTCGGGTTTTGCCTGGCTGAACTGATGTTTTTGCAAGCTTCGACCACCCTGTAAGCATATTTATAAGAGATGATTTCCCAACATTCGATCTTCCAATAAATCCAAATTCAGGTTTTGTTGGCGATGGACACTCTTTTAAGGTTGGACTGCTTTTAATAAATGTGGCTGAATGGATTAACATATTTACCCCTTAATTAAGGTCTTTGTAGGGTAAATCGATCTTCTTATATAACAGATAACTGTTCCCGTAATTAGTTAGTATCTTTGCTATTACACCAACAGATCCTGTTTTTGAAGATCCTGTTTTCTTGAGATTAAGATTGCCAATTCCTTTAATAGTATTAATTTTTATACAATGAGCAGTATCAAAAACGCCATTTGAAAAATCACCGCGGTAATAGGTGACCTTAGTGGACTTATCTGACAGTGCCAGCGAGACTCTGTATACCCCTTTCGACTGGTAATCATCGCGAATACTAACAACCAGTTCAGGGTAATCGCCAACAAGTTTTCCTTCCTGAGTAAACTCTTCAAGATAAGGGGTACGTAATCCTTTTATATAACTTAATTTGGCTTTTATGCGTCCGTTTCTGTAATACTGCTTTTGAGTACCATCAATAGTATCATTCTTATATGGTGTTGAACGAAAGAGTTGTCCGGCCGGGTAATACCACTTTGATGAATCCTCCCTAAAGCCGTTCTCGTACCAGTAAGTCATACGCAACCGGCCATCCTGGTAAAATGATTTCATCAATCCTTGTCTCACGCCGTTCTTGAATGTGATTTCCTTGATCAAATTCTGACCGCTCATATATTGCTTAATTCCGGTATAACCAGTATCAGGAACTGATATTGTACCATTAATTGATTGCGAGTCATTTTTTACAGTTCCTTTTCCGGTGCAACCGGAAATTAATAGTAGAAAAGAGATCAGACTTAAGAATCCGTAAAATGTTTTCATGATAATAATATTGTAAATTGTTAATGCTTATTTTCTTAATCAATATAAACCTCAAGCAGTTGAGATTCCATTTCAGGTTCAAGAATAACCTCTTTTATCATCGCAGGAAGAAGAACAGTCTCGCCTTTTGAGACTTTTTCGGTATTCCCATCCCAACGGATCAGAAATTCACCTTCTATACAAATGTACACAACAAATGAATCATAAGCATAATATTCTTTATTTATTGGTACATTGAACCTTATAATATTAGTGGTAAAAAATTCACAGCTAACCAGATTTACAGTTTTATTAAGTTCCGGAACCTTTCTGATTTTATTTTCTCCTGTTGCAGTAAAGTCGATAGCATCAATTGCCAGTTCTGTATGCAACTCCCTTTTTTCTTTACCGGTACTCTGTCTGTTCCAGTCGAATATCCTGTAAGTAATATCAGAAGTTTGTTGTATTTCAACCAGAACTGTACCTGCTCCTATTGCATGCACTCTTCCGGCAGGAGTAAAAAAGGTATCTCCTGGTTCCAGGCTTTCAATATTAAGCAGATCAGTCAGTTTCCCATCTATAAGTGCCTCCTGGTACATCTCTCTGGTAACACCTTCTCTGAAACCTGTATATATTTTAGTCTCTTTTTCACTTTCAAGGATGTACCACATTTCGGTCTTCCCATAAGCCTGATGTCGCTCTTTTGCAAGTGCATTATCAGGATGGACCTGGATCGAAAGGTCTTCCCTGGCTTCAATGATCTTAATCAATAATGGAAACTCATTTCCAAACTTTTCAAAAACTGTATCACCGGTAATATCACCCATATATACCTCAATAAGCTCCTCAATATTGTTTCCGGCAAGGAATCCATTGCTGATTATGGACTGGTTTTCTGAAATTGCTGATAATTCCCAGCTCTCTCCAATAAGAGCTGAGCCGGCTGGTTTTTTATTATAACGGGTACAAAGGGCATTACCGCCCCATACTTTCTCTTTTAAAGCAGGTTCAAATTTTAACGGGTATAAATCAGACATTTTTTGATTTTAATTAAACTCTGGCTCACTCCAAACTTTAGCTCACTTTAGTCACTTCTTAAATACAATTTATTATTTTTGATAATTAATCTAAATGCAAAAATAGACATTTATGCTGATAGTAGGAATAGCAGGAGGTACTGGTTCAGGAAAAACGACGGTAGTAAGAAAAGTCATTGAAGTATTTCCTAATGATGAGGTTATTGTTATACCCCAGGATTCCTATTACCGGGATAACAGTAATATCTCCCTCGAAGAGAGGCAGAAAATTAATTTTGATCATCCTGATTCAGTTGAGTTCGGATTGCTTATCGATCATCTGAAACAACTAAAAAAGGGAAACGCGGTTGAAATGCCAATCTATTCCTATCTTACTTGTCTCAGGGCAAAAGAGACAATTCGCATTAAACCGGCAAGAGTTGTACTTGTTGAAGGGATTCTTATTCTGACCGATTTGGGATTGCGTAATATGCTTGATATAAAGGTTTTTGTTGATGCTGATGCAGACGATCGGCTCGGACGTGTTATACAGAGAGATATCATTGAACGCGGACGTTCAGTCCTCAAAGTGCTTGAAAGATACAACGATACAGTTAAACCTTCCCATCTGCAGTTTATTGAACCATCAAAGAGGTATGCTGATATTATTATTCCGGGGGGCGGAGAGAACCAGGTGGAAATTGAGGTTTTGATTTCAATAATTGAAAAGCATTTATTAATAAGTAAATCATAACATTATGCTTGATAACATAAGAGTAGAAGATGTTCTGTTCCTCGATATTGAAACAGTACCTGGTGTTTCATCCTTTGAACTGCTGGAGACTCCAATGCAGGCTCTTTGGGAAAAAAAATCAAAACAATTCAGATCTGCTGATCAGACTGCCGGAGAGGCATATGAGAGATCTGGAATATATTCTGAATTCGGAAAAATCATCTGTATATCTGTTGGCCTGATTAAAGGAAAGAATCCCTTAAGTCTCAGATTGAAATCATTTTACGGAGAGGATGAGAAATTACTGATTTCCGACTTTTCGTCAATGCTTACAAAATTCTCAAAAACCAACAGAGAGTCTCTCTTATGCGCACATAACGGTAAAGAATTTGACTTTCCTTATATTGCACGGAGGATGATAATAAATGGACTTATTATTCCTGAAATCCTCGATAATGCAGGGAAAAAACCATGGGAAATTAAATTGTTGGATACTATGGACCTCTGGAAATTCGGGGATTATAAAAATTATACATCGCTTGATCTGCTGACTTCAATACTTGGTATTCCAACCCCCAAAGATGATATTGATGGCAGCATGGTTGCAGGAATCTATTATAACGATAAAGATCTGGATCGCATTGTCCGTTATTGCGAGAAAGATGTGCTGGCAATTGCACAGGTATTACTGCGGTTCATGAACCTCCCTGGAATTATTGATGATAATATAGAATCTGTTACCTTCTTATGATTAACTACCCCTTAATAGCTCTAAAATATTTCTTATTACCTCGTCAGGTCTTTCGGCATGGATCCAGTGACCGGCATTTGCAACATTAACTAACTCTGCTGCAGGAAAGACCTTTAGAATATCATTAAAATCGCTGGCAGGCAGATAATCAGAATTTTCCCCTCTTAAGAATACTACAGGGAATCCTGTTATTTGTTGGTTTAAATTAGCAGGGCGGTCAATACCTTCCATGATTTTTTCAAGATTTTTGAGGAGAGCTGATGCATTTATTTTCCAGGTAAAATTGTTACCGGCTCCCCTTTGGAGGTTTTTAAGAATAAACCCCCTGATTTTTTCAGAATGGATATTTTCTTTTAAAATGGATTCTACCTCTTTACGTGTTCTAATCTTGGACAGATCAACAGAAAGAATAGCTGTAAGGATGGTAAGGTGCTGATTATATGCAGAATGCTTTAGATTTTCATTAATGAAAGGAGAGATGTCTGCAATCATAAGTCCGTATAGCATTTCAGGCCATTTAAGGGCAAAAGAGATAGCACTTTTTCCTCCCATACTATGACCCGCCAGGAAAAATTTATTAAGTTTTAGATCAACTGCAGTTTCAAAAAGATCATCTCTCATCGAATCATAATCATGGGTATCGCTATGGAGAGACTGACCGTGATTTCTCTGATCAGGCAGATAGACGGTGAAGGTGTCACCTAAAATTTTTGCTATAGTTGTCCAGTTATCGGATGATCCGTATAAGCCATGAAGTATTATTAGAGGAGGCCCGTTACCATATTTTCTGTAAAACAATTTCATCAGACCGGTTGTCAGGCTAATTGCTGCTTGTACATTTGTATAGCATTCTCAAGTCCCAGATAAAGAGCATCTGAAATAAGAGCATGTCCGATCGAAACTTCTTCAAGCCATGGAATACCCTGATGAAAATATCTTAGATTATCGAGGTTCAGATCGTGACCTGCATTTAAACCCAGACCTGTATCGCGGGCCGCTTCTGCAGCTCTGATGAACGGTTTAATTGCCCCTATAGCATTCCTGCTAAAATCAGTGGCATAAGGCTCAGTGTAAAGCTCAACCCTGTCTGTTCCGGTTAATGCTGCATTTTCAATATTAGAAGGATTAGTGTCAACAAACAGTGATGTTCTGATACCTTCTCTTTTGAAGGCAGATACAACATCAGTCAGAAATGTTCTGTTTTTGAAGGTATCCCAACCCGCATTTGAAGTTATAGCGTCATGTGGATCGGGTACAAGAGTTACCTGATCAGGCTTTACTGAAAGAACCATAGTTATAAAGCTATCAGAAGGATACCCCTCAATATTGAATTCTGTAGTAATTATTGGTCTGATCTCCAGAACATCATTATATCTGATATGCCTCTCGTCGGGTCGGGGGTGAACTGTTATCCCGTCTGCACCAAAAAGCTGGCAGTTAATAGCTGCTGTTAATACATTTGGCATATTACCACCCCGGGCATTTCTTAAAGTTGCTATTTTATTGATATTAACGCTTAACTTTGTCATATTATTAGATGTATGAATTGTCAGTATCGATAATGTGTTGCAAAATTACAACAACTGACATTTTTTTTACTATTTTAGTTGAAAATAAAAAGGACTAATGATTGCTAAAGACTTAATATCAGAAGTTATTCCTTCCCTGAAGACATCTGACCTGGGACAGACTGCATTGAACTGGATGGAGATTTTCAGGATATCGCATTTACCGATTGTCAATAATCAGGATTTTCTTGGTCTTATTTCTGATGTCGATATTTATGATATGAATCAGCCTGAAGAACCGATTGGTAATCACGCTCTTACATTGTTAAAGCCTTATGTGACCGTTCAGCAGCATATTTTTGAAATTATTGGGATCGCTTCGAGACTAAAGCTTTCAGTTGTTCCTGTCCTCGATTCAAATAACCAATATAAAGGAGTAATTACAACTAGCGATCTGATAAAGCACATAGCAGGAATATCTTCTATGGATCAACCTGGAGGTATTATAGTCCTTGAATTGATAGAAAGAGATTATTCTCTGTCACAGATTGCCCAGATTGTGGAAAGCAATAATGTTAAAGTCCTTAGTATGTATATTACTTCACCTCCCGAATCAACAAGACTTGAAGTAACCCTTAAAGTAAACACAGGCGATCTGGTGTCAGTAATAAGAACTTTCGAACGTTATAATTATGAGGTTAAAACATGGGTCACTACCGACGACTCTATGGACAGCTTCTATTCCGAAAGATTTGATCTCCTCATGAAATATCTTAATATCTGACGAGGAAATGATAGAAAGAGTTGCCATATTCACCAAGGATAATAAACCTAAGACCAGGGAAGGCGTTAACAGGCTGGTAAATGAGTTTTGCAGGAGAGGTATCAATATACAGATATATCAAAAGTCGGGAGATGTGATTCATTGTCAGAATGGAGAATTAATCGAACAATTCAGTGATCTATCAGCAATTTCAGGATTACCCGACCTGGTTCTAAGTGTAGGGGGCGATGGTACATTCCTGGAGACTGTACTTAAAGTTAAAGATTTGAGTATTCCGATTGCAGGAGTAAATACTGGCCGGATGGGGTTCCTTGCAAATATTTCGGATGATGAGATCGGCAATTCAATAGATATGCTCTGTCAGGGTGAATATGATATAATCGAAAGATCCCTTTTGGAGATATCGAAACCGGCCAGGATATTTGAAGGAAATTCTTCATCGGCGCTTAACGAGATAACAATTCAAAAGGCAGATCTTAGTATGATAACTATCAATGTTTATGTTGATGATACTTACCTCAATACATACTGGTCCGATGGACTTATCGTCTCTACTGCTACTGGCTCAACAGCATATAACCTCAGTGTAGGTGGTCCGATATTATCGCCTGATGATGAGAGCATTATAATTTCACCAATCGCACCACATAATCTTACTATCCGACCTATTATTTTATCGGGTCAGAGCAAGCTTAGAATGGTTATTGAAGGAAGAAGTAATGAGTATCTTGCAACATGCGACTTTAGATCCACAAAATTAGCTTTTAGCCAGGAGATACATATTGTGCAAGCTCCTGTTAAGCTTAAAACAGTAATGCTAAAAGGGACTGACTTTTACAGTACCATCAGAAATAAGCTGATGTGGGGTGCTGACAGAAGAAATTGAAATATTTATTATATTTGTATCAGTAATAAAATTGAAATTTTATGAAACGGTCCGGTTTAATTTTTTTTCTTTTTTGTTTTTTCTTTTCACTTGCTGAAAACGAATCTCAAGCTCAGTTATGGAGAATGAAAAGATATGAAGCAGTTGCAGGACTGGGACCTGCACTATTCTTTGGAGATGTTGGAGGATTTTCTAAGACTAAAAATATTCTTGGGTTACGGGATATGAGTTTTTTGCAGACCAGGTTTGACTTGAATTTAAATTTTAAATACCGGATTACCCAGGACATTAACATCCGACTCAGTCTTTCTTACGGATTTCTTCATGCAACAGATAAAAGAGGGTCAAATGAGGCAAGAGGCTATGAAGCGTCTACCTCAATATTTGAACCTGCCCTGATAGGAGAATATTATTTTATTAAAAACAAGGCGGAGAACAGCTATTTGTTTTCCTCAGGGGAAGGTAACGGTTTTCAATGGTTATTCAAATCACTTGATTTCTATGTGTTTACAGGGATAGGGGGACTTAATTATTCTGTCAAAGGGAATGATGCCCTGGTTAATACAGGAATTGAATCTGGTGGTTTTACTGCTGTTATTCCGGTTGGCGTGGGGAGTACACTTATTTATTCACCCGATTTTAATTTTGGCGTTGAATTTGGTGGCAGATATTCATTTTCTGATAACCTTGATGGTTACACTTCACAATATTCCAGCTCAAATGACGTTTATTATTTTTTCAATTTCACTGTTACTTACAAATTGAAGACCGGGGCAAATGGTTTGCCTTCCTTCAGATGATAAAGAGCTGGATCAGTCTTAATGAAAAGAATACATTGGTTGTTATTATCTCTCTGCCTGTCTCTGTCCTTATCAGGTCAGCGAAATTCTGACTATGGATTATTTGTCGGAACATCTTCATATATGGGCGATATCAATCCTGGCAGACTTTTATACTCACCACTTCCGGCAGCCGGAATTTTTTACAGGTATAATTTTCATCCCCGACAGGCTTTAAAGAGCAGCATATTTTTTGGTGGCTTAAGAGCAAATGATCTGGATTTTAATAACGATTTTCAAACAACAAGAGCTGCGTCATTTTCAGGATCTGTTGGTGAATGGGCGCTACAGTTTGAATTCAATTTCTTCCCATATACCACTCAGGGTAAACGGTGGGATTATACTCCCTATTTAGCAGCTGGGGTTGGAATATCTTTTGTTAACACAAATACGTATACATATGTACCTGTTATACCCTTTACGTTTGGGTTTAAGGTTAATATCTATAAAAATGTTGGTTTGGAAGCTGAATATGGCTTTCGTAAAACTTTTTATGATAACTTTGACGGCTTAAAAGATTTAGTTGCCCCATCCGACTTTGCATGGCTACATAACAATGACTGGTATTCATTTGCGGGATTAGCAGTTACCTGGAAGATATATAGCAGATTAGTTGGATGTCCGGCTTACAGCGATGTGGATGCAAAAAGAAAACACTAGGTTATGCCCTTAAGAAAACAGATAGATATCGGGAAGCTGCCTTCTCATGTGGCTATAATTATGGATGGAAACGGTAGGTGGGCACAACAAAGAGGACTCGATAGAATATTTGGCCACCAGCAAGGAGTAACCGCTGTCAGAGAAGTTATTGAGGCTGCTGCAGAATTAGGGATTAAGAATCTTTCCCTTTATGCATTTTCAACTGAAAACTGGGACAGACCAAATGAAGAGGTATCTGCCTTAATGGAGATCATGGTTCAATCCCTTAATAATGAGACAGATACGCTCATTAAAAACAATATAAAGCTATCAGCAATCGGGGACGTTGAGAGACTTGCATACGATGTAAAGGAAAGATTGGATGAAACTATAAATCTCACCTCAGTGAATACCGGACTTAATCTTATTATTGCCATCAGTTATAGTTCCCGGTGGGAAATTACTGAAGCTGCACGGAGGTTATCAATTGATGTAAGCAATGGAAAGTTGAAAACAGATTTAATAAAAGAAGTTGTTTTTGAAAAGTATCTTACAACTTATGGGATCCCTGACCCTGAACTAATGATCCGAACCAGTGGTGAGAAGAGAATAAGTAATTTTCTTTTGTGGCAGCTTGCTTACACTGAACTATACTTTGTCGAAAAACTTTGGCCTGATTTTGGTAAGGAGGATTTTTATAATGCTATAATTGACTTCCAGAAAAGAGAAAGAAGATTTGGAAAAACAAGTGAACAAGTATTGGGAAAATGATGAAATAATGGTGATTAGAAGAATTAAAAAGACTTTTGTAGCAATATTTTTGACTCTGATGAGTCTTTTAACAAATGCACAGGAAAAACAGGAAATTGTTAATTTCATGTCTCCCGAAAATTATGTTATTGGAGGAGTAACTGTAACAGGTGTCAGGTTTCTAGATATAAATGCACTTATTGGAATTTCAGGTTTGAGATTAGGACAAGAGGTGACCATTCCTGGTGATGCTATTACAACCGCCGTGCAGAAATTATGGATGCAGGGGCTTTTTTCCGATGTGAGAGTTTCTATTACAAATGTTGTTTTTGATACTGCCTATCTTGATATATATCTCCAGGAGAGACCAAGGATATCATCAGTTAAGTATAATGGATTAAAGAAATCTGAGACACAGGATCTGGTTGAAAAGATAAATTTGCCGGTCGGATCACAGGTTACTGACTATTTGCTGAATAATGCTGAGAAAGTTATAAAGGATCATTTTGTTGAAAAGGGTTTCTTTAATACACAGGTGGATTTTATTCAGAAAGATGATCCTGATCAGCCTAATAATGTTATTCTTAGTATAAATGTCGACAAAAAGGAAAAAGTTAAAATAGCGGATATCACCTTTGAAGGGAATGAATTTTTCGACACCAAAAAACTTCGAAGGCAAATGAAGGGGACCAAGAAAAAGAATTTTAACTTTTTAAGATCATCAAAATATGTTGGTGATAAGTTTGAAGAGGATAAGGATAAATTACATATTTTTTACAATGATAACGGGTTTAAGGATTTTACTATTCTTACTGATTCCCTTTATCCGGTTTCAGAGAACCGTGTTGCTTTATTAATCAGGATTGAAGAAGGTAAACAATATTTTCTCAGAAATGTCGATTGGGTAGGAAATAGTGTCTATAGAAAAGAAGATCTTGAAAAGGTTTTTAATATCAATAAAGGTACAGTCTATAATCAATCACTGATATCTGACAGACTTAATGGATCTGCTGGTGCCCAGGATGCTGTAAGTTCCATGTACCAGGATTTTGGTTATCTGTTTTCACGGCTTACACCTGTCGAAGCTAATATAGACAATGATTCTATTGATCTTGAAATCAGAATATTTGAAGGGGATCAGGCCTATCTTAATAATGTTTTTATTGCTGGTAATACAAGAACAAATGAGCATGTTGCACGTCGTGAATTGTATACTATGCCGGGAGACCTTTTTAGTAAAGATAAGATAATGAGATCTATTCGTCAGTTAGGAGTACTTGGCCATTTTGACCCGGAAAAGATAAATCCTACTCCGCTGCCAGATATTACAAACGGAACGGTTGATCTGCTCTATAAGCTTGAAGAAAAAGCAAACGACCAGTTCGAAGTCTCAGGAGGATGGGGAGCAGGTATGTTGGTTGGTACAATTGGTGTACGGTTCAATAATTTTGCAATGCGTAACTTCTTCGATCTGAAACAGTGGAGACCTTATCCATCGGGCGATGGCCAATCATTAAGTATAAGGGCCCAGTCAAATGGCAAGATCTATTCATCATTTAATGTCTCTTTTGTTGAACCATGGCTTGGAGGTAAAAACCCTAATACCTTTTCAGTCTCTATGTACAGGTCAATTATGAGACAGGAAGGAGGGCATTCAATGATAATAGACGGCGCGACAATTGGTCTCGGTAAGCGACTTTCATGGCCCGATGATTATTTCTCATTGTATGGAGAATTAAGTTATCAGAGATATAATCTTGACAATTTTACTCAATTCCCTTTTCTGTTTGATGATGGTGTCTCAAATCTAATTAGTTTTAGCACAAAACTTACCAGGTTTTCTACAAGTCCTAACCTGATTTATCCGAGAAAAGGTTCCTCTTTTACTCTTTCTGTTCAGGCTACTCCGCCATATTCGTCCATTAGCGGAAAAGATATGTCAACTGCCTCAGACCCAGTTAAATACAAATATATTGAATTTCATAAATGGACATTCAAGGCAGATTATTATTTCCCCATCACAAGGGATGATAAAATGGTGCTTAATACCCGGTTTGCATTCGGGTACCTTGGACACTATAATAAGGACATCGGGCCATCTCCTTTTGAGAACTATTCCGTTGGTGGTGATGGGATGACAGGGTACAGCTTTTACGGTCGTGATGTTATAGCTTTAAGAGGCTATTCATCTGGTTCTGGAGGTGTTGGTTCTCTGACAGCATATGACCCGGTAAAAAATGCACCCTCAGGTAATGTTTATTCAAAAATTACTTTTGAATTAAGATATCCCATATCTCTTAATCCCCAGGCTACAATATATGCTCTTACATTTCTTGAATCAGGAAGAGCCTGGTATCAGCTTAAAGAATATAATCCTTTCAAAATGAATCGTTCTGCAGGTATCGGACTAAGAGCTAATCTTCCTATGTTTGGATTATTAGGTATTGATTGGGGCTATGGGTTCGACCCGGTTCCTGATCCTATAAGATTTCCTAACGCAAATAAATCACAATTCCATTTTGTTATTGGTCAACAGTTCTAATTAAGTTAAATATTAAATAAAAAAGTTATGAAGAAAATAGGTGTTTTAACAGGGTTATTGATTCTGACTTCAGTTATTGCTGTAGCTCAGAAATACGCATTTGTTGATTCTGAATATATCAGGAAAAACATTCCAGCATTCACTACTGCACAAGATCAACTCGACAAAATCTCAGAGCAATGGGAAAAAGAGGTAGCTGACGGTTATGCTATTGTTGAGCAGATGTATAAGTCTTATCAGAATGAAGCAGTACTTCTTTCTCAGGATATGAAAACTAAAAGAGAAGAGGCAATCATAGCAAAGGAGAAAGAGATGAAAGATCTTCAAAATAAATATTTTGGAATGGAGGGTGATCTTTTCAAAAAAAGGGAAGAGTTGGTAAAACCTATTCAGGACGAGATTCTGAAAGCAATAAAAGAGATTGCTGTAGATGGAAGTTATGCAGTTATTTTTGATACAGCGGCAGGGGGTAACATCCTTTTTGCCAACCCCAAATTTGACATCAGTGATGAGGTTCTTGAAAAATTAGGTTATAATAATTAATTAATTACTTTTGCAATAATTCTTAAAAAATAATTACTGAAATGAAAAGATTTATAGGAATAGTGTCTTTAACGATTCTCATTGCATTGGTGGGACAGAGCGCAATAGCTCAAAATTTTAAATTTGGACATGTTAACAGTGAGGAACTAATTCAAGCGCTGCCATCGTTCGACTCAGCTAATGTCAAACTCGAGAAATATCGGACAGAACTTATTAATGCTCTTGAATTAATGACTGTTGAACTTAATAATAAGAACGACGCATATAATAAGGAAAGTAAGAACCTTTCTGAATTAGTTAAACAAAACAAAGAACAGGAACTGGTAGATATGAATAGAAGAATTCAGACTTTTCAGAACGATGCACAGCAAAAATTACAGGATAAGCAGGCAGAACTTCTTCAACCTGTCTATGCGAAAGTTGACAAAGCCATAAAAGATGTTGGTAAAGAAAACGGTTTTGTTTATATTTTTGATATTGCAAGGGGTTCACTTCTTTATTTTGACGAGACAAAAAGCACTAATGTAATGGCTCTTGCTAAAGCAAAACTTGGTTTAAAATAGCTAAAATATCTTTAACCGATGACCATCCTTTAGCTGGATGGTCATTTTTTTAATATAGTTGCAAAGTGAAAGAACAACCAATCGGAGTATTTGATTCAGGTGTTGGAGGACTCACTGTTGCTCATGCTATTAAGCAGATATTGCCAGGCGAAAGCCTAATCTATTTTGGGGATACAGCTCACCTGCCATATGGCGATAAATCGGCCGAATTAATAAGATATTATTCCCGCCGAATTACGGAATTCCTTCTGGAACATAATTCAAAAATCATTCTTGTAGCTTGTAACTCAGCATCTGCTTCTGCTTTCGACTATCTTAAAAAGGAGTTTGAAGGAAAAACAATCCTTCTGGATGTTATAGATCCTGTGGTGGATTATCTTAGAACAAGGAATTTCAGTAAAATTGGAGTCATTGGTACAAAAAGAACAATAACCTCAGGCACATATGAGAAGAAGATTAAAGAAAAATCTCCTTCAACTTCAGTAGTCTCACTGGCAACTCCATTGCTGGTTCCCATGATTGAGGAGGGATTTATTTTCGATGATATTAGTAATGCAATAATCCGTTCTTACCTCTCAAATGAATCGCTTTCCGGGATTGAAGCCTTAATACTGGGCTGTACCCATTATCCTATTATTAAGAGCCAGATAAGTAAAATATTTAATTTCAATATCGAAGTAGTCGATTCAGCAAGAATAGTATCATTGATCCTGAGAGATGCCCTGGGAAAAAACAATCTTTTAAATGATTCAGGAAAGGTAACTGACCAGTTTTTTATTTCCGACTATACAACCTATTTTGAAAAAATAGCAAAAATGTTCTTCGAGGGCGAGATTAATCTTAAAAAAGCCGATATCTGGAGTTGAGAATTTGACATTACTCAAAACATGATCAATATCATAACGCAATATTTTCTTTTAAACGATTTTTCAATTTTTATTAAGTTAATTTTGTGCAACAGAAAATCTTAGTAATACAAGTATTTATACAATACTGTAAATAATCTAATATATCATGCATAAAAATTCAGATGTCATTGAAAGAGAAGAAGTGGTTATCCGGTTCTCTGGTGATTCCGGTGATGGGATGCAGCTGACAGGTACGCTATTTTCCGACACTGCCGCTTTATTCGGTAATGATTTATCAACATTTCCTGACTATCCTGCAGAAATTCGGGCGCCGCTTGGAACAGTAGGAGGGGTCTCCGGATTTCAGGTTCATGTAGGTCATTCTGAAATAAATTCTCCTGGAGATCTTGCCGATGTTCTGGTTACAATGAATCCGGCTGCCCTTAAAGCTAATGCCAAATTGATCAAACAAGGCGGAACAATTATATTTGATAAGGATAATTTTACAGAAAAAAATATAGAAAAAGCCGGTTATGAAAAGGACCCTTTTCAGGAGGAAAATCTTGGTCATCACAATATTATAGCTGCACCAATATCTTCAATGGTTAAAGAGGCTCTTAAAGATTTTGGACTTGATCCCAAATCGGTATTAAGGACAAAAAACATGTTTGCACTGGGTATGGTTTACTGGCTTTTCAACCGAAAACTAAAATATACTGAGAAATACTTTGAAAAGAAATTCCGGAATAAACCGGGCATAGCCGAAGCCAATAAAATTGCCCTACGTACCGGATTCTATTATGCTGATACAATTCAAGCTTTACATTCTGTTTATAAAATTCTTCCTGCCGATATAGCAAAAGGCAAGTACAGGAATATTTGTGGAAATTCTGCAGCAGCATGGGGCTTCATTGCAGCTGCAGAAAAGGCCGGATTGAAACTATTTATTGGTTCATATCCAATTACTCCTGCAACGGGCATTCTTGAGGAGATGGCTGCCCGAAAAGACCTTGGTGTAATTAGCTTCCAGGCAGAAGATGAGATAGCTGGAATATGTACTGCCCTCGGTGCAAGCTTTGCAGGTAACCTGGCGATTACATCTACATCAGGTCCGGGAATGGCGCTCAAATCAGAAGCTATCGGACTTGCAGTAATGGCTGAACTGCCGGTGGTTATTGTGAACGTTCAGAGAGGAGGACCATCAACCGGTTTGCCTACAAAAACTGAACAATCCGATTTAATGCAGGCTCTTTATGGTCGCAATGGTGAATGTCCTGTGGTTGTAATTGCAGCCAGTACACCATCTGATTGTTTCCATTTTGCTTTTGAAGCAGCACGAATTGCATTAGAACATATGACCCCGGTATTACTCCTTTCTGACAGCTATCTGGCTAATGGAACCGAACCCTGGCGAATACCTGATATGGATGATCTTCCAAAAATCAATCCGCCATTTGCTGATAAAGGGGAGATTCCCTTTTTGCCATATAAACGTGATAATGAAAAACTTGCAAGATCATGGGCAGTTCCCGGGACACCTGGTCTTGAACACAGGATCGGAGGTCTTGAGAAAACTGTTAAGGGATCTGTTTCCTATATACCGGAAAACCATGAACTAATGGTCAAACTCAGAGCAGAAAAGGTTAACAGGGTTGCGAATGAAATTCCTGATATTGTTGCTCAGGGAGCTGAATCTGGTGATATTCTGGTAGTTGGTTGGGGCGGGAAGTATGGATATCTTATAACTGCAGTACGTGAATTGCAGGCAGTAGGGCATAAAGTCAGCCTTGTTAATTTCAATTATATCAACCCGTTACCGAAAAATGTTAAGGACGTATTTAGCAAATTTAAAAAGATTCTTGTTTGTGAATTGAACATGGGGCAGTTTGCTGATTATCTGCGAATGAAACATCAGGAGTTTACCTATGATCAGATTAATAAAGTTCAGGGTCTTCCCTTTACGATAAAAGAGATTAAAGACAAATGTTTTAAAATGCTGGAGGAGTTATAAGATGGCTGAAACAATTGTAAGTAATTATACTTTTAAAGATTTTAAAAGTGATCAGGAAGTTAGATGGTGCCCAGGCTGTGGCGACCATGCAGTGCTAAGTTCAGTTCAGAAAGCTCTGGCTGAATTGGGTATATCTAAAGAGAAATTCGTTTTTATTTCAGGAATAGGCTGCTCGTCCAGGTTTCCTTATTATATGGATACATATGGATTCCATAGTATTCACGGGCGTGCTTCTGCAATTGCTTCCGGAGTAAAGACCACTAATCCCGAATTATCTGTCTGGCAGATCACTGGTGATGGAGATGCCCTTGCAATAGGAGGCAACCATTTTATACATGCAATACGAAGAAATATCGATATTAATATGATCTTGTTTAACAATGAGATCTATGGACTCACTAAAGGACAGTATTCTCCTACATCAGCAAAAGGACTGGTAACAAAAACTTCACCTTTTGGAACAGTAGAGGAACCTTTTTCTGTTGGGGAGCTCGTTATAGGTGCTAAAGGTAAATTTTTTGCCCGTACCATCGATACAAATATTCCCCTCTCAACTAAGATATATATTGAAGCTGCAAAACATAAAGGAACCTCTGTTATTGAAGTACTTCAGAATTGCGTTATTTTCAATGATGGAATCCATAGCAACATTACAGATAAAGAGGTTAGAGATGACAGGACAATCATTCTTAAACATGGCTTGCCAATGATTTTCGGAAAAGGGAATGATAAGGGTCTTATCCTGGAAAGGTTGAAACTTAAAGTGGTTAAGTTAGGAGAAAACGGAATTACAGAAAAGAACCTGCTGGTTCATGATGCCTATGAGCCGAATCCTGGGATCCATTATATGCTTGCCAATATGAGTTATCCGGAATGCCCTGTAGCCCTGGGAGTTATACGGTCTGTGGCCGGTACTACTTATGAAACATCTGTAAAGGAACAAATTGAGGCAGTACAGAAAAAAACCAAAATCAAGTGTATGAATGATCTACTGCATAGTGGATCAACCTGGGAAGTGAAATAGACCCCTTTTAATCCCATGAACTTACCCCCTTAATCCCCATCTCTTCTCTGCAAAGAGGGGAAATATGTTAATATTCAATTCATTACTCCCCGTGTCTGAGGATTAGAGAGTGAGTTGTAGGATGAGTTCATGTCTAACCACGAAACAGAAGCGGTGAGATGGCTTTTTCATTTGAAGGTCATTATCTGAAACTATTTTAGTAATTTTAAAAATTGATTCAACCGAAGTTAAGTTGATGGATGAATTGCAAAATAATAATCCTGAATACAACCGTTTACTGCATAATCAGCAGGAGAGGCTGAAAGAGCTGGCATGTATAAATCAAACCACCTCTATCCTTAAAGAGGGGAAGCCGATTGAAGAGTCACTTCAGCAGATTGCCCTTCTATTACCTGCAGCCTGGCAGTATCCTGAATACACTGTAGCCAGGATCAAATTCATGGATAAAGAGTTTGAGTCGATAGATTTTCGTGTGACAAACTGGAGAATGGTTCAGGATTTTACTACATTAGATGGAGAGGTTGGCTCAATAGAGATATTTTACACAACTGAATTCAACACTGAAAATGAGGGTCCATTTCTGAAAGAGGAGAGGGATCTGATTCAGAATATTGGAAGCCTCATGACCGGTTATATTAATAGCTATAAAGCAAGGGATATTATCGGGCTGGCCCATGAAGGAAAAGACGACGATGACGATATTAAATTAGTCTCCAGCCGGAAACTGCTACAGAAGTTTCTGGATCGTCATAATGCAGAAAGGGATGTTTTTCATGATCTGATGCCATTTAAAGTTAAAGAGATACTTCTGGTTGCTAACCTTTACGATGCCTATTCTATCGAAGGGGAGGGCCGTTTTTCAGATCATATACTAGGTGAATATTATCAAATGAGCCTTACATCAATTCCCAGGGTTACAGGAGTTTCAGGTGAGGAAGAGGCTTTTACCCGGCTAAAGGCGAGGCACTACGATATGATCATTATTATGGTCGGTGTGGATAAAGTGATTCCGATGATACTCTGTAAAAAAATTAAGGACAAATATCCATACATACCAACATACCTTCTCATTAATAGTCCTGGTGATGTTGCCTTCGTGAAAAGTCAGAAAGCTCTGGGTATCCCTTTCGATAACTATTTTGTATGGACTGGTGAATCGAAGGTGTTTTTTGCAATGGTTAACCTTCTCGAAGACAAAGTCAATGTTGAAAATGACACAAAAAAAGGACTCACAAGGGTTATCCTGATTATTGAGGATTCGGCAACATACTATTCAAGCTATCTGCCGATGCTCTACACACTTGTGATGGAACAGACTAAAAATCTTATCGAAGACGTTTCAACTGATGAATTATATAAAGTGCTAAAACTCAGGGCAAGGCCTAAAATACTTCTTGCCTCAAACTATGAAGATTCAGTAACTATCTATAATAAATACAAGGACAGCCTGTTATGCGTTATATCTGATATGCGTTTTCCAAAAAATGGCGTTTTGCACGATACAGCAGGATTCGAACTGATCCAACATGTAAAGCAGGACTTTCCAAATCTTCCAACAGTACTCCAATCATCTGATCCTGAAAATGTCAAATATGCACATATACTGAAGTCAAGTTTTATAAATAAAAACTCTGAAAGTCTCCTTCAGGATCTTAAGTCATTCATCAATTATTACCTTGGATTTGGTCACTTTGTATACAGGGACAACAGTGGCCGTCAGATAGCTGTAGCAAAATCGATGAAGGAGTTTGAAGCATACTTACAGACAGTACCTGAGGACTCTCTTGTCTATCACTCAATGAAAAACCATTTCTCCCTATGGCTCATGGCTAGAGGAGAAGTCTTAATTGCCAAGATGATTAACCCTGTTAAGGTTTCAGACTTTGAGAGTCTCAAAGATCTGAGGGAGTTCATTATCGACATTATCCGCAAGAGACGAAGGGAAATGAACAAGGGGAAAGTGGTAAATTTTGAAGAATCTGTAGTAATTGATGAGAGTAATGTTGTAAGTCTTTCAGGTGGGTCTCTAGGAGGAAAAGGCCGTGGTTTGGCCTTCGTAAATACACTTATCTATAGTTTTGAACTTGGTCGTCTATTACCTGGCATTAGAATCAAAACCCCAATAACTGCTATTATCGGAACAGATGAATTTGATATGTTTATGGAGAGGAATCATCTGTGGGACAAGGTGAAAGAGGAGAAAGAGTTTGATGTTCTTCAGAAATTATTTCTTAAAGGAAGTCTTAGCTATACACTTGAAAAAGAATTAAGGATCTTTATCAGACTAATTGAAAAGCCCCTGGCTGTGCGATCGTCAAGTTTATTCGAAGACTCAATGAGTCAGCCATTTTCTGGTATTTTCGGAACATATTTTCTTCCGAATAATAATCCTGATCCTGAAATAAGGCTTAAGCAGTTATTTGAAGCTATTAAGCTTGTGTTCTCTTCAATTTATTCAAGAAATGCGCGTACCTATTTCGATGCCATTAACTATAAGGTAGAACAGGAGAAGATGGCTATTGTGATTCAATCGGTCGTTGGTAACAGGTACGGGAATGCATTTTATCCACATATTAGCGGTACTGCTCAGTCATTCAATTTTTATCCGGTTGCCCATATGACACCTCAGGATGGGTTTGCAGTAATGGCAGTTGGGCTGGGACAATATGTAGTTGAAGGAGAAACAGCATTCAGGTTTTCACCTGCTTACCCTTCTCTTGATATAGTCTCATATAAAGACCTTTATAAAAATTCTCAGGTCCGGTTTTATGCTGTTGACATGGCCAAGAAAAACCTTAATCTGCTTGAGGGAGAAAATGCCGGACTTATAACACTCGATATCAGTGAAGCAGAAAAGCATGGCACCCTGAATCATTCTGCCTCGGTATTGAACATTGATAATGATGCTATAACTCCGGGTCTTGATGCTTTAGGTCCTCGGGTAATTAATTTTGCCGATATTTTAAAATATGATTATATTCCGCTGGCATCTACTCTTAAGGCCGTACTAGATGTTGTTAATGAAGCTTTTGGCACACCGATTGAAATTGAGTTTGCTGTTGATCTCGAAAAAGATAAAGAGGGGAATGCCTCCTTTTATCTTCTTCAGATAAAACCCCTTGTCGGAAGTGAAGCAGGATATTCAATTGATCCTGAAACTATATACAATGATGATCTGCTACTTGTAACACAAAAAAGTATGGGGAATGGAGTTATTAATGATATTACTGATCTCATTTATGTGGAACCGGAGAAGTTTAACAACATGCATACAAATGAGATGGCAAATGAAATTGATAAAATGAATGAAAAAATGCTCAGCGAAAACCGAAAATATGTTCTTATTGGGTCAGGGAGATGGGGAACCAAAGACAGATTTCTCGGGATACCTGTCGCATGGCCTCAGATCTCCAATGCAAAAGTGATTGTTGAGGTCAGCTTACCCGACTTTCAACTTGATGCATCACTCGGATCTCATTTTTTTCATAATGTCACCTCAATGAATGTAGGTTATTTTTCAATTAATCAGGGGTCAAATGATGGGACAATTAATTGGGAAATATTTAAAAAACAAGAAGTTATAGAAAAAGGAAGGTTTTTCAGGCATGTCAGGTTTGACAAACCACTTCTGATACGAATGGATGGTAAAAAGAGGATGGCTGTAATCTCAATGAATCATTAAAAAAGCTGAATTTATGACCATTATTGATGGATTACTGGATATACAGAAATACGATTTCACTGATACTTCTTTCAATCTCCTTATGCAGAAACGGATATATAGGGTGCTTGTAATATGCAGTAATTATGATAACTACATGTTGGAAGAAGATGGAAGAATTGACGAGCAGATATTTAATGAATATGCATCTCTTAATCTGCGATATCCCCCGACATTCGCTCAGACTGATAATGCAGAAGATGCTTTTAATATATTACAAGAGGGCAATATTGATCTTGTTATCTCAATGTTGAGCCTTAAGGGTACAGATGTTTTTGCTCTTGCTAAAAAGATTAAGTCACAATATGAAAATATCCCAATCGTAGTGCTCACATATTTTTCAAGGGAAGTATCTCTCCGGCTTGCAGGAGAGGATCTGAGCGCTATTGATTATGTGTTCTGCTGGCTGGGAGATGCATCACTTATCCTTGCAATCATCAAACTGATAGAGGATAAGATGAATGCTGATTATGATATTGAAAATATTGGTGTTCAGGCAATAATACTTGTTGAGAACTCTATTAGATATATCTCTTCCTATCTCCCAAATATTTACAGAATAATTCTTAATCAGTCTCTCGATTTTCAGCGCGAAGCGCTTAATGAGCATCAGAGAATGCTTAAAATGAGGGGCCGGCCCAAGATACTCCTGGCAAATAATTACAACGATGCTATCGACCTGTACAAAAAGTACAAATACAATGTACTTGGGGTGATTTCAGATATTAGTTATAAGAGGAATAATGTTACCGACGAAAATGCTGGTATTGAGTTATGTAAGGAGGTTATGGCTGACGATGACAAAGTTCCCTTCCTGATACAATCCTCCAGTTTAACACACAAGAAAATTGCAGAAGATCTTGGAGCCGGTTTTATTATTAAGTATTCAAAATCATTATCTCTTGAATTAAGGAACTTCATTATTCAGAATCTTGGCTTTGGTCCATTTGTCTTCAGGAATCCTGATACCCTGGAACCTATAGCTAATGCTACCGATCTCCAGAGTCTTCAACAGAAAATACTCACAATTCCCGAAAATACACTTGAGTACCATGCTACCCGTAACCATTTTTCTAAATGGTTAAATGCGAGAGCCCTTTTCCCGGTAGCCCAGATGTTTAAATACATCAGGAAAGAGGATTTTGATACGATGGATGAGATGCGCCGGTTCCTTTATGTTGCTATATCAAGCTTCAGACTTGGAATAGGCAGGGGAGTAATTGCAAAATTCGATAAAACAAGCTTCGATGAATATCAGACATTCTCTCGGATTGGAGAAGGTTCTATCGGAGGAAAAGCCAGGGGACTTGCATTTATCAACATGATAATTAAAAACAATAAACTGTTTGATAAGTTTCCTGATGTGTTGATTTCTATCCCGCGAACTGTTGTTTTGTGCACTGACATTTTCGATGAGTTTATGGATCAGAATAACCTTTATTCCATTGCATTATCAGACCTGTCAGACAATGAGATACTTAACCGATTTGTCAATGCTGAACTTCCGGGACATGTTTATCAGGATTTTTATGCATTTTTGGCTGTCTCAAGAAATTTTCCTATTGCTGTACGGTCTTCAAGTAAATTGGAAGATTCACATTATCAGCCTTTTGCAGGAGTTTATTCAACCTATATGATACCCAGACTTTCAGATAATAAACTGATGGTAAAAATGTTATCTGATGCGATAAAAGAGGTTTATGCATCAGTTTATTACAGGGCAAGCAAAGCATACATGACAGCTACGACCAATGTTATTGATGAGGAGAAAATGGGTATCGTTCTTCAGGAGGTATGTGGCAACAGGCATGGAGAGATTTATTATCCGACTATATCGGGAGTCGCAAGATCAATAAATTACTACCCGATAGGTTCCGAAAAAACTGAAGATGGTATTGTGAATATAGCCTTTGGACTTGGGAAACTTATTGTTGAGGGAGGATTATCTCTGAGGTTTTCACCAAAATATCCAAAAAAAATACTCCAGCTATCATCACCGGAAGCAGCATTAAGAGATACTCAAAAAGAATTTTATGCGCTTGACCTGAATATCAACAGCTTTATCCCATCAACTGATGATGGGGTTAACATTCAGAAAATTGATATTAAGGATATGAACAATAATAGTGCTATGAAATACATAGCTTCAACCTATGACAGAAACAACAATATGCTCCGCGATGGAATAATTCATTCAGGTAAAAGAGTAATAACCTTCTCAAATATACTGCAACACAAGACATTTCCCCTGGCCGACATTCTTAGTACCCTTCTTGAAACTTGTCAGAAAGAGATGAATAATCCTATTGAAATTGAATTTGCTGTCAATCTTGAGACACCTGTGAGTACTCCAAAGGTCTTCAGTTTTCTACAGATTAGACCAATCGTTCATACAGAGGAAACACATACTATTAATATTGATCATATTAAAAAGGAAGAGACAATTATTTACTCGGAATCAGCCCTCGGTAATGGTGTTTTTAAGGGGATTCACGATCTTGTTTATGTAAAACCCGAATCATTTGATGCAGCTAATAACAAAAATGTAGCGATTGAGATTGAGAAAATAAATACCTTATTTATAAAAGAGGGTACAGGATATGTTCTTATTGGTCCGGGAAGATGGGGGTCAACAGATCCATGGCTGGGTATACCTGTTAAGTGGCAACAGATTTCAGCAGCCAGGATCATTATTGAATCAGGTTTAAAAAACTACAGGATAGATCCCAGTCAGGGAACCCATTTCTTCCAGAACCTCACTTCATTCAGGGTCGGATATTTTACTATTAATCCATACATTAATGAGGGTTACTATGATGTTGATTTTCTTAATCAACTTGAGGTAATATTTGAAGATAGCTTTATCAGGCACGTCAGGTTTAAAGAGCCTCTTGAGATTATGATTGACGGGAAAAAGCATAGAGGAGTAATACTGAAACCTTAGAGTTCAACGGCATAATGGCTTATTGGCTCAACGGTGTAAAGGCGATATGGGGAATTGTATAGTTAAATAATTAATAGTATGATTATCAGAGAATTGCAGCTTCGGTTACAACATCTTTATTAATTTTTTTGATCAACCCCTGCAAAACATTTCCAGGACCAACCTCAATAAATGATGTTGCACCATCAGAGATCATATTAAGGACGCTTTGTGTCCATCGTACGGGTGATGTCAGCTGTGATACAAGGTTTAATTTTATGACCTCAGGATCGGAAGATGGCATTGCGCTAACATTCTGATAAACAGAACAAATGGGCTTATTAAAAATTGTTATTTTGATAGCTTCTTCAAGTTCCGTTTGAGCCGGTTGCATAAGCGGCGAATGGAAAGCTCCGCCTACAGACAGCTTAATGGCTCTTTTGGCTCCTTTCTCTTTAAGGGCTTCGATAGCTATGTCAATTCCTTCATTCGAACCGGAAATGACTATTTGTCCTGGACTGTTATAATTAGCCGGAACCACAACTTCCTTAATGGAAGTACAAATGTCTTCCACGATTTTATCTTCAAGACCAAGAATTGCTGCCATTGTTGATGGAATTTTCTCACAAGCTTTCTGCATAGCTATGGCTCTCTTTGAAACAAGAATAAGTCCGTCTTCAAAAGAGAGTGTTTTATTGGCAACAAGAGCTGAGAATTCACCAAGGGAATGTCCGGCAACCATATCTGGTTTGAAAGAATTTCCAATAACAGCAGCAAGAATTGTTGAATGAAGGAATATTGCTGGCTGAGTGACTCTTGTCTGTTTCAGATCTTCATCGGTACCTGTAAACATCAGATCGGTGATATTGAATCCGAGTATGGCATTAGCTTTTTCGAACATCTCTTTTGCGATTGGTGATCTATCGAAAAGATCTTTTCCCATACCTGTGAACTGTGCTCCCTGACCAGGGAATACATATGCTTTCATAGTTAATTTTAATATTTAATGCACAGTATTTTGCAGGGCAAAAATAGAGAAATTTTCTAGTGCAGTTTTGTTCCAATAAGATGAATAAACTCTTCACGTGTATTAAGCTGTTCCAGGAATATGCCTGTAAAGGCTGAAGTAGTTGTTACAGAATTCTGTTTCTGAATACCTCTTATCTGCATACACATATGCTGAGCTTCAATAACTACTGCAACGCCAAGAGGGTGCAGTGTATCCTGGATACAATTCCTGATCTGAGTAGTGAGTCTCTCCTGAACCTGTAGCCTTCTTGAGAATGTCTCCACAACCCGTGCGATCTTACTCAGACCAGTTATATACCCATCTGGAATATAGGCAACATGAGCTTTCCCGAAAAAAGGTAACATATGGTGCTCGCACATTGAATAGATATCAATATCTTTCACAATTACCATCTGCCTGTATTCCTCTTTGAACATAGCTGATTTAAGGATCTGCTCAGCATTCATCTTATAACCATTTGTGAGGTAGTTCAAAGATTTAGCAACCCTCAGGGGTGTTCTCTTAAGTCCTTCTCTGTCAGGATCTTCACCAATAAGTTCGAGGACTCTGTGATAAATGGAGGATAGCTCTTCAATATTTTCAGCATTCCATGTCTCGATTTTATTATAACCATCGGCAAAATTACCTGATCCGTCGTTAATTTTTTCAATTGTTTTAGCCATAGTATTCTATTGAATTATTTTCAGTTTCCTGCACTTTAATGCAATGGAGGCTGGCTCCTTCCTTTTCAATTGAAGGTTTCAGTTCATCCCATATTGAAACAGCCAGATTTTCAGTTGTGGCAATTTTCCCTTTCATGAAGCTGACCTCAAGATTGATATTTTTATGATCAATCTTATTAATTATTTTTTCGAGAACTATCTGTTTCAGGATATTGATATTCATGACAAACCCATTCTCATCTGACAGTTCTCCTTTAACAGTAACCCATAAAATATAATTATGCCCGTGCCAGTTTGGATTTGAGCACTTTCCGAATATTTTGTAGTTAACTTCATCGGACCAGTCCTCCCTGAACATCCTGTGTGCAGCACAGAATCTTTCTCTTCGTGTAAGGTAAATCATACTTCCATGCATTAATATTACAATATTAACCAATAATTTTGATCTTTCTAATTCATAAAAACAATATATTTACCCGCTCTTTTAATAAAAGTGCCCTGGATTTTAATTATGTCATTTAGAATATTATACGTTACTGCTACCTCTTTTGAAGCCGATTCAATAAAAAAAATCAGAGGTATGATGACTGTTCCGGGAGGTTATCGGTTTGGAGATTTTGAAATAAACCTTCTGGTTTCAGGTGTTGGTTCCTTCGCAACATCATGGGCTATGAAACAATGGATCTCGATAAATGAAAAGCCTGATCTTGTTATTAATGTTGGTATAGCAGGAAGCTATAATGATGAGATTATGATTGGTGATGTTGTGATGCCATTGTCTGACTGCTTTGCCGATTCTGGAATAGAAGATGGTGCGGATTTTCTAACTCTGCCGGAAGCCGGCTTGACCAGTGCCAATGAGTTTCCATTTATTGGCGGTCTCCTTTTTGCTGATAACCAGTATAGTGGTCAGATGAAGACCATCCTAAATCCTGTCAGGGCTATTACTGTGAATACTACTACCGGCTCTGAAATAACAAGAGATAAATTGTTAAAAAAATTTAATCCTGATATTGAGACGATGGAAGGAGCAACTTTTTTCTATATTTGTGTCATGGAAAAATTACCTTTTCTGGCTGTTAGAGCAATCTCAAACAGGGTTGAGCTCCGAAATAAAAGCAATTGGAATATTCCTCTTGCTCTTAAAAACTTGTCAGAAAAGCTTAATGAAGTTATTTTAACACTGGAGTGAATAGATGAAATTAACATTGGGTTTTTCGCCATGCCCGAACGATACTTTTATTTTCGATGCGATGGTTCATGGCAGAATTGATACAGAAGGGCTGGAGTTTGACTATTTTCTTGCCGATGTTGAAGAACTGAATAGGAAGGCCATAGCTTCTGAAGTTGACATCACAAAAATTAGCTATCATGCTTATGCCTATGTCTCGCAAAACTACCTTATCCTTGATTCTGGAAGTGCCCTCGGATATCATAATGGTCCGTTGCTTATAAGCAAACATAAGATCCGACCATCTGACCTCGCTAATGCAAAAATTGCAATACCGGGCAAATATACCACTGCTAACCTCTTGTTCAGTATTGCCTGGCCTGAAGCAACAAACAAAACAGAATATCTCTTTTCAGATATTGAAGAGGCCCTGCTAAATGAAGAGGTTGATGCCGGACTTATAATCCATGAAACTAGATTTACTTATTTTAAGAAGGGGCTTCATAAGATTGCAGACATGGGAGAATACTGGGAGAAGCTTACCGGTTTACCTATCCCTTTGGGCAGTATCGTTATAAACAGAAAGGTGCCTGAGGATATTGCCTTGAAAGTCAACCGTATATTGCGAAGAAGCCTGGAGCATGCATATAAAGATTCATTCGCTTCTTATGACTTTGTTGCTGGTAATGCAAAAGAGATGGAGAGTACGGTTATGAACAATCATATCAAACTTTTTGTGAATGAGTACACCCTTAATCTTGGCAATAAAGGAAGAGAAGCAATTAATACTCTTTTCAGAATTGCTGATGAGAAAGGGGTCATTCCTTCTTTGCCTGAAAGGATATTTTTTACCTGATATAGGTGGAATTCAGCTGTAAAAATGCTAAATTTGAACATAGGTTGAGAATCATTGTTTTATTCTTAGAAGTATTAATTCAAAATTGATAAATTATGGCATTTGAACTACCCAAACTTCCGTATAAGCTGAACGCATTAGTGCCGTATATAAGTGAGGAAACCCTTGATTATCACTATGGTAAACATCATCAGGCTTATGTTAATAATCTGAATGGACTTATTTCCGGAACCGAATTTGAAAAAGCTGATCTTGTAACAATTATTAAGAAAGCTGAAGGAGGTATTTATAATAATGCTGCACAGGTCTGGAATCATACATTTTATTTTGAGTCATTTTCACAGAATGGGAGAAAATTACCTGCCGGTGTTATTGCTGATGCGATTAATGGATCGTTTGGCTCTTTTGATACATTCAAGGAGCAATTTAATAAGGCTGCCGCCTCACTCTTTGGAGCCGGCTGGGCCTGGCTTGTGAAAAATGAAGATGGATCATTGCAAATTGTTCAGGAATCAAATGCGGGAAACCCATTACGGAAAGGACTTAAGCCACTCATTACATGCGATGTATGGGAGCATGCATACTATATAGATTATAGGAATAAACGCCCCGATTATATTAAATCATTCTGGGAAGTTCTTGACTGGGATCTTATTTCCAAGAGGTACTAATAGTATTTAATATAAAAGGAATCATATTAAGATTCCTTTTTTTTTAACTTTATACTGAAAATCCCAAACTCCAAAATCATGGAACTGAAAGACTTGATATATAAAACACGCTCATACCGCCGTTTCGATGGATCACACAATATCGATTTAAAAACTCTCGAAAAATTTGTAGACCTTGCAAGACTCTCAGCCTCAGGGGCAAACAGACAACCACTGAAATATCTTATTTACAATACACCAAATGATTGTGAAAGGATCTTTCCATCGCTTGCCTGGGCCGGGTATCTGGTTGATTGGAACGGGCCTGAAAAGGGAGAAAGACCATCAGGATATATTATCATTCTGGGAGATAAGTCAATAACAGAAATATTCGGAGTAGATCACGGTATTGCAGCCCAGAGTATAATGCTTGGAGCAACAGAGGAAGGTCTTGGAGGTTGTATGATCGCATCTTTAATGCTTGATAAGCTTCGCAATGACCTAAGAATACCTGATAAATTTGAAATTCTTTTGGTTCTTGCTTTAGGGAAACCTGTTGAGAAGATTATTATCGACGATATTAAAAATGGTGATGTAAAGTACTGGAGGGATAGTCAACATAATCACCATGTTCCTAAAAGAAAATTAGATGAATTAATAGTTAATCTATAATATTATAGTCTAAAATGAGATGCATTTCTCTGATAATACTCACAATTAGTATTTTTATTCATCCCGGTTTTAGCCAGGATAAGGAAAATGCCGGAATAAGAATCCTTTTCAAGGGTTTTGTGATGGATGCATCCACTCTATCCCCAATTGCAAATTCACAAATATTAATCAACAGAGCTTTTTCTGCTGTCAGTGATAATCAAGGTACCTTTGCTTTTTATGTTAACTTAAATGATACGGTTCACTTCAAAAGTCTTGGGTATAAATCAACTGTGATGTATGTTAGTGACACTCTTACGGGTAATGAGTTTATTGCAGGAATTTACATGAATAGTGATACGCTGTTGATAGGAGAGGTTATTATTGTGCCCAGGTTCACAAATCTTAAATCTGAAATAATGAATGCGAAGAGTAAGACTCCTGCTATAATGGAAAATGCCAGGTATAATGTAGCAGTATCAGCTTACCAGGGACGTAACAGTCAGGGAAGACTTGGTGATCCGGCCAATAACTACGCTATCTTAATCCAGCAACAAAAAGTTAATGCTTACGAGAGAGGCGGTATTCCTTCAGATAAAATTCTTGGTTTAAGTCCTTTCATGTTAATACCTGCAGCTTATCTTCTTATTCATGGATTTCCTGAAAAACCAACCCCAATGAAACAGCAGCTTACAGATCAGGAGGTGGACCAGATACATAAGAAATACCTCGAAATACTTAAACAGAAAAAAGAAGACTGAAGATAAAAGACAAAAGATATAAGACAAAAGATAAAAGTAAAAAGATAAAAGTGAATTTGAGTAACGATTTCCCTTTAGCAAAACACCCGAATCTTAAGATAAGTTCTTATCCTTTTGTCTTTAAACTTTTGTCTTTTATCTTATCCTATCCTTTGTAAAATAACGCCTTAATGATATGAGTTGCCATTTTCGGGTTCTCTTTCAACCGGCGGGTTGAATATCCAAACCATTGTTTGCCAAACGGCACATAGATTCTCATAGAATGTCCTTTATTTACAATGCTGTCTCGGAGCTTTGGAGTAACACCATAAAGCATCTGAAATTCGTACATATTTTTGGGAACGCTATATTTTTCAATAAGCTGATATGCACCCTCAACAAGAGGTTTATCGTGTGTAGCGATACCTGCATATATTTTATTTCTGAACATAAACTCCAGATTTTCAAGATAATGTTGGTTAATCTCCTCATATTTTTTGAAAGCAATTGTTTCAGGTTCAACATAAATTCCTTTACAGAGTCTGTAATTCAAAGGATTACTGTTACTATTCAGGTCCATCAGCTCCTCAATATCTTTTAAGGTTCTTCTCAGATATGACTGTAAAACTAGTCCTACATTTACAGGAAATTCAGCCTTAAGCTTTCGGAATAGTTCAATCTCATCATCGGTACATGGGGAGTCCTCCATATCTATTCTTACGAATCCATTATATGAGGCAGCTTTTGCAATTATCTCACGAATGTGATTATAACAGATAACTTTATCAATTAACAAACCAAAACTAGTAGGTTTTAATGAGAAATTTCCATCTATATGATGGCTATTGTAGGAAATATCTATTAGATCAAGGTATTCATTCTTATTTATCTCAGCTTCGTCGAGGGTTTTAATAAATTCCCCAAGAACATCAAGGGTTACCTTTATATTTCTGTTATTCAAATCTTTAGACGCACGTATAGCATCTTCAATTGTTTCTCCTGATATATAAGGTCTCGAAAATATCCAGATAAATTTTTTCGGAAACCAGGGCAATATTGCTGCGATGAATTTGTTGAACATAATATGAGATTATAGCTAAAAAAGACAAATTTCAATTTTTTCTTATTTAAAGTGCTAATAAAACTGATCTCAATACATTTTTTAATGACCTTTGTCATTTAAATGCAAGAAAAACAGTTAAGATTATTTGTTTGAATATTTTTTTCAGATAATGCAACCATTGTTTCCAATGAGATGTCTTAAAAATGTCCTCAGTTTATGATGAGTGACCAACAAATAATAGAGGGGTGCGCTAAACATGACAGGAAGGCGCAACAGGTGCTTTACGATAAGTATTCGCGTTTTTTGCTTGGTATTTGCCTTCGCTATGCCAGCGACAAAGCTGAAGCAGAGGATATTTTACAAGAAAGTTTTTTGAAAATATTTTTTAATATTAAAAATTTTTCCGGAACAGGTTCTTTCATAGGTTGGTTAAGAAAGGTAGCAGTTAATACTTCCATAACTCATTATCATAAAAATCTCAAATATAGATATCATGTTGATATTGAGGATTATGTGTCGGCAGAGACTGGGGTAAGCAGTTTTGAGGAAGACTTTTTTACTTCCGAAGAGCTCTACAGGGTACTTAATGAACTGCCAACAGGTTACAGGATGGTGTTTAACCTTTATGCTGTTGAAGGTTATAAACATAAAGAGATTGCTGAAATACTTGGGATCGATACAAATACATCGAAGTCGCAATATAGCAGGGCAAAAGCTGTGATAAGAGACAAACTCGAAGTTCTGGGTAAATTAAAAAGTAACTATACTGAAAATGGTTGATAATAGATTAACAGATCAATAATAAATTGAAGGCGAAAAAGCAAGATATGAGTATAAGAGAGTTATTCAGGCAGAAGCTTGGAAACGTTGAGATTATTCCTTCTGCTTCAGTTCATACTAAACTGATGCATAAAGTAGCAATACGGGAGTTTCTGCGTTTTAACGCTGTCAGGTTTAACATCTATTATCTTGGAGGGATACTGGCTGCCGGGATTTCTGCAGCATTAATTCTTTCTGCAGGTAGTGATTCATCTCAACAAACCAGTAACAACCTTTCTGGTGAAAAGAGCAAAACTGACAGTATTGAATATTTTAATATCCCTGTTGAGCTAGCTGTGATTCAGAAACCAGACACATTCAAAGAAACTGCCAATGAATTAAATAAAATTAATAAAATTGTTAAACCATCCAGTGATTTAAAAAATGAACCTGTTCAAAGAAATGTAGAGAGGGAGAATCCTATTGTTGCAGCTACCCAGGTAAATGACTCATTTTCTAAAAAGGATCTGTTTCCTGAAGCATCTCCAGATATGAGTAAGCTCCAGCAAGGGTTCAAAGGAGAGGAGGTCTTGATTGAACCATCTGTCTCAGAAGGCTGTTCTCCTCTGAAAGTACATTTTTATATTAAATCAGATTCTTACGATTCATGCAAGTGGACATTTGGAGATGGAGGTTATTCAAATGAAAAGAATCCGGAATGGATATTTGATGTTGATGGCGATTATAAAGTTGTTCTTCATCTGTTTGGATCAGATGGTTCACAGGTAAATTCATCGGCAACTATAACAGTACATCCCAAACCAATGGCCAATTTTGAAATTTATCCCGAGAAGGCTATCCTTCCTGAGGATGAAATACATTTTTATAATTATTCCACAAGCGCTGTAAATTTTAATTGGGACTTTGGAGATGGCGGTTCTTCGGTCCTTTTTGAACCAAGGCACAAATATGCAAAATATGGTAATTATAATATCCGGCTTATAGTATCCTCAGATTATGGTTGTTCTGATTCTATAATTGTTTCAAATGCGTTTTCAGGTTCAGAATACTTTATAGATTTTCCAAATGCATTTATCCCAAACATGCAAGGCCCTACCGGTGGTTATTTTTCGTCTAAGAGTGATGAGTCTGCCCAGGTCTTTCATGCCGTTTCTTCTGGTGTCACCAATTTTCATTTGAAAGTTTTTAGCAAACTCGGTATACTGATTTTCGAAAGCAGTGATATCAATTTAGGGTGGGATGGTTATTTTAATGGTCAGCTATGCGAACCCGGAGTATATATTTGGAAGGTACGTGGTAATTTCAGGAATAAGGAACCATTTATCAAAATGGGAGACGTTACACTTCTCAGAAACTGATATAAGGAAGCCAACCCAATCTAGATACTTCTTTTTTTCGATCTCAAATATTTCCTGCCATTCGTCTAAAAAGGTATTAGTGTTGGTTCAAATATTGGCAGTCGGCACTGCTTTTAGAGATGAATTTCATCAAATAGTAATGAATTTTAAATTCAATTCACTATTTTCGTCAATGTTAAATCTAATGGGATCGATCTTGATGAAGCGGATTATATATTTATTCATGCTGTTATTCATCATTGTTACAGATAGTATAGGTCAGGATCCTACTTTCTCTCAGTTTTATGCTAATTCACTTTATCTATCACCATCTTTTGCAGGAGCAACTGAAGAATACCGTTTTTCATTAAATTATAGAAACCAATGGCCTGCTGTACCTGGTGTATTTCATACATATAGTATCTCTTTCGATATGGCCATGCCTAACTATAATTCAGGTGTTGGCGTTTTGGCTACTTACGATGTTGCAGGGTCGGGAAATCTTAGCACAACCAATATTGGGCTGCTCTATTCCTATGATTTTCAAATTAATGACCAGTGGCATGTCAGGCCAGGTGTTAATTTCAAATTCTATTACCTCGGGTTGGATATTTATAAACTTGTTTTTAATAGTCAAATTACCGGGAGTGGTACTTCACCATCTGTTACACCCCCGCCCTTTGATAATGTAGCTGACGTTGATTTCGCAACATCAGCTCTTGTTTATAATGAGAATATATGGGCCGGGTTTACACTTGATCATCTTCTTAAACCAAGTTCATCTTTTTATGGTAATGACGCAACTGTACCTGTAAAATTTAATTTATATGGAGGTGTTCAGCTATTAAAAAAGACAAGGTTACGACAAAAGCTTCAGGAGGTACTATCAGTTGCTATGAACTTTCAGAAACAGGGTAAGTTTTACCAGTCTGATATCGGCCTCTATTACTACAAAGATCCTTTAATATTCGGATTATGGTACAGGGGGATACCTTTAATCACTTCTCAAGCTGGTGATGCAATAATTGGTCTGGTAGGGATTAAGACTAACCAGATTCATATTGGATATAGCTACGATTTTACAATTTCGAACCTTATCAGCTCAACATCAGGAGCCCATGAGATATCGCTGATTTATGAATTTAATAGCTTATCAATCGGGCAACAGCGTAAACGGTATAAAGCAATTCCTTGTCCTGAATTCTAAAACTTTGTTTTAAGGGCTCAACGCCTTTACGTCATGCACCTTCATATCTTTCAGAACGGTCTTAAAATTATCTTTTTAAAGTAGTCTCATTTATTAATTTGTTTATATTTGCGCCTGACTAATGTTTAACAAATATTCTATTTGCGATGAAGAAACTTTCTGTAGTACTGTATGTTGTTCTGTTTTTAGCTATTATAGGTCTCTATTTCCTACACTTTACCGGAAATAAAAAAAATGTAACAAGTGAAGCACCAGGTGTTGTTGCCGAATCCACCAGCCAGGGAATTGCATATTTAAACATTGATACGGTTATCTTTAATTTTGATATGTTTTTTGACCGGAGAGAAGACTTGATGTCGAAGCAGAAAAGCGCTGAGGCAGAACTTAATTCCAAAGGAACTCAATATGAGAAAGGGGCAAGAGATTATCAGGATAAAGTTAATAAGGGACTGGTAACCAGAGCCACAGCAGCTCAGATGGAACAGGCGCTTAGGCAGCAGCAGCAGGATCTGGTTTCTCTTCGCGATAAACTTCAATCAGATCTCATGGAAGAGGAGCAGGTGATGAACCGTCAGATACTTGAATACATTACCAAATTTCTTGAAGACAACAGGTCTGATTATAACTTCAAGTACATTTTCGGAAAAAGTTTTGGAAGTGTTATTTTGTATAGTGATACTTCACTGGATATAACACAAACAGTCCTTGATGCTTTGAATAACAAGTATAAGGCAGAAAAGAAAAAGTAACTAATGGGTTTCGCCTCATCTTACCTTGAAACCAGGGTATTATTACCTGAAATAATTAATGAGGCACCTGATGAGGAGACAGCTATAATTGTTGTTGTACCTGCTTATAATGAGCCAGGTATATGTAAATTACTTGACTCCCTGGCATTATGCAGCGAACCGGCATGCAAAGTTGAGGTGATTATTGTTGTTAATGCTCCTGCAGATGCTACTGAAGAAAGTATAAACAATAATAAGATTACAATAAATAATATTGAAAGCTGGAAGAAGACAAACAGTAACTGTTTCTTCCGGCTTTTTGCTTTTACGGCAGTCCATGCCCCTCTTGCTGAATGGGGAGTAGGACTAGCAAGAAAGAGTGGGATGGATGAAGCTGTGCGGCGCTTTAACAGAATTGATAAACATGATGGAGTCATCCTTAACCTTGATGCTGATTGCCTTGTTAAAGAGAATTATTTTATTTCTCTTTTTGAAGAGTTATTTTTACAAAAAGACCGTGCAGCTTGTTCCATCTATTTTGAGCACCCACTATCAGGAGGTGATTTTCGGGAAGATATATATCGATATATTACTCTATATGAGTTACACCTCCGTTATTACTATCAGGGGCTTGCTTATTCGGGTTTCCCATATGTTTTTCATACAGTAGGATCAGCCATAGCAGTAAAAGCACTTACATATGTTAAAGCCGGAGGCATGAACAGACGGAAGGCAGGAGAAGATTTTTATTTTATTCAGAAACTGGTTCCCACCGGAGGTTATTTTACCCTTAACTCCACTACAATATATCCATCGCCCAGAGCTTCAGCCAGGGTGCCTTTCGGTACAGGCGCTTCAATTGGGAAACTGATGGAAGGAGGATTTTTAACACTTCAGACATATAATATACTGGCTTTTAAGGAGCTACAGTCTTTCTTTGCACTGATAGAACAGTTTTATCATTGTAATACGGATGAATTACAAGAGTGTTATAAATCAATACCTCTAAGCCTGAGCTCTTTTATTGACAAAATAGAGTGGATTGATAAAATGACGGAGATAAAGAATAATACCTCAGGTTTATCTTCGTATAAAAAACGGTTTTTCGGATGGTTTAATATGTTCAGAATAGTTAAATATCTGAATTGGGTTCATTTAGAAATTTTTGAGAAGAAACCTGTTGATGCCTCTGCTTCAGAATTGCTTAAAAATATCGGAATTACTTTTGAATCAAAAGACCCTAAAGAGCTGCTTCTATTTTACAGGGCGATGGAAAAAAGCAGTTAATTATTTTTTCTGGTGATCTCGCGGTCTTCCTGAGGAGTAAGGATGATGTAGAGATCCTCATCTGGTTTCTTCATGCGGTACTGCTCCCTTGCAAATTTTTCAAGGTTATGGTTGCTTGTCTTCAATTCATGAAGCTTCTGCTTGTCATATCCGATACGTTTAGTGTAATACTCTTTGTCTGTTCTGAGTTTGTGTAACTCTTTTATCTCCTTGTACCTGGCAATAAGATTATTCGAATCAAAAAGCATAATCCAGATAAAAAAAATAAGAACAGTCAGAAGATATTTATTTCTGAAAGCCGGAGGGATTTTGTCAATTAGTTTAAGCCTGATCATAGTGGTACAAATCTACCAATTTTTTTTAACCCCCGCTCATAAGGTATAACATCTGAACATCGTCACCGTTATGAATAATAGTCGAATCGTACTTCTCCTTCAATATTAGATCCCCGTTAATCTTTATTATTCTCAGTTTAAAAGAAAACTTTTTAATAGTTAGCATTTCACTGACACTGATTGTATCGCGGTCGAATACTTCTTTCCTGTTATTTAATGATATTTCCATAGTATAAATAATGTATTGATCACCTCATTTTCATAAGGATATCAATTACTGCATTTGCCTGCATATTTGCGACCATTCCGACACGAGGGGCCATAGGCGGCATATTATCAGAGACTTCAGATGATTCATCACCGCAAACATACAACGTATTATCAATTTTTCTGCATCTGATAGCATCACTTTTTCCCCAACCAGCCATTCCCGAACCAATTACTAAAGGTATGCCAGTCATCTTTATCTGAACAGTTTCAATCAGCATCTCCTTCATATCAGACTCATCGAAAGCTTCTACAATAACATCGCACTTTGAAAAAATTTCCGGGATATTAATACGATCCAGTTTTTTCTGATGAATAATAACAAAGACATCAGGATTGATTCGGGAAATATTCTCTTTTAATGCTACAGTTTTCACCATTCCTATCTGGTCAGAGAAATAGTATTGCCTGTTAAGATTGGCCTCTTCAATAATATCAAAATCGGATAATACAAGAGTTCCAACTCCACTTCTTGCAAGGGCCACAGCACAATTAGAACCGAGACCTCCTGCACCTGCTATCCCCACTCTGAATTTACCCAGATGAGTTTTTATCTCAGAAAATATCATTATTTAACTTTTTTCAGCTATAAAGATACTTACAAATCTATATTATGCAACCCTGAGTTATATGTAAAGTTATTAAAAGCAGTCTGTTGCACCGACTTGCATACCAAAGTATATTGATTATTATCATGTTATAATTCATCTTAATTTTATACCTTTGACTTCTTCAAAAAGCTGAAAGTCCTAACATAAATATTTCCGGATAATGAACAATTTCCCGTTAAAAGAACAACATAAGCTTATAAAAAAATGGGATTATCAATGGACTCCATTAGATAAAGGTTATACTGACAAGATTCTTTATATAAATGTGGGTACAGCGGAAATAAAAGAGAAGGAAGTTCCTTTAGTAATGAAAGAGAAATTTATTGGTGGAAAGGGTTATGGGCTCAGGCTTCTCTGGGACGCAACAAATCCGGATACTAAATGGGATGACCCTGAAAATGAGATAGTCATATCTTCAGGACCGATTGGAGGTATAACCCAATATTCTGGATCCGGAAAGTCATTGGTGGTTAGTTTGTCCCCTCAGACAGGTTCAGTAATGGATAGTAATGTGGGTGGGTTTTTTGGTCCTTTCCTGAAATTTTCAGGATTTGATGCTCTCGAAATACAGGGTAAATCAGATAAAGATGTTATTGTTTTTATTGATGGAATAAACCATAAAATTGAGATATTTGAAGCCCCGGAGGAAGCTACTGACAGTCATCTGCTTGCAGAACAGATGACAGAATTATTTGCGGATAATGATAGTGAAAAAAAGTCCATTGGTGTTGTTTCAGCAGGTATAGCAGCTGATCATTCACTTATTGGAATGCTTAATTTCAGCTTTTATGATCCTAAACGAAAAAAAGTGCGTCTGAAACAAGCAGGAAGAGGAGGTATAGGTACTGTATTTCGCAATAAAAAAATTAAAGCACTGGTATGTAAAATACCCGGAGTGAAAGGCAATCTTAATAATGTTGTTGATCTCAATGCTATAATGGAGAGAGGCAGAAAATTCAACAGAGAGATGCGGGAACTCGACGATGAGCAATGCCAGATGAAGCAGACCGGGACAGCGCACCTTATGGAGATAATGAATGATCATGACCTTCTTCCTGTGATGAACTATAAATACGGGAGTCACTCCGAGGCTTTTAAAATAGACTCATCAGTGTGGAAAAAACATTTTACCCAGAATGTTCCGGATGGTTGCTGGATTGGCTGCAACATGTCGTGTACCAAAGGAGTAGATGATTTTGTAATTAAGACAGGTCCATATAAGGGGCAAAAGGTAATTGTCGATGGACCTGAATATGAAAATGCTGCTGGTCTTGGTTCTAATTGTGGAATATTTGATTCGGAATATATTATTGAAACTAATTTCTATTGTGATACATATGGAATATGCACTATAACATGGAGTACCTCCACTGCTTTTATAATGGAGTGTTACCAGAATGGTATTCTTAATAAGGAAAGAACCGGAGGCCTTGAGCTTAATTTTGGCAATTCTGAAGCTGCGCTCGAGATGTTGCATCAGCTAGCCAGAGGTGAAGGCTTTGGGAAAGTAGCAGGAACAGGAGTCCGCAAAATGAAAGAGCTTTTTATTAAAAACGGATGGGGCGAAGCAGAATTTCTAAACGATATTGGAATGGAAAATAAAGGACTCGAATATTCTCAATATATGTCGAAAGAATCTCTTGCACAGCAAGGTGGTTTTGCACTCACAAACAAGGGGCCGCAACATGATGAAGCATGGCTTATCTTTATGGATATGGTTAATAACCAGATACCGACATTTGAGAATAAGGCTGAAGCTCTTCATTATTTTCCTATGTTCCGTACATGGTTCGGGCTTGTCGGTTTATGCAAACTTCCATGGAACGATGTTGAACCGGAGAACAATGCTGAGACAGACGAACCTGCCAAAGTACCGGAGCATGTTGATAATTATGTGACTATATATAAGGCAGTTACTGGTCGTGAATTTGATAAGAAAAGATTGGTAGAGGATTCCGAACGGGTATATAATTTTCAGAGAGTATTTAACCTGAGACGTGGTTTTGGAACCCGTATTCACGACAGACAACCATACCGGGCGGCTGGTCCTGTCACAATAGAGGAATATGAATCACGTTCAGAGCGCTATGACAAACAGCTAAAGGAAAAACTGGGATTCGATACAGCAGGTAAGTCAACAGATGAAAAAATGAAAGTTCTCAGGAAATACCGCGAGGATCAGTATGAGTCGCTGATAGATGCTGTTTATAAGCGGCGAGGCTGGAATAATAATGGTGTTCCTACACTTGGATTTCTTAAAAAAATCGGAATGGATTTTCCAGAAGTAATTGAGGTGGTCAAAAGCTATCAGTAATTATCCGATCAAGCTAATATATCATCTCTTAGATTTTTAATAAACCCGGGATGCAAAAGATTTTGTTTGTTCCAATATTTATTATTTTGCTATCTGCAGGATGCAATAATTTCAATTCCGGGAAACCAAAGGAGATAATAATATTTCATGCCGGTAGCCTGTCAGTGCCTTTCAAGCAACTTAAAGATGAATATGAGAAGAGACATCCTGATATTAAAATTTTACTCGAATCAGCTGGTAGTCTGGTATGTGCAAGGAAAATAACTGAGCTTAAAAAGCCATGCGATATTATTGCTTCTGCCGATTATTTTGTGATTAATAAGCTTATTATACCAGATTATGCAAGCTGGGGCATAAGGTTTGCTACTAATGAGATCGTAATAGCATTCCATGAAAAATCAAGATACTCTGCAGAAATAAATGCTGAAAACTGGATTGATATTCTTGCTAAGAACGATGTTATCTATGCACGTTCTGATCCCGATTCCGATCCTTGCGGATATAGATCAGTATTGACATTAATGCTGGCTGAAAAGTACTATAATATAACTGGATTAACTGAGAAAATGGTCATGAAAAACAAGGATTACATCAGACCGAAGGAGGTTGACCTGATTGCTCTGATTGAATCGAGCACTATTGATTATATGTTTCAGTATAAATCTGTTGCAATCCAGCATGGTTTAAGCTATATTGAGCTTCCATCTGAAATCAACCTGTCAGATTCATCTAAGGAAGATATTTATGAATCGGTATCTATTGATGTAACCGGAGACAAGCCCGGTACGAGGATGAAAGTAACAGGTGAGTATATTAATTATAGTATGACGGTACTTGACAAAGCTCCACGGAAGGATGAAGCAATTGATTTCATGTGTTATGTTCTGAGTGAAGAAGGTTTGAATATTTTCAGGATGAATGGTCAGAATCCTATTATTCCCTTTTCATCCGAAAATTTTGATAAAATTCCTTCAAAACTTTTGCAGTATCTGCCTGACTTTAAAGTGAATTAGTTTTACTATGAACAAATACGGACCTTTTAACTGGATTTTCCTGGTTTTATCATCACTGGTTCTGCTATTTCTTGTGGCTCCGCTACTTGGTTTATTTATACAAACAGGTGTTGGAGAGTTTTTGGAAACAGCAAATGATAAAGAGGTACAGGCGAGTATCTGGCTTACAATATGGGTGTCATTCGCAGCTACTTTTTTCTTTGCGATTGCTGCGGTCCCGTTTGCATGGTTACTGGCCCGGAAATCTTTTCCACTTAAAAGTGTTGTTCAGGGTTTAATTGATTTGCCGGTAGTTCTTCCTCATACTGCAGCTGGTATTGCTCTATTGGGATTTATTTCAAGAGATGGACTCCTTGGGAAAGCAGCTGATACAGTAGGGCTTAACCTGGTGAACAATCCTGCAGGAATTGCTCTCGCAATGGCATTCGTAAGTTTACCTTTTCTAATAAACTCAGCCCGCGATGGTTTCGCAGCTGTTCCGGAACGACTTGAAAAAGCTGCTCTTAATCTTGGCGCAAGCAGAGCGAGAGTATTCTTTACAGTATCGCTTCCCCTGGCATGGAGAAGCATAGTTACAGGATTTGTGATGATGTTTGCCCGGGGTATGAGCGAATTTGGAGCTGTTGTTATAATAGCATATCATCCTATGATTGCACCTGTTCTAATATACGACAGATTCAGCTCATTTGGATTATCATATGCCAGGCCGGCTGCAGTATTGTTCATTATAGTCGCCCTTGCAGTATTTACAATATTAAGGCTTCTCTCGGAGAGAAGGAAAACAATTGTTGGTAAAAGTGAATATGCTGATTCTTAAGAATGTATCAAAGAAGTTGGGTGAATTCCATATGAATGATATTGACCTTAAAATATCTGAGGGGACTTACTATGTTCTACTTGGAAGGTCTGGTTCCGGGAAGACACAACTGCTGGAGCTAATTGCTGGTCTTACCAGGCCGGATTCAGGTGAGATATGGTTGGATGGTGAAAATATAACGGAGAAAAAGATACAGGGCAGGAGGATAGGACTAGTCTTTCAGGACTATGCTATTTTCCCTAATATGACTGTTTTTGGAAACATTGCCTACTCAATAAGTACTGGGAAAATTGACAAAAGTATTATTAGAGAGAGAGTAAGAAAAGTAGCCGGAGAGCTCAATATCTCACATTTGCTGGATAGAGATACTCATCATCTTTCAGGTGGAGAATTACAGAGAGTGGCACTAGCGCGTACTTTAATCACCTCTCCGCGGTTACTCCTTCTTGATGAACCGATGGCTTCTATTGATGCCAGTCTTAAAGATGATATCAAAAGGTTGCTTCGTAGCCTTAACAAGCAGGGGCTTACAATAATTCATGTTACCCACGATTATAGGGAAGCAGTAAGCCTGGCATCCAGAGTGGGTGTGATACATAATGGAAGAATAATTCAGGAGGGTAAACCAGATGATGTATTCAGAAAGCCGGTTAACAAGTTTGTGGCAAGATACTCCGGCATCAGGAATTTCTTCAGAGTTGAATTCAAAAAGGATAATGGGGAATGGAAAGCCCTGTGTAAAGATAAACTGGTATTTAACCTTTCTGAAAACTCTTATCCTGAGGAAGGGCTTTTAATTTTACGGAGTGATGATATTAAAATATCTTTAAAGATGCTTTCATCTCTCTCATGCAATTGTTTTAAGGGAATTGTAAGGGAGATTTTGCCATCTGAATATGGAATGGAAATTACAGTTGATGCAGGCGAAATATTTTATGTCGATATATCAGCTGATACCTATAAACAGCAACCTGTATGTGAGTTATCGGAGGTATGGATATCTTTTCTTCCTGAAGCAGGTATTGCACTGCAAGGAAGTAATTGAAGATATGAATTGAAGCCCCTCTGCCGCTTCGCGGCATCTCCCCTAAAGGGGAGCAAATACTTTGGTGTTTAGGTGGATTTCATTTATATTCAGAGTATTAACCCCCCTTTAGGGGGGCAGGGGGGCAAAAAATCTGGGGAGAAATTAAAGGCAGGGGGGCAAAAAGGAGGAAGAGCAATTAGGGGGATGTATTAAGGGATCAAGGCTAGTTAATTAAAAAGACAATGGAACTTAATTCAGAAGTAAAATGGAGATGATAACATTTGAGAAAGCTTGGGAGATTGTAATGAACTCAGTTTTCAGAACTGAATTAGAAACTATCTCATTTACAGATTCCCTCGGCCGGGTTCTTGCAACTGATATTAAAAGTGATATGGATATGCCTCCTTTTAATAAAGCAACTGTGGATGGATTTGCATGCCGTAAAGAGGATATGAATGCAGAACTTGAAATAATTGAAACAATTGCCGCAGGGGTGTACCCGGAGAAAGCAGTTTCAGAAAAACAGTGTTCAAGGATAATGACGGGAGCAGCTCTGCCTGTTGGTGCAGAGATGGTCTTTATGGTTGAGGATTCTTTTATGCTATCATCGGGGAAAGTAAAATTTACCGGGTCGTTTTATAAGGAAAACATCGCAATAAAAGGAGAGGATATAAAGAGCGGCGATCCTGTCCTTAAATCCGGGACGATGATCAGGCCACAGGAGATAGCGGTTATGGCAACTGTTGGTTGTACTTCTGTTACAGTAAGCAAAATGCCAATTGTAGGTGTCATAAGTTCCGGCGATGAGCTGGTTGAGCCTACTGAAAAACCCGGTATTGCTCAGATCAGGAATACCAATGCTTACCAACTTATGGCCCAGGTACAACGGTCGTGTGCCAGAGGAAGATATTGGGGGATTGCAAGGGATGATGAGGAAGCAACATATGATATTGTTAAAAATGCAATATCTGAGAGCGACATAGTACTAATTACCGGAGGGGTGTCAATGGGCGATTTTGATTTTGTTCCATCTGTACTTGAAAGAGCAGGTGTAAAAATACTCTTTTCCAGGGTAAATGTACAGCCAGGTAAACCAACAACTTTTGGTCTACATCCTGATGCACTTGTATTTGGACTGCCCGGTAACCCGGTTTCTTCTTTTGTCCAGTTCGAACTCTTAGTAAGACCGCTGATCTGTAAAATGATGAACTACAAATGGGAGCCTCTGATTATTAACCTTCCAATGAAGGAAGCTTTTACAAGGAAATCTGCCGACCGCCAATCATGGATTCCGGTTGTTATTACAAATGACGGGTTGGTGTCTCCAATTGAATATCATGGGTCAGCCCATATATCAGCTCTGACATTGGCTAAAGGTATTATAGCTATGCAAGCTGGGAAAAAATCTATTGAGAAAGGAGAGGTGGTAGGTGTACGACAGGTTTAACCGAAAGATAAACTATTTGCGTATTTCAATTACCGACAGGTGTAATTTGAGATGTACTTATTGTATGCCGGAAGATGGTATTCAACTTCTTCAGCATAAAGATATACTGACATTCGATGAGATAAGAGATTTTACCAGTGTTGCAGTTGCAAATGGTGTAACCAAAGTGAGAATCACAGGAGGAGAACCACTTGTAAGAAAAGGGATTACAACTCTGGTTAGAATGATATCTGATATTAAGGGGATTAAAGATCTCTCTATGACGACAAATGGGGTGCTCCTGAATCAGTATGCTTACGAGCTCCGGGCAGCAGGATTACATAGAGTAAATATCAGCCTCGATACAATTGATCCTGAAAAATTCAGAAATATTACACGGACAGGCAATGTAAATGATGTATTTGCAGGTATTAAGGCTGCAAAAAAGGCCGGACTTCTTCCTGTTAAGGTAAATTGTGTGATACAAAAATCTAAAGAAGAGGAAGAGGCAAGGGCTATGACAGATTATTGCAAAGACAATAGCCTGGGAATAAGATATATAAAACAGATGGATCTTGTTAAAGGTCATTTTTCGTTGGTAGAAGGCGGAATTGGAGGAGACTGTTCATTGTGTAACAGGCTAAGGCTTACTGCAAACGGGAAACTCAAACCCTGTCTTTTTGATAATATTGAATTTGATATACGGGAAGTAGGTTTCGAAAAAGCCTTTAAGCTGGCAATAGAATTAAAACCGGAATGCGGATCAATAAATGAGACGGGTTCATTTTATAATATAGGAGGTTAACCAAATATGACTAAACTAACACATACTGACAAAAAGGGTAAAGCTGTTATGGTTGATGTTGGTGATAAAGAGCTTCAGCTCAGGATTGCCAAAGCCAGTGGACATATAACCCTTTCAGCAGAAACAATTCATATCATTAATGAGAATTTACTTAAGAAGGGAGATGTGTTAACTGTGGCTCAGCTTGCAGGGATTATTGGTGCTAAACAAACATCCTTGCTTATCCCTTTATGCCATAATATCGTTCTTGATAATGTACGTGTTGATGTGTCTGTCGATGACACTGGTGTGAGGGTCGATAGCGAAGTGCGATGTACAGGTAAAACAGGTGTTGAAATGGAAGCATTAGCAGCAGTCAGCATCGCTCTTCTAACTGTTTATGATATGTGTAAGGCAGTCGATAAGAATATGTTTATTGATAATATACATCTCACTGAAAAGATAAAGAAATGAACCTTCCAGACACACTTAAAATACTTATTATCACGCTCAGCGACAGAGCTCATAAAGGGGAGTATGAAGATCTCAGCGGACCAAGAATATCAGAAATTATATCTAAATATCTTTCATCCCTTAACTGGGAATATAGTGTTAATTTTACACTTATTCCCGACGATGCTGATATTCTCAGGGAGGTACTAACAAGCGCCGGGAGTATTAATAATATTATTATAACCACAGGTGGTACCGGTATCGGTCCCAGAGATATTACAGTTGAAACAGTTGCTCCTCTACTTGCAAAAGAGATTCCGGGAATAATGGAATTCATCCGAATCAAATATGGTACAGAAAAACCTAATGCACTGTTAAGCAGGGGGGTAGCAGGAATTATTGGTAAATCGCTCATTTATACTCTTCCCGGATCTTTAAGAGCTGTAGATGAGTATATGACCGAGATTCTGAAAACTCTGGAGCATACTATATATATGCAGTATGGGATTGATGCTCACAAGTGAGTGATAAGTTGGAAGACCGAAGTCGGAAGTCCGAAGTTAGTTGGTTCCCCTCCTAGGAGGGGTTCTACCCTTTATACACATTTTCAGATTAATAAGTAGTATTTGTCACTTTTTACTCTTAAACTATAATGGACCAGTTAATAAGCTCAAGATTTATATGTTATGTTTTCTTTTAATTCGCTTATGCCACGAATGTGGCATAATATGAATAACCCCCGGTGCAACCGGGGGTAGAAGACTAACCCTCTGATATTAAGCCCTGAAGGGGCTTAATATTGTTGGTTTAATGCAAGAGTTTTTCTATCATAGGCCTCTCTCGCTGTATTATTAACATAATAATTTAGAACATGTCAAGTTATCGGCAACACTTGTATCACCTTGTTTTCAGGACAAAGGACAGCATGCCCACTATAAAACAGGATCATGCTAATGAAATCTATGCATACATTTCAGGGATTATAAGACACAAAGACAGTCACCTGTATCGCATAAATGGTGTTGAAAATCACCTTCATATTCTCACTGATATGCATCCTTCAATTGCACCAGCAGATTTTATAAGAGATATCAAGGTATCATCCTCATTATGGATTAAAAACAGCGGTTTTTTTTCTGCATTTAAAGGATGGTCAGTTGGTTATGGATCCTTTACATGCTCATACAAGGATATGGACAGACTAATAAATTATATTAAAAATCAACAGGAACATCACAGAAAAATAACATTTGAAGAAGAGTTAAGGATGCTGTTACTGGAGTCTGGGATAAAGTTGGATGAAAGGTTTTTTCCTTAATATTGATATTCAGCTCCTTCAGAGCTGATAATCGTTTGTGTTAGCTTCCCCCGGCTTCACCGGGGGTTATTCATATATGGCTCTTTCAGAGCCGATATAAACAATGTTCTGTAAAATTTTATAGTCATTTTTCATGATGTTGCAGCATGTGAATAAACTGAATCTCTATAATGACAAAATGTGTATAAAGAGTAGTGGAGGGGTTTGGGGTGGGTTATTAAAGGTGGAAGTCACAAATTAATTATTTTTCTTCCCATACGTGTTCTTGCCTTTATGCAAAATTGCAAGTGGTTTTTGGATATGTGTAAAATATACTTTACATCTGGACTAACAATATGTAAAATACGATTAATAAATATTCCGGCCTTTTTGGCTTAGGTGATTAAGCAGCTATTGCTTCTGTCCACATCTTAAAACCCCATATAAATTGCTTTTTGGAGAAATAGAGGTCATTTTCCAACATGTATTATAATCTCCTTGCCAGGGATACACCATTAAATTTGAAATATCACAATGAGTATATGAATGAGATACTTAAAACTTTGAAATATCCCATTTATATGCAGTTTGAGATTGATGCGCATAAAAGGCATTAGCTTTAACCTCTGTATATTACGCTGACTTCGACAGAGCTAAATACTCTTGTGAAGTTGAGTTTTGTCAAATTAATTTGGGATAGGTTATTTATAAAAATAATTTACCTTTGATTATATGAAACAGCTTTTATGAAAGATTTTGTTTTGTATAGTGATGAAAAACTGATGAAGGAAATCAAGGCAGATAACATGTTTGCTTTTGATGCACTATATGAAAAGTATTGTAAAAGAGTATATAAATTTGGTTATTCTATTCTTAAATCCAGTGAAGAGGCAGAAAACCTTATGCAGGATGTTTTTCTTAATTTATGGGAAAATCGTCACAAAGTAGAGAAAGACTCCTCGGTTAAATCATATGTATTCACTATAACCTATAACTCGGCTATTTCTATAATACGGAAGAAAGCCAGGGAATCTGATTTTATTGAATATTTGAAGTCTGTTCAGGAAATAAACGTTGATCCTGTCGATATGGTACTTGAATATAATGAGCTGACAAATAAGCTTGATGAAATAATAAATGCATTACCTAAACGTCAGAAAGAGGTTTACCTGCTGCACAAAGTTGAAGCTCTGAAATATAATGAAATCGCTGAACGGTTAAATATTTCTGTAAATACAATTGAAAACCATATGTGTCGGGCACTTAAAACTATCCGTGAAAAACTGGGCAATTACTCTCTGATTGCCATACTCTTCGTGTTTCTTTTTGTTTGATCGTTTGATCGTTCGATCGTTCGATGGTTCGATGGTTCGATAGTTCAAATGTTACTGATTACTGATTACCGCTTACTCCTTACTTTTCCTCACCCCTTCACCTCTTCACCCATTCAACCTTTCATTCTTTCTGCCGTTGCGCCGTTATGCCATTGTACCGTTGAGCCGTTTATTCACCCCTTCACCTCCTCAGGGTTTGATCCTTCGGAAAAAATCCTGTTCAAAAGGATTAATCCAGATAAATTGTAAAGGAATTTCTGGATAAGCTGCTGTAAATAGCTTGTATTTATTGACTTTAACCTGGGTTTTATCGTATTTTGCTTCAATAGCTTTTGGCTCGGCAATATCTGAAAGCACAAAATCAACTTCATTTCCGTCACTCATACGCCAATAATGAATCGCATCTGAGCCATATTTATCAGCAAGAATTCTAAAAACAGTGTTTTCCAATAGTTCCCCTTTGTCGGTACGTACAGACAGTGGTTGGAAATTGTTTAACAGGCAGTTTCTTAATCCGGTATCCAACAAAAATACTTTAGGCATTTTAATTAGTTCTTTTCTCAGATTTTTGTAAAACGGTTTTGTAAGTGCGATGTAAAAACACTTCTGCATTATAGAGAGATAATTATCCACAGTTTCATTCTTGATCCGCAAAGTAGATGAAAGTTCGTTGACATTGACCAGGCCGCCTGTCTGACCGGCCAGAACCCTGAAAAGGTTGTAAAAAGCTGTTTCATTATTTACCCCCGACTCTAAAATATCCCTTTTAACAAAAGAGTCTCTGATCTCCTTCAAGCGGTCAATTTTTTCCTGCTTGTTTGGTTCTGTAATGATCGCCGGGTAGCCTCCATATATCATATACGATTCCCATTCAATACGAAGGTAATCTATCAGAGTGCTTTTAAAATCGCGGTTTTTAATAAGATGTTCTTTCTCTTCCTTAAGATAAGACTTGCCTCCTAATTCAAGGTACTCATCAAACGAACAGGTGAATAACTGAAATAGTTTTTTTCTGCCTGCAAGTGAATCCCTGAATTGATGATCAATGTAAAAGGCACTGCTTCCTGATGCAACTACCTTGATTTGCTCTGAATGTTCATCATATAAAAGTTTCAAAAAATTGGAAGGATCTTCCAGATATTGGATTTCATCCACCAGCACCACTGTTTTTTTATTCGGTTCCGGCATGAATTTCAATATATTTAAGGGATTTTCATTTAATTCTGCAAGTATTGTTTTGTTTTCAAGATTTAGAAAAACAACTGGCATTTCCATTTGTTTACAATGAACCTCTAACTGCTTCAGTAAGGTTGATTTTCCGGTTTGCCTTGCCCCGGTTATTATAGAATACTCTTTTTTTAAAAGATGTGCCTGTAGATCTTCGAATAGCTTTCTGCGTATCATTTTATTCAGATTTACAGCAAATTTAATATTTATTTCGGAAATATAGTCTATATATAGGGTAAAATATCAGATATTATTACCTATCTATAGTATAAAATACCTGGAAAATCAAATTTTACATTGATTGTTTTATGGTTCAACAGTTTGAACGTTGAAACGTTTGATGGTTTATTGGTTCTATTATACGAATGTTTGATCGATCGATTGTTCGATGGTTCGAATGTTAGTTACTGATTACTGATTACCGCTTACTCCTTACTTTCCTCACCTCTTCACCCCTTCATCCCTTCATTTTTTCTGCCGTTGTGCCGTTTATTTCTCCTTACTTAATTTTTTTTTCACTTATAAGTAGTGGTATTTCTCCGTTATTGCGTCTTACTGTTAAAAGCTTAATTCAATAATTAAATTACAGATATTGGTTTTTCTTAGGTTAGGGTTTGGTTAGTTAGTTAGGATGGGTAATGAAGCGCTTCCGGTTAATTATCGGAAGTGCTCGTTATTCAAAAAATTAAGTGAGAATATATATGAATAAAGAATTATTAGAAAAGTATTGTAAAAATGCTTGCACTGAGGAAGAATTAAGTTCTGTTTTAGTATGGTTAGAAGAATCTGCAAGAACATCTGAGGGAAAATCCCTTTTATTTAGCCTTTGGGACGAACTGGCAGATGACGACAGTGATGATACAACAAATTTTGATCTATTGCTTGGAAAGATACATCATGAAATTAATCTGACCCAATCAAGAAAACTTTTACAGAAGGCGGATCAGAATCTTATTAAATACAAAAGAAGAGAAAAATTTGTAAAAATCTTTACAAGGGCAGCAGCAATACTCTTATTCCCTGTACTTGGTTTCGGATTATATATGTCTGCCAGATATCATTCAGCAAGAGATAGCCAGATCTCAGTTAATCAGGCATATAATGAAGTCTTTTCTTCTGTGGATGCAATCACCAAAGTTACACTGCCTGATGGTTCAAAAGTGTGGCTTAATCATAGCAGCTCACTAAAGTATCCGGCAATGTTCCAGGGTGATAGTCGCGGTGTTGAACTTAAGGGTGAAGGATATTTTGCAGTGGCTCATAATTCTAAAATGCCTTTTATTGTAAAAGCAGGAGAAATTGAGGTTAAAGCACTCGGAACAACATTTAATATTATGGCTTATCCTGATGATGACAGAATTGAGACTTCACTTATCGATGGACAGGTTGAACTGCAACGGACGGAAATAAACGGGAAAGAAATTACTCTGTTAACAATGAAACCAACTGATCTGGCAATTTTTCAAAAGAGTAGTAATAAAATCAGTACCTGTTCTATTGATGATGACAGGTATTTTTCATGGAAGGACGGTAAACTTGTGTTCAATGCCGAACCACTGAGCGTTGTTGTAAAAAAACTAAGCAGATGGTTTAATGTTGAAATTCAGATAAAGGACCCCAGCCTGAATGAACTTACCTATACCGGTACATTTGTTGATGAAACACTTCCCCAGGTGATGGAGCTTGTGTCCCTGATGTCACCGGTCAGTTATACAATTTCAGACCGGGAAAAGATAAGTTCGGGGACTTTTTCTAAAAGGAAAGTTGTTCTGGGCTACAGGCGAAATTAAAAAAGCAAAATAACGATCAAACGAATAATGATCAAACGAACAATGATCAAACGAACAACGATCAAACGAACAACGATCAAACGAACAACTAATAACCAAAATGCCTATGAAACACAACTAATTATGAAAAAAAGCGGGACTATGCTAGAACATAATCCCGCAAGACTAAGTACTTGATTTCTCTAAAAAAACTTTAGTAAACTTAATCCATTCAAATCTATGAAAAAATTTCGAGATTATTGTGAAAGGAATTTTTTTAAATTCATTTCACTAAAAACAATCAGAGTCATGAAACTAACCCTATTTTTATCACTGTTCGCAGTTATTCAACTCTGGGCAACCGAAACCTACTCACAACTGACACACCTTACTCTTAAACTTGATGATGTTACAATCTGCGATGCGTTAAAAGAGATTGAAAATCAGAGCGAGTTCTTTTTCCTCTACAGTCCTAAACTAATAGATGTTGAGCGAAAAGTGAATATTGATGCAGAGAATGAAACCATCAAAGACATTTTAACAGGTATCTTTGATAAGAATGTGAAATTTGCTGCTTATGACCGGCAGATTATTCTCACACCATCAGACCAACCCGGAATACTATCAGTTTTACTTCAGGAAAACAAAATTTCAGGTATTGTTACAGACAAGGATGGTGCACCTCTAGCCGGAGTTAACGTTGTTGTTACCGGAACAACTCTGGGAGTAATAACAAATATTGCTGGTAAATACAACATTGATGTCCCACCTGGGTCAAAAACGCTGAAATTCACATTTATCGGGATGGAACCCCAGAAAATCAGTATCGGGGCATTAACCCAAATAAATGTAACTATGGCTGAGTCGGCTGTTGGTCTGGAAGAAGTCGTTGTGGTTGGATACGGGACACAGAAAAAAGTAAACCTGACAGGTTCCGTATCCTCGATAAAATTCGATGAAGGCATTACTAACCGTCCTCTTACCGATGCATCTCAAGTCCTTAGTGGAACAGTAACCGGAGTTTGGGTCAGCCAGAATTCAGGTAAACCCGGAGGGGATGGTTCTCAAATACGTATAAGGGGATGGGGTACCATGAATAATTCTAACCCTTTAGTAATTATAGACGGAGTTGAAGGGTCTTTTCATCAATTAAATGCCAATGATATTGAAAGTATATCTGTTTTAAAAGATGCGGCCAGTTCAGCTATTTATGGATCAAAGGCAGCGAACGGAGTTATTCTGATTACAACTAAAATGGGGAAGTACAATGAAAAAATGCTAATCAATTATTCTAGTTATGGAGGTATTCAATCATTAGGGAGAAGGTATGATCTCATTGACAATAGTACAGAATATATGAATTTATGGAATCAGGCATTGGATAATGTCGGATCAAGCCATAAATTTCCAGATTATCTGATATCAGATTTTAAAAATGGTACCGACCCATTTAAGTATCCTAATTCCAATTTTTATGATTATATATTTAGAAACTCAGCTATTCAGGAACAGAATATATCTATCAGAGGAGGTTCGGCACAAAGTTCTGTTTTTCTCTCATTTAATTATTTGAATCAGGAAGGCATAGTGCTACGTACAAACTCGCAAAGATATGGTATAACAGCCAACCTGGAATCTAATGTTAAAAAGTGGTTAAAAGTTGGTGGAAGGATTAATTACATCAGAACTGTCTCAAAAGAACCTTATTCTATGGATCGGGTCTTGCTAATGCTATCCAGCGTAGCGCCATTTACAGCTCCATATACACGAGATGGTCGTTTTGGTTCAGTACAGGCAATAGATAACAATGGAAATCTTTTATTTGATAATAGAAATCCATTGATTGATGATGCCAATGGCAGGACTATAACTGAGAAAAATTCTCTAAGAGCGAATGCTTATGCCGAGATTAAATTTGCTGATAATCTGATCTTTAAAACTACATTAGCAACTACTGGTAACTGGCAATTAATTGACAAATACAATCAAAGTATTTATGGCTATACCGACTCAGGTATTGAGACAATGAATGGAAATTATAATCAGGGAGGATTGGAGATGAACAGGGGTAATACTTCTTCATTAGACAATAACCTGATTGCCACAATTAATTACCACAAAGTATTTGGTGACATCCACAATTTTTCAACTGTTCTCGGTATGCAAATGGAAAATACAGTAATAAAAACACTCTATGCCCGAAGAACTTTACCTCCCAAAGAAGGTTTAACCCAGGTAGATGCAGGAACTTCAGGAATCCAGGGTTCTGGTAATATGTTTGCAATAAATATGTTATCATATTTTGGACGTCTGAATTATTCTTTGTTGGATAAATACTTATTTGAAGCAGACTTCAGGGCCGACGGTTCTTCACGTTTTGAAAAGACTAACAGATGGGGTATTTTCCCCGGATTTTCTGTCGGCTGGAGACTCAATGATGAAGATTTTATTAAAAATTTGAATATTTTTTCAAATTTAAAACTGCGGGGTTCATGGGGGCAGCTTGGAAATCAAAATATCTCGGGCTATTGGCCATATCTAACAGTTATATCTCAAGACAACACTTTGAGCTATAGTTATGGAGGCACTTTTGCTCCTGGATCAGCTGTCACTTCATTAGTTGACGAAAATATCACCTGGGAAACAACCTCTACACTTGATTTTGGCCTTGATATTGGGTTATTTAATGACAAGGTAACGGTAGAAACGGATTATTTCAATAAAAATACAAGTGGTATAATTGTACAACTGCCAATTCCTTTAATTATGGGAGGAATTATTGCTCCTTATCAGAACGTTGGTGAAATGACAAACAAAGGATTCGAAATAAATGTTAACTATGACAATCAGGTACAAAAAAGAGAACAATTCAGATACAGCATAGGGGTTAACCTGACTTATGTAGATAACGAGGTTACAAAATTTGAAGGAGGAAAATCACCTGATCAATTGTATTTAATAAGAGAGGGATATTCTTATAAATGCTTATATCACTATAAAGTAATTGGAATTTTTCAGACTGATGACGAAGCAGCGCAATATATGTATTCAAACGGTTACCAGCCAAAGGCTGGAGAACTGAAATTTGAAGATGTAAATCAAGATGGGAAACTGGGATTTGAAGATAAACAGGGTTTGGGAAACACTATTCCTAAATTTACCTTTGGAATCACACCAGGCTTTCAATACAAAGGGTTTGATTTGAATATACTATTTCAAGGGATAGCCGGAGTTCACGCATATACTGCAAATGATTTTACAAACCTTACTATTGCTTCAACAATTACAAAGCGCTGGCGAAATGCATGGACACCCGAAAACACCAACACAGATATCCCAATGATAAGATTCGATGTATGGGACAATCAAGCTTCATCTTTTTGGGTGACTGAATGCAGTTATGTTAAATTAAAGAATATGCGATTAGGATATTCTTTCCCAGATATTTTTTCTTCCCGTCTGGGTTTAGAAAAAATTTATGTCTATGCAAATGCTCAAAATCTCTTTTCAATTGTGAGCAAAAATTATGATGGATATGATCCTGAAAGAGATACATTTTATTTAGGTGCCAACTTATATCCTGTTCCAAGAATAATATCGTTCGGTGTAAATCTTAATTTCTAATATTATGAAACTCAGAAAAATAATATATTATAGCCTGGCAATTATTTTAGTACTAACTATTAATAGTTGTGAAGATCAATTCTTAAATGTCCTACCTCAAGACAAAATTACATCGGCAATTTTTCCGCAAAACGAAAGCGATATAAAACTATTGTTAAATGGAGTGTATGGTCAATTGCGCGAAAAAAACATTTGGAAGGAAGGATTCTATGGTTTCGGTGTTCTTGATGGGGCTACTCCTAATGCTTATAATTTTGGAAATACTGCAATTGATCTTATCGGTAGAGGTGCCCTTAATTCAGGAAAAGGGCAGACTCTTAGAAATATCTGGAGAATATCTTTTAGTATAATTTATCGTGCAAACTATCTACTTGAAGCTATCGATAACTTAGATTTAAGTGATGATATAAAATCTGTCTATATAGGTGAAGCTCATTTCCTCAGAGGTCTGGCTTATGCAAAATTAGTCGAATGTTATGGAGGTGTTCCAATTATCTTATCTTCAATCAGTGTGGATGAGGCTATGAATATAGCCCGTTCTTCATCAGAAGAAACATGGAACCAGGTTATTACTGATTATGACATTGCAATAGCTAACCTTCAAGTAAATGCACCGTCGGTTGGAAGAGCAACCAAAGGAAGTGCACTGGGTATGGAAATGAGGGCATATTTATACCAAAAGAAATATGATAAAGTATTGGAGGTTGCTAACCAAATCGATGTCTTAGGTAAATATTCATTATTCCCAAGCTACCATGGCCTGTTTACATTAGCTAATGAAAATAACCAGGAAGTTCTTTTTGATATTCAATATATGTCAGGAGAAAATTCTCAGGGAAATAGTCATGATCAAGAGTGCGGAACAGGCACAGGGAGCTGGATAAGGGGAAGCCGTTATGTGCCAACACAGGATTTGGTGGATGCATATGAAAAGATTGATGGTTCACCAGGTAAATATAGTGAATCTAATATTGACCTTGATAATCCATACCAGGGCTGGGATCCTCGCTTGGAATTTACTGTTGTGGTACCCGGTTCATTCATTTTGGGCTTCCGTTTCCCAAATTATATCTACCCTGGAGGAGCTTTTAACCATCCGGGAAATAGACTAAAACAATTTAGCTGTAGGAAATATCGTATCGATCCAGAATCAGATTTACCACCTTCGGGCCAGTCATCATTAAATAATATAGTAATTCGATACGCAGATGTGATCTTGTCCAGAGCCGAAGCAATAATAGAAACAAATGGTAATATTGATGAAGCAATTGCTTTAATTAACAGAATTAGGACTGAACGTGATGATGTAAAACTTATGCCCCTACCAATGGGATTAACTCAGGATGAAGCACGTCAGAAGCTAAGACACGAAAGACGCATCGAATTTGCATTGGAAGGATTATACTGGGGCGATATTAAAAGATGGGATATTGGTAAGGATATTTACCCTATCGAAATAAGAGATCAGGTTGGAAGTTTGATAGAAACTAAATTTCCAAACGGATATCTTGAGTACTACAACTTATTGCCTATTCCTGACAGTGAACGTGCTTTAAACAGAAATCTGGATCAGAATCCAGGCTGGTAATAAAGATGCTGATCTACTTTAAGGGAGTAATAATTTCAGCAAAATTTGCTTTGTCTTTATAACAAATTTCCCCAAGATCCCTCTTGTAATATTGGTAGAGGGACTTGAGGAAAATTCAAACAAAACTTATGTCAGATTATCAACTATCTCTGACATCATTACCATAAATAACCACAAAAACTTAACAATATACGAGTGTTATAAACTACAATAATTTAAATAATATGAACGCGTATTCTATTGGATTAAAGTTAGGTACAACATTTATAAGCATAAGTTCTTTATCGATGTTTTCACAATTTGATGTGGCATCAGTACCAGATAAGCCTAACATTGTTTTTATTCTGGCCGATGATCTTGGTTATGCTGACTTGAGTTGCTACGGAGCCACTGAGATCAAAACTCCGAATCTGGACAGATTGGCAAAAGAAGGTGTACAATTTACAGATTTTTATGCTTCTGCAGGGGTTTCTACCCCGACCCGTGCCAGTTTAATGACCGGATGCTATCCCAAAAGGGTTGATTTGCATGTCGCAGTTCTTCCACCTAATACTCATAGTGGTCTGAATCCAAATGAAATAACAATTGCAGAACTGTTAAAAAAAGAAGGTTATGCCACTGGTTGTATTGGTAAATGGCACCTTGGGCTTCTACCTGAAGTTATGCCAAATTCGCAGGGATTTGACTACTATTACGGGATGCCTGCTTCTAATCATGGAAATTCTGACCTGTTTCGAAATGATACCCTGTTAAGAAAGAACAGTGAGGTTGATTATGATCAGATAACACAGGATTACACACAGCAAGCCATATCATTTATCAGGAAAAACAAAGGAAAACCGTTTTTTCTTTATATGGCACACAACGCGATTCATATTCCGTTATTTGCTTCAAAAAGCTTTCGCAGGCATGAAGGACAACTAGGGTTATATCGTGACATGACTGAAGAACTGGATTGGAGCTGTGGTGAAATTTTCAAAGAACTGAAAAATGATGGAATACTTGATAATACCATTGTAATATTTACTTCTGATAATGGACCTTCAGGAGTAGCAGCTACTCCATTACACGGAGGGAAAGGCAGTACATGGGAAGGAGGTTTCAGGGAGCCACTGATAATGTACTGGGCCAAGCACATTCCTGAAGGTAGCGTTTGTCATGAAATGGCTACCATGATGGACTTTCTTCCAACTTTAGCCAGAATTACCGGCGCCCAAGTCCCATCTGACCGAAAAATTGACGGGTATGATCTCCTTCCGCTAATTACAGATAAAAATGCAAAATCTCATTATGATTTTTTTTGTTATTACGGGCGCGATGGTAAGTTAGCTGCAATAAGAAAGGGTAACTGGAAACTTCATTTGCTTGAACCAAGTGAAAAATGGGTCGGAAAGCAGCCGGTAATTGAAGCATTACTCAATACTAAGCCCACAACACCCCTGCCATGGCTCTATAATCTTTCTTCAGATATTGGGGAAACTCAAAACGTGGCAGCTTCCAACCCGGAAATAGTAAGGCAATTGAAGGAACTGGCTTTATCTTTTGATTCAGTATTATCGACTGAAATTCGGCAGGCTTACATTAAAAAATGATATTGTTTCATGAATGTACCCCTGTCTTTTTTGCGCCTCGTCCAGCCGAGGAACTATTCGATGTTAAAAATGATCCTGAACAACTATTGAATGTGGCTTCAATGCCGGAATACCAGGAGAAATTAAAAAAGACGAGACAACAAATATAATATTTATGTAACCATAAACACATTAAGAATGAATCTAACTAAAAAAATTTCCGTAATAGTAGGTCTTTCCTGTTTAGGTACATGGTCATCAGGTGCAATTATAAATACAAACTATAATGAAAAGCTTAATATTATTTTCATTTTAGCTGATGATTTAGGCTGGGGGGATCTTTCTTGTCAGGGTGCAACCGATTTAAGGACACCCAATATTGATTATATTTTGAATAATGGCATTAGATTCACCAATTTCTATTCAAATAGTTGTGTTTGTTCGCCAAGCAGAGCATCCTTATTAACAGGCTGTTATCCTGATATGGTTGGAGTTCCTGGCTTGGTCAGAGATACTGAAAAGGATAACTGGGGTTACTTACTTCCAGGTGCTCAGTTGTTACCACAGTTATTAAAAAAAGCGGATTATCAAACTGCAATTATTGGAAAATGGAATTTGGGCTTAGAGTCTCCTAACTTACCTAACGATAAAGGATTCGACCAATTTTATGGATTTCTGGATGATATGATGGATGATTATTATACTCATCTTCGAAATGGGAAAAAATTCATGCGAATAAATCAACAAGTTGTTGATCCTAAGGGCCATGCAACAGAGGTATTTACCAACTGGGCACTCGAGTATTTACACAGTCAGGAAGGTAAGAAAGATCCCTTTTTCCTTTATTTAGCTTACAATGCACCACATGTACCTATTCAGCCTCCAAAGGATTGGCTCGATAAAGTAAATGCACGAGAGCCTGATATTAACGTAAAACGGGCTAATATCGTTGCATTGATTGAACACCTGGACTATAACATTGGTCTTATTCTTCATCAATTAGAAAGTAACAATATGTTAGACAATACACTAATAATTTTTACTTCAGATAACGGTGGTCAACTTAGCGCAGGTGCTAATAACGGACTATATAGAGGAGGCAAGCAGGAAATGTATGGCGGGATGAGCCGATGCTTATGACAATAACCTTCGGTAAAGGAAGAATTTTCCATACCACTTTGGGTCATGCAGATGAAGGAGGTGGTCCTTCAATGCAATGCGTAGGATTTATTACAACATTACAACGAGGAGCAGAATGGGCTGTTACCGGCGATGTAACTCAACCAGTGCCATGGGACTTTCCAAGCGCTGCAGGAGTTGTACTCCGTCCCGACTTCAAGGAGATGACCCTGGATAAGGCTATCGCAAATATCGGAAGTTATGATATAGCAAAAAGCACAAAATATTTCAGTTATGTGCAGAGCTATATCCGCAAACTGGCAGGTGATGAAAAGGGATTATTTAATTTGGAGAAGATGTTGAACAAGGTTCTCATCAGTAGTGAAACAACAGTAGATGCGAAAAAACTCATTCTCCGCGAATTAAGTTGGATGGGAACTGATTATTCGGTTCCTGCAATTAAAGATCTTACATCAAATGCTGAGTTAAAGGATGAAGCTGAATATGCACTCGCAAGGCTTCACCCCGCCAACTAATAATATTTCTTAAATGGGAAGAGCTTGATATTTCGATATGCTCAATACACCGCAGGCTCAGCGAAGCGGCATAAAAAATAAGAAAGGAGGAAAATATGAGGATCAACACCGGAGTGTATGGGAGAAATAAGGCTCCATAGCTCAAAAATCAGGTCAAAACGGGCAATATTGCCCCAAGGCAAATGGAGCAGAGCAACATCCCGGGTTACAAAATCTAGTGAGTTTGCGAATTAGATTTTGTTAATTGGGACGCAAAATCTATAAATATAAATATTTAAGTTACGGAGTTAAACTAATTTGGCCACACTTAATCAGCTTTTGCTCATATACCAGGTTTTTCCCGGTTTAAATATTTCAAATTAGAAAATTAATTATTATGAAATGGAGGAGCATTATTATGAAGAAGACTTGTACTCAGGAAACCCGTCGTCAATTCATTAAGACAACGGCCGCAGCGGCCGCGTTTACAATCGTGCCGCGGCATGTGCTTGGAGGGCCAGGATTTGTTGCGCCCGGTGAGAAGGTAAAAATGGCCGAAAGAGATGAAAACTTCATGGAAAAGAGGATTGGCTTTTTTGCCGCGCTCGATTTTGCTAAATGGGAGCCGGAAAAAGTAATAGGCGTTCTTTCTAATCTCGGGTATTCCGGGGTCAGCTGGACGCTATCTCACTTCAATCCAAGAACGAAAACAAAAAAGCAATTGCAACAATTAGTAGAAATTACCCACGGATCTGGAATGGAAATTTATGAAATAGTAGCTTCACAGGATTTGGTTAATTTTGATGAAACCGTAAGAAGAGACCGGCTGAATTTAGTAAAGGAATGCATCGAAATCTGTGGCGAACTTGGGATAGGACCTGTCACCCTCTTTACCGGCCCCGGTCCGTGGGATGCGAAAGCGCCGGTAATTGGAAAAACGATAAAAGAGGGTGATGCATGGGATTTTGTTTTTAGTGCTTTTGATGAAATTGTCCCTTTTGCAGAAAAACATAGGGTTGAACTGGCGGTTGAAGGAGTCTTCGGTATGCTTTGCCACGATTATTATACAATCCGTCCGCTGATAGAACACTATGATTCGGAATATTTGGGCGTGCTCCTGGACCCTTCGCACGGAATCCTTTACGGCAATCTGGATGTGGGCTGGATAGTAAAACAGTGGGGAAAGAAAATAAAACATGTGCATCTGAAAGATTTGGTCGGCGTCCGTGATAACTTTCTTTTTCCCATACTTGGTGAAGGTTTAGTGGATTGGTCTGCTTTTTTTAGCGCTTTGAAGGCAATTGGCTATCAAGGTTTTTGTTCCGTGGAGTTTGAATCTTTTACTTACTACCGGAATGTTCTGAAAAGCAATCCGGAGGAAGCGGCTCAAGTCTCCATGAATGCAGTAAAGAGACTGTTAAATTGGCAGAAAGATTAAATTAAAGACATCTCTAAAAACCCCAATGTTGATATATATACCTGAATGTTAATAACTTATACATGTAATTGTTGCTAAGGAATTATAAATTATGCTTTATAAAAAAGCAAACTATGAAAAACATAAACCCTCTCCGACTTTTTGACGATCATTTTTTATTGGAAACTCTCAGTAAACTTGGAGATCCTCTGCAAAAACTTAGTAAGTATATTGCCTGGAGTATATTTGAAGCTCCTTTAGATCAGACCTTTAGAGATGACACAAAAGATTTACTAAAAGGAGGAAGGCCTCCTTTTAGTAAGTTGTTATTGTTCAAAGCCCTCATCATACAAAGCTTGTATAATCTTTCTGATGATCAACTGGAATTTCAGATTGTTGACCGGGCAAGTTTTAAACGGTTTTTGGGATTGAAGAAAAGTGACAAGGTGCCTGACAGTAAAACATTTTGGTTATTCGGGGAGCAGCTTATAGAAAAAGGGGTAATCTTGGGCTTGTTCAAAATCTTCAATGAAACTCTTGATACAGCAGGAGTTTTATCAAATCAGGGAAAGATGGTAGATGCCAGCTTTGTAGAGGCTCCACGCCAACGAAATACCCGCGAAGAAAACAAGCATATTAAAGAGACAGGGACAGTGCCAGAGGAGTGGAAAGTGAAGCCCCATAAACTAGCACAGAAAAATATTGATGCCAGATGGACTAAGAAAAACAACAATACTTTTTACGGCTATAAGAACCATGTAAAAGCCGATACAAAGACTAAACTCATAGAAGGATTTATTGTTACGGATGTATCGGTACATGATTCGCAAGCTATGGAACAGTTGCTTACAGAGAAAGACGATGGACAACCGCTTTGTGCTGATAGTGCTTATACAGGAGAAGATCAGGAAACGGTTTACAAAAAGAAAAAAGTCATCAACAAAATAATTGAGAAAGGATACCTCAACAAACCCTTAACCGAAGAACAAATAGCCAACAACAAAGAGAAATCCAGGACACGTGTAAGGGTCGAACACGTGTTCGGCTTTGTAGAAAACAGCATGCATGGCTCCATTGTCCGTACTATTGGGATTGTAAGAGCTACAGCTAAAATCGGGATGATGAATCTCACTTACAATATTTGTCGCTGTACTCAGTTAAAAATAGTGGTTGTTATGGGATAGGTATGTCCAAACGTGAAAGAGATACTTTTGTATGTATCTGGTATTTAATTAGTTAAAAATTAGAGGGGGGGGGTAAAATTAGGTTTTAGAAAATCATCCTATATATTTGTTTTGAAAACGGCACCAAAAAAATAGTTTTTAGAGGTGCCCTTTAGTAATTTAAATTTTAAATACTTCTAATCTATAGACTTCGTAAGAAATTTTGCAACTACTTACATATCAACACGTTATATAACTGAACATTTTGTGTACTTAAAAACTGTAAATAATTGATTATGTGCAACATATAACACATTGTATTTCAAATATTTAAACACATATATCATCATCAATGAGTTATAAAACCACTAAATTGTTCATTTATAATTTTTAAATTTAACACAAATTAACGAAGTCTAAATCTATGAAAAACATGACATTAATTCTTGTAACATTACTAATTTAAAAATCTAAAAATGACGAAACCAATTTTTTTTTTAGCAACAATTCTTATCGTTCTGCTTTCAGCGAATGTAAGAAGTCAGAGTTCATCACCGTTTGGAATGCACCCTGCGCATGTGGTCAAGGAAGGTTATTCCCAACTCCCTTACGCTGATGCGCAAACGATGGGAGTCAAGTGGCATAGGCCATCCAAATACCTCTTTTGGAGTGAAGTTCAAAATAATCTGAATGATACCACCCTCGCTTTTGGACTATATGACACTTACTACGGTGGAGTTCCATCCGGAATAAATATTATGGCAAATATAGCTCCGGCAAGGAAAAAAGATACAAATCATACCCTTCCTAATTCATGGCTGCCGATTGATTCGGTGAAATATATAGCTTTTGTGAAAGCCGCTATTGAGCGGTACGATGGTGATGGTGTGAATGATATGCCCGGATTAACTAATCCTATACTATACTGGCAGGTTGGTAACGAGCCGAATGACAAAAGCGGAAGACAAGATTTTGCGAAATTTCAGAAGATGACCTATACAACAATAAAACAAGTTTGCTCACAATGCAAGGTGATTATAGGTGGGGCAGCCCAGCCAATACTGCCTGGACTCGGATTCATTACAAACAAAAACAATTACTTCACTTTGTTCGATTCCTTGTATAAACCTATACTGCAAGAGTTAAACGGAAGTGGATTTGATATTTTTGATTTCCACTGGTACGGAAAAGCGACTGGCGACTACAAATTAATGGAACCAGTTTATAAGCAACTAAAATTAATATTAAATACATTCAATTACGTGAATATTCCAATCTGGATTACAGAAATGGGTGCATACAGCGGTTTTAATGTAGGTGATACACCTCTCTACCCACCTCTCTACCAGACCGAGACACAGCAAGCAAGTGATTATTTAAAGCGTTTCGTTCTTTCGCTCTCATTGGGAGTTGAGAAAATATTCCCCGCTTTTGGCTTGATGGAGGGATTTAAAGGCGGTAACGGATACTTTGACCACACGGGTTTTATCTATAACGGAGGAGGGAGCAATGACCTCGGATTAGGTGTGAAGAAACTCTCCTACTACACCTACAAAAAAATGGTTGAAAAATTAGAAGGAAGCGACTGGGCTAATATTGTTATAGTTCAAGAGGACACTGTCAATAATGTTTTTATCTACAAATTCACAAAAAACGGCAACCCGATTTATGTTGCATGGTGGGATTACTTTAACCAACCCGGTTATATTGAGGGTGATAGTATTCTTGTTTCAATAAGTGGATTAACTTCCAATACTGCTCTGATAACTCAATCTGTTCCAATTAACACTTCAGGTATAAGTATTACAAATTACAATACAGCTTTTAACATGAATACTATAAATGTACAGAGTGGCAGTATAACATTTTACATCAAAGAAAAACCCGTCTATGTGGAAGAATTAAATACAACTTCAATTGATGAAACGAAAGATGATATTGCGGTTAAAGTTTATCCCAATCCATCCAACGGAAAATTTATTATTGAAATTGCAATGCTTGCAAAAGCTGTTGAACATATTAAAAAACAAGGGTATTTAGCAGGTATGGGAGCTCATTCGCTTGAAGTTGTTAAAGCCTGTGAGAAGGAGGGTTTACCTGTTGACTATTATGTAAAGACTTTTCATCATGACAATTACTGGTCGGCTCATCCTGAATCTGAGAGGGTTGAATTCAGTGTTGAAGAAGGGAGAAATCTGGATCACAATAAGATCCATGATAATATGTTCGACCTCTTCCCTGTCAGAACCACAGAATTTATGAAAGAGGTTAAAAAACCATTTATTGCTTATAAGGTTCTGGCAGGTGGAGCCATTCTACCAGAAGACGGATTTCGTTTTGCATTTGAGAACGGAGCAGATTTTATCTGCGTGGGAATGTTCGATTTTCAGATTGTAGACAATGTGAATACTGCCAATGAGATACTTGGAAATCTTAAAAACCGGGAAAGAGAATGGTTTTCCTGAATTGCAGTTTAAAAATGTTGTTTTAATACCATCCCTAATTTGATATATGCAGAATATGCAGAATTTACAAAAAGAAGCAAAAACAATTCGTCGCCTGGTCATCGAGACCATCGGCCACGCCGGCGGTTCCCTTTCTGTGGTGGAAATAATGACCATCCTTTATTTTCACGCCATGAAGGTAGACCCGCAAAATCCTTCCTGGCCGAGCCGGGACCGTTGTATCCTTTCCAAAGGACATTCCTCGCCGGCCTGGTACTGCACCCTGGCGGAGAAGGGATTCTTTTCTCACGAAAAACTAAAGGAATTCGACCGGATTGACGGTATGCTCCAGGGTCATCCGGATATGCTGAAGACACCTGGCGTAGACATCTCCAGCGGTTCCCTGGGTCAGGGTCTTTCGGTTGGAATCGGTATGTCTTTAGGCGGTAAAGCTCTGAAGGAAACATTTTATGTCTATGTTATTTTAGGTGACGGAGAACTACAGGAAGGCCAAATCTGGGAAGCGGCGATGTACGCCGGATTCCATAAAGTTCCCCGCCTGATAGCTATCGTTGACTATAACAAACTCCAACTGACCAGTTCCACCGCCGAAGTACTTAATCTGGAACCCCTGGCCGCCAAGTGGCAGTCTTTCGGCTGGGAGGTCATGGAGTGCGACGGACATGATATCAACGGACTGACCGAAACAGTCGACCAGGCAAAAAAACGGGCAGCCACCGGGCCGGTTGTCATTTTGGCTCACACCATTAAGGGTTACGGCGTATCCTTTATTGCTGGCAGGGTGGAATGGCATGGCAAGGCGCCAAATCGTGAAGAATTAAAACGGGCCCTTTATGAATTGAAAGACGAAGATGAAAAAAAATGAGATGATAGAAATGCGGAATGCTTTCGGAGACGCCCTGGTGGAATTGGGTAAGGTAAATGACAGGGTTGTCGCCCTGGACGCCGATGTGGGTTCCTCGACCCAATTAATGCGTTTCAAAAAACATTTCCCGGAAAGATTCTACGAGGTAGGTATCGCCGAGCAGAATATGATGGGTATTGCCGCCGGAATGGCTACCACCGGCCTTATTCCCTTTGTTTCCACCTTTGCGGTCTTCGCTTCCCGCAGGGCCTGTGACCAGGTATCCATTTCCATTGCCTATACCAAACTGAACGTCAAGATTAACGGCGGTTACGGCGGGGTTTCCACCGGGAAGGCCGGCGCCACCCACCAGGCATTCGAAGATCTGGCTATTATGAGGTCGATACCTAATATAACCATAATAGTTCCGGCCGATGCAACGGAAACCAGAAAGGCTGTTTTTGCCGCAGCCGAATATCCTGGTCCTGTCTATTTAAGGACGGTACGGTGTTCGGTGCCGACCATTTTCGACGAAGACCATGATTTCAAGATTGGCAAATCATATACCATTAGGGAAGGAACCGACGTCACCATTATTTCCACCGGTATGATGACCGCCAAAGCCATTAAAGCCTCCGAAATATTAGAAAAAACAGGCATTTCAGCCCGGATAGTCCATATGCCGACCTTAAAACCCATAGATGAAGCGGTAATTATCAAAGCCTCCCGCGAAACTGGCCGTATCATCACCGTGGAAAACCACAGTGTCATAGGCGGATTGGGTAGCGCGGTGGCCGAAACCATTACAGCACAAGCACCTTGTTACCTGTGCAGGCTTGGTGTCCAGGACCGTTTCGGTGAATCCGGTGACGATGAAGCGTTCTTTTCTAAGTACGAAATGAACGTTGAAAATATAGTCGATTGCGCAGAGAAATTTATGAAAAAGAAAGGAAACTGATTATGAAAATAGCTATTGCAGCCGAAGTCTGTTCTTTTGATTTAATGCAATCAGTAAAAGAGCACTTGAAAGAAAAAGGACATTGTATCATTGATTTAGGGATGCAGAATCCGGATAAACCTGATTTTTTCTTCAACACCGCGCCGAAAGTGGTAAAGTCAGTTGTGTCCGGAGAAGCAGAACGGGGTATTTTAATGTGCGGGACAGGAATGGGCGTTTGTCTCTGTGCCAACAAGTTCAAGGGTATATATGCCGGCCTGGCGGAATCGGCCACGACCGCCCGGCTCCATTACGTCATCAACCGTGCCAATATTCTCTGTCTGGGAGCCTGGATAGTGGGAAAAAACTGCAAGCTTTCGACATAGTCGACGCCTATATAGAAGCAAAGATAGGGGAAGGGATGAGCGATGAACGTCGTAAGGTCCAAGCGGATGGTTTTGCAAAAATACAAGAATACGAAAACGAAAACTTTCATTAAAGGAGGAATATTATGTCGATATTAAATCTCAAGAATTACACCAACGGCCACTGGTACGATCCGGACAACACGGGTTATCTTCCTGTGGACAACCCCAGCACCGGAGAAGTAATCGCCCGGGTACCCCTCTCCACGGAAGCGGAGACCAATCAAGCCATAGAAGCGGCCCGGCAAGCCTTCCCGGCCTGGAGCCGCACCCCGGTTGCCCGCCGCGTTCTCTATCTCTACGAGTTATTACATGTCCTGCGCAGTAAAGAAGAAGAAATCTCAAGAACCATGGTGGAGGAAGTGGGCAAGTCCTTGCCAGACGCCAGGGCTGAGATGAAAAGAGTTTTTGAGAACATTGAGGTGGCCAGCGGTATGCCAGTCCTCCAACAGGGAGATAAGTTAATCGGCGTCTCCTTTGACATAGACGGGGAA
>Ga0307376_10000143_pt1 | contig 103086 bp, 75 predicted proteins | sample TR2MG_FD_202536 | JGI IMG/M metagenome (GOLD analysis project Ga0307376, IMG submission 202536) | Soil microbial communities from Risofladan, Vaasa, Finland - TR-2 | ecosystem: Environmental > Terrestrial > Soil > Coastal area > Acid sulfate soil | place: Finland: Risofladan, Vaasa | collected...
CATGAAAATCTTCACCGGAATCTCTCTTTTTACTACAGCCTGGACGCCTTGTCATTCCTTCAACTCAGTAAGGTGGTAGTGCTATGTCTTGTTTGGGGGTAAGGATCAGTAACCTTGTTATAAAAGGAGCAAGAAATCATGGATTATTAAATGTAACAGCTACAGATTTTTTTAATCTAAGAATACCTCTTCCTCCTCTTGAAGAAATAAGTCGAATAGTTAAAGAGATTTCATTTCTTGAAGAAAAAATAGTAAGTGTCAAAAATTCTGTGGATAGTTCAAAAATCTTACAAAAGAGTTTAATCAACCAAATATTTTAGCCATGGGTTTTACCGAACTCAATAGCGTAGAACATTTTATCATCCACCAACTAAGTGGAGTGAATCTGAATAATCCACAAGGTGTGGAGGACAAAAAGCAATCATATAGTCATCATTGGAAATATATACCAGCTGATAACCTTGGTCGTGGAGTTAACGAGGTTATTGAGGAAGGTGAACTGATTAAAGCTCTTATTCGCTTAAACACTGAAATTGGAGATCAGCCAGAGCGAGCAAATGAGGTAATTTATAAATTAAGAGCTATCCTTATCTCGGTTGGTCAGACAGGATTGGTAAAAGCTAATGAGGAGTTTGCCAAATGGCTTACAGGGGAAAAGACAATGCCTTTTGGAGAGAATAATCGCCATGTCCCAGTTAGATTAATCGATTTTGAAAACATCGAAAACAATTCTTTTGTAATAACAAATCAATATAGGGTCCATCACAGGGAGACCAAGATTCCTGACATTGTACTTCTAATTAATGGTATTCCAATTGTTATAGGAGAAGCTAAAACACCAATCAGACCTTCTGTTTCATGGTTGGATGGTGCTAATGAGATCCATAACATCTATGAGAACTCGGTTCCTCAATTATTTGTTCCAAATATTTTCTCATTTGCTACAGAAGGCAAGGAACTATATTTAGGTGCTGTACGTACACCTTTGGAATTCTGGGCTCCATGGAGAATTGAAGGAGGCGAAGATGAATTGGCTCGTAAACTTGGACTCGATGAAATAGGCAAGGAATTATCACATCTCCTGCATCCGCGAAGAATACTTGATATACTACAGAATTTTGCAGTATACTCCTCCAACAAGAAAAAAAGAAGAATAAAGATTGTGTGTCGGTTTCAACAGTACGAAGGGGCTAATAAAATTGTAGAGAGAGTAGCCGAAGGACGAATTAAAAAAGGTTTGATCTGGCATTTCCAGGGATCTGGGAAATCATTATTAATGGTTTTTGCAGCTCAGAAACTTCGCAAGATGCAGAAGTTGAAAAGTCCTACTGTCCTTATCCTGGTTGACCGGACTGATTTAGATACACAGATATCAGGAACCTTTAATGCCTCAGACATAGCCAATGTAGAAACTACGGATAGCATTAAGGAATTACATGATATGCTGGCGCATGATACCAGAAAAATTATCATCACAACTATTCATAAGTTCAGGGATGCACCACCCAACATGAATTTAAGGGAGAATATTATTGTGATGTGCGATGAAGCCCACCGGACGCAAGAAGGGGATCTTGGCAGACAGATGAGGGCGGCCTTACCAAATGCTTTTCTCTTTGGATTAACCGGTACACCTGTCAACCGGGCAGATCATAATACTTTCTGGGCTTTCGGTTCAGATGAAGACAAAGGGGGATACATCTCCCGCTATACTTTTCAGGAATCAATCAGAGATAATGCCACCCTTCCATTACATTTCGAACCCAGACTGGTTGACGTCCATGTTGATAAGGAAATGATAGATAAAGCTTTTAAGGACTACACTGAAGAAGCAGCTTTAAATGATGAAGAAGCTGATGCACTTAGCAGAAGAGCAGCAAAAATGTCAGTATTTCAGAAATCACCTGAAAGAATTAAAACAATTGTTGAGGATATAGTCCAACATTTTAAGGAGAAGATTGAACCTCAGGGATTCAAGGCAATGATTGTTACTCCTGATCGTTTTGCCTGCGGAATGTATAAGGAAGAGTTAGATAAACATTTACCAACTGAATCAAGTATTGTAGTAATCTCAACCACTGCAAATGATGCACTTGAATTCAAGCAAAAATGGGGAATGGATAAGAATCAACAGGATAAAGTGGTTGAGTCATTTAACGATGCAAATTCACCTTTGAAATTTTTGATAGTAACTGCTAAACTCCTTACCGGATTTGACTCTCCTATATTGCAGACAATGTACCTCGATAAATCCATGAAAGACCACACTCTGCTGCAGGCTGTATGCAGAACCAACCGGTTATATCCAGGTAAGACGTTTGGATGTATCGTCGATTATTTCGGGATTTTTGATGATGCGGCTCAAGCTCTTCAGTTTGATGAGGAGATAATGAAAAAGGTGATTACAAACCTGAATGAGCTTAAAGATAAGATCCCTGAAGCAGTTGAGGTGTGCTTAGCCCACTTTGAAGGGTTAGATCGATCTGTTGAAGGATTTGAAGGATTAAGCGAAGCTCAGAACTGCATAGATACAGATGAGAAGAAAGATGCCTATGCAAAAGATTTCAAATACCTGGCTAAACTATGGGAGGCTCTTTCACCTGATAGAGTACTGGATCCATTCTTAAAGGATTATCGATGGTTAGCCCAGATTTATGAATCTGTCCGGCCCCCGATTGATACAATAGGTAAACTCTTGTGGATTGTGCATGGACCACAAACCACTAAGCTAATTCATGAAAATATTCATGTCGGAGAGATAGATGATCTTGATGAGTTCATCTTAGATGCAGATATCATTGATGATATCTTTAACAACCCTGATAAAAAGAAAGTAAGGAGATTAGAAAAGATACTAGCTGGGCGTCTTCACAGGTACAAAGGAGATAAAGTTTTTGAAAAACTCAGTGAAAGGCTTGAAAGATTAAAAGAAAGAGCTGAACAAGGCCTAATATCTAGTATAGACTTTATAAAAGAGCTATGTCAGATCGCGAGGGATACTGTAAAGGCAGAAAAAGAGTTAGAGCAACTTGTTATGGAGAAAACTCCACAAGCAGCTCTCACAGAGCTCTTTCTCGAGCTTAAAACAGATAAAACACCTGTTGTCGTCGAGCGCATTGTAACTGACATTGACAGCATCGTCAGGCAAGTACGTTTCCCAGGCTGGCAAACTACATCATCAGGCGAACGGGAGGTTCAGAAATCGCTTAGAAGAGCCTTAATGAAATATCAGCTACATAAAGATCAGGAGCTGTTTGAAAGGGCTTATGCTTATATTAAAGAGTATTATTAAACTACATACTGATGATACAATCAGCACAAGATTATCCGATTTTAGATTTACTTTCAGTAGAAAAAGATGTAAAATATATAATCCAAAAATATCAGAGAGAATATGTGTGGAATAGAACTATACAAAAGTAACAAAAAAATAAAATCTAATTGCCTGAAATTCAGGATCATTGTAAATAAATTAACCTATAGCTTAATTTTATCGTCAAATTATATACAACTTATTAATCAATAGCTTAAATTTGTGATCAGGAAATGTGAACATATTATATCAACAAAGGATGGCAAAAGAGCTATTTATGTCGATTCTATTAACAAAAATGAGATACTTGAGTATCTTAATCGGGATGAAAGACATAAGAAAAAGTTTAAGTATATAACCGAAATTATTCTTGGAGGTTACAAGAATGCAGATCTCTACGATAAGGAAGCTATTAATGAGAAATGTAAGGATGTAACAGCAATGAAATTTTTTAAAGGTCAGGAGAATGACCGTATTTATTGCAAAGAGATTAACTCTCCATCTGGAACACATATTATTGTAACATCAATTTTACACGAGCGTAAAAAAAACACAGAACTTTCATCAAAAGAGATAGCATTGATTGAAAAAGTCGGAGGATATTTATATGAAATTTAAAGAAAAATACACAATCAGTAAGGACTTTGAGAACCTGTTTGCTTTTCGGGATGAGAAGGAAGAGCTTGATCATGAAGCGCATATGATCATGTTCAGGTTTCTGAGCGAACTAGAAGAGTATTATACAAGCGGCAAAAACCTTAAAAAGAGTAATCTTGCTGCAAAACTTGGGGTATCTCCAAGTTATATTACCCAGCTTTATAAAGGAGATAAGCTCTTGAATTTCACAATGCTTGCCAAAATTCAAAAAGAGTTCAATATAACTTTTGAAGTTAAGGCACACAAAAATGAATCATTATATTCAGTTGACAACCTGAATATTGAAACTTTGCCCTCTTTTCCTCTTGAACCTGAAGGTTTCTGGGTGTGGCATAAATTAAACAAACCTGATTATGCCTCATCTGCTGATTCATGTGATAAAAGACTGAAAACGAAGAGAAAACGAAGTGAAAGCGCAGCCTGATTATGAAAGCAAAAAAGTCCCCTTTAATACTAAATAGTTTCCTGCTTCTTAATCACAACTACCAGTTTATTCAACAGGCGGAGGTTCCTTTCAATATTGAGATAATGGAACAATATCCAATTGAAATTGATTTCGTAATTAAGGAAGTAAATGATGGCTTTTGTCAATTGTTCACTAAAATTGAAATCAATAATATTGATAAACCTCTACCAGGTTACAAACTTTTTATTGAGGGAGTTTGCATTTTTTCTTTTGACAAGAGTGTCAATGTATCTGATAATGATAAGGCTGCTCTATTACATATTTCGGGGATCAGTATCGGAATTAACAGCCTTAGAAATATTTTAAGTACAATAACCTCAAATGGACCATTCGGCAAATATACTTTACCATCAATTGACGTTAATAAGCTTCTGGAAGATAAGAGACAAGTCGTAAAGAAGCAAAATAAGCCAGGGTAAATAATCTTGCTTTTCTAGGATTCCATTTGCGAGAGTTTATTTTAAAGTGCTCAAGAAGACTTTTCAAAGGAGAAAACTTTGGATAAATCACCATTCATACCGGAACAGATCTATAATAGGAGGAATGATATCCATGCTAATTATGGTGGTAATTGGCAGAGTGGTATAAGCCCTTCAGCCAATCACTCATATATTTTCATATTCACAGGGAAATCCGGTCATCAGCATGGTTATAAGGATGGTTGGGATAATCCAAATGTATTCTCTTACACAGGGGAGGGACAAGCCGGCGACATGAAATTTACAAAAGGTAATCTGGCTTTGAGAGACCATTTGAATAATGGTAGGCGGGTTTTTCTTTTTGAAAGTGTCTCAAAAGGCTTTGTGAAGTTTAAATGCGAAGTCGAAGTATTTGATGCTGACTATTTTGAAACTCACGACACTTTTGGTGCTAGAAGGATAGGTATTAAATTCTTTTTTAAAAGGATTGGTGCTTATGTTCCCTTGCAAGCTGATTTATTCTCCCAAACCTCAGTTGTTGCAGACCCTTTGGCAAAATATGGTATTGTTCCTCCAAATAGCACAGAAAGAAAAGGATTGGTAACTTCGCGAGTCGGGCAGGGGGCCTACAGAAAACGAATCATCCACAGGTGGGAGTATAAATGTGCTGTTACCGGTTTCGATAAACTCAATATACTAATTGCATCACACATTGTTCCATGGTCTGATTCGACCGATAATGAACGTCTCGATGTTGATAACGGGTTACTGCTCTCACCAACATATGATGCTTTATTTGACAGGAATCTGATCAGTTTTGAAAACAACGGAAAAATCATTCTCTCCGATGCGATTACTTTTAATGCATATAAGAAAATTGGGGTCTCTGGCACGGAGAAGATCAATAATCTCAACCACCATAATCATAAATATTTGGATAGGCACAGAATGAACTTCCAAATAAGCATTTAGTGTTGTTTGATCAATAAGTGTAAGCCATCGGCCTACCACGTATTGTAATATTTAAAAACACACTCTGACTTTCTCCTATAAATTTTAAAATATTCCGATTTTGATTGGATTATTTTAGATAATTCTGGATTAGTACAACTTTTTCCGGTTATTGTTGGAGATCACTTAGATTTTCGTGGACATTGTTGGAGCCTTTCCAATTATGGGGCAACAGATCTGCCAAATCAAGGTTGTAATTGTTGTTATATTCCGGGATTCTGGTGAGTACTGTCAAATTTCTATTTGAAATATCCATTCATTGGTGCATTTGGAAGTAGATATACACCATTGACTTCTGATGTAAAAAGTCGGGGTGAGAAGACTTCAACGGACGACCCCTTGCACCACATCAAACTCTCTGAACTTACATTCCTGGCAGCTCCAGAACCTGTTTTACATTACCCCATCGATCAATCCTTTACAAACCCTATCAATTTAAGTGCACCTTTTAGTTCACCCGCCAAATATAGTTTAATGATAGGTTTGTAAAACGGTAATAGCATGCATCTTTAATAGAAAATCAATTAAATAAGCCATCCAAACTTAAAAGTAATATAAAGTCAAGGGTACTAACATTTGATAGATTAAGGAATGCCTTAAATTTTCCGCAATGCAGAAATTAATATCAACGTAATACATAAAACCTTGTCAATTTCTATATGTAAGCGAAATCTGCAAGTGAATATCACTATAGTATTCAAATACATGTAATTTCAATTATGTACATAAATCCCTATATACATTATGTTTTATATAATGTAGTGAAATGGCCCATAAGATTTCTGTTTATAGAGTAAGACATTATCTTATACTATATATTATCACTGAAATAAATCGAGGGTTGTTTCATTGAAGCTATCCCTAAAGCAAAAACTATTTATTCATAAGGATTATTTCGAAGAAATCCGACTGTTAAATTTGCATTTCAGAAATGATCCAAAGTAAAGAAGCATTGCTAATTTTATACTAAAATAGGAGTGGAGGACTATAAAAGTCTCTTCACCTGTTAAAGCCTGTCTTTTTGAATCCCATGTGCCATATCTATAACTATCACAGGTGAATAATCTAAGTGTTTAATCCAAGCAAGAAAGTTGTCGCTACCTCTGTCCTTTCCTCTTCTTACTTGAGAACAACTGACTAAAATTGAAGTGAACAGAATGGTCCAATTGATTTCTACATATTAATAAATAGTCAACCTTTTAAGACGATAATTAACTCCCCCGTTAGCTGAAAATCAATGAAATAAGCTATTCCAAACTTACACGGTTATAAATAGTTGCGGAAAGATTTCATTCAAATTGCGGAAAGGATTATGGTAGTAAAACCTGGAGTGACTGCTGGGTGTAGACTAATTTTGTGGCTGGTGGTAATATATAAATATCCATAAATTTCGATTATCATGAGTACAGATTATATTATACAAAAAATAGAGGAGCTTAACAGAAAAGTTGATAACCTTATTGCAGTCAACAAACACTCTCTGAATCCTCTAAGTAAATGGATAGACAGAGAAGAAACTATGAGAATTCTTAAATGCAGCGAAAGGACCTTGCAGACTCTTCGTACTAAGAAAAAACTAAGATATACAAGACCATTTGGAGGTTCAAAAATCTTCTATCTTCGGGAGGATGTAGAAGCTCTTTTTGAAAAAAACTTCAATGGGGAAATATAATCTTCAATCTTATCATCAAATCCGTCAACAACCATTAATATTAATTATTTGGATAATTGATGGTTCTGTCGCACCTGATCATAAATAGGGTTTTTTCAACCAAAACCTGAAAAATCCAAAATCGTAAAACGCTGATTTTTAACGAAACAATTTTTGGTTGGGTCCTTATAATTGACATAAAATGGTTGTTACTTCCAGGTTCGATAGAACCGTGTTTTTTTATAATTGTGAAACTGAATATTGAATCAATAGTAGGGAATACATGAAAGTGATGCAGTATGTAATCGGGAGCGTTATTTAAACAATGTATCTAAAGGTATTTTGGATGCAATGTTCATTGGTGTACTCGATGGAATCACAATATTAACCCCCAAGAATTTAGGTGAAAACAAATTGGAGATATCAGGTACCAGATGCTCTCCGGAAATAACGTCCGAACTAATTGCAAAAGCTGATTTTTTTTGCAAGAGATCTAATGAAATTTATTTCTGAGGGAACATTTACCAACAGGAATCCAGCAATTTTTGAGAAAGAAATTGAGTTGATTAAGAGACGGGAAAGAATAAAACATCTTCCAGTATTTGATATAGGAAAGATACCAGAAAACATTATTCGTCAATGCGTTTAAATTATTTTCACACCCAAGGATGCTATATATTATTTAAGTAACCCTGAGGACTTTGAAATTATGGTCAAGCCATTAATTTATCTGGCATAGCAATTGGCAAATGATTTCATAATTTCAGATGGTGTTACTGCTTAAGAAAAAGAAGGAATAATGATTAATTATGATGATTATACACTTGAGGATGGAGGGTTTAATCTGTTACAAACGATTGAGGGGTTTAATCTTGAAGAGATGAAGCCATTACTGAAAGGGTTAATGATTTGAATGATATCCAAAAAATTATAAGTAACTTCATTTGCCATAAGAAAAATCGTCTACTCCTAAAATTGAAATACCATCACAATGAAAATACATTATAGCCCTTATTTTGATAGAGTTCAGTACATTGATTTCCATCAAAGAAATAATTTACTTTTTAATGAAAAGGTTGTTGGTAGTGCTGGTTTACTTAGTGAACTGGAATTGAGGGGTGGTTTTTCATGTGAATGCCTTTCGGAAGTTGAACGCCAAGCAAATTATTATAACGCAGTAAAGATAATTGTTGAAGCACAAAAGGATTGTTTTATCAAAGAATCCTTCAAAATCGATGAATATGGAGTAGCTACAGAATTACTGCACTGGCGTGATGAACTTGTGATAGCAGGATGGAATCCGGGAATAAGAGATATTTCTGTGAAACTAGATTTTTTGTCGGATGTTGAAAGGCAAGCTATTGCGACAGCAACAAGTATTAAGGGTGAAAGTGATCGATGGAGAGCAGTCATTGATAGTAATGAAAATGTTTTACAGAAAGACGATGAATTGATAATTCATTTCCCTGAAAAATTTCTTCCACCATATATGTCATACTATATTAAAAAGCTTATTGATAACGGCCTCAAATGTTCTTATCGGTTTCCTGACAAAAGCATAGCAAACGAAGACACTAACCTCTATAAGGTTCAGGAGGCCTTATTACTTCACACTAATGATGTACTTGATCAACTTGATCCAAAGGATAACGAATCATTCCGTATTCTTCGTTTCGATAGGCAAATGACTGCTTTGGAATGGGTTGTAACACAAAATCATTGCTCCGAATCAGTGTTTATTAATTCTGATAACCGCAGTTTTGATAATGTTCAGTTACTTTTTGGAAGTTCACTTTCGGGTTCTTCTTTTTCTAATTCAAATCCTGAAATTGTTCAGTTGTTCAAACTTGGATGTTCATTGTTCATACGTCCACTTAATGTCTACAATTTACTCTCGTATCTTCAGATAAGTAGACATCCACTACCTTTCCAATTGCGTCAGAATCTAATCAAGATAATTATTGCAGAAGGAGGAGTTGTTAATCCAGAGTGGGGAAAGGTGATTTCTGAATTCATTGCCGATGGAGACAAAGGAAGTGAAGAGAGGAAAAAGGACATAAATACTTTTCTTCCTCTTGGAATGGATCATAATAATGACTTAAAATTAACTGTGTTGCAGGATTATGTCATGGAACTTAGAACTTGGACGAGTCAAACACTGGTAATGATGTCAAAAGATAAAGTTAAGACAGGGGATGAATTTATTTTGCAGCAATTATCATCAGTGATTAATTTTTGCAATGCATTCCTGATTATTATTAACGGACAAACCACAGAAACTATTAGCAATGATAAACTAAAATCATGGATACTATCTATCTATAAACCAACAAACTATTCCAATCAAGAGGCTCAAAAAAAATCACATTTAGTAATTGAATCTCCTGCAGCATTTGTTGACCCTGCTAAAGAGGTTATCTGGATAGATTGTTATAATGGTACACCAAAGGCTACCATACATAAGTTTCTAAATGCTGTTGAGAAGGAAGCTTTAAAGTTAAAAAAGGTGCTGCTTTGGAGCGAAGAAGATCAGGTAAAAGCTCAACTATTTGAACAGAAGATGGCTATACTAAGTTGCAGATCAATATTTACATTAATAATATCAGAAAAGGACAAGGGAGAAAAACTTAACACACATCCAGTAATTATTCAGTTATCTTCTCAATTCGAAAATCTGCAAAGCATTGAATCAGTAAATCCAATTCCAGAAGGAGAATTTACTGATATTACAAAACAGGATTTACCTGGAACTCCGGAAATTATTGAAATGGGCCTGCAAAACTTATTTACTCCAAGAGAAAAAGAGAGTTATTCTTCTATTTGGGCCCTCATTCAGAATCCTCTCGATTATGTACTTACCTATCAGGCAGGACTTTCTGATTCAAGTGTCATAGAAATGAGTGATGAAAAAAGGACAATGGGAAATGTAGCTCATTTATTTATCGAGAAGTTGGTTTTGGATTCAGAAATGGATTTGCTCCGAATGAAGCAAACAATGGTAAACAATTTTCAAAATATATTTGATGTTTCAGTATTACAAAAAGGCGCTATTCTATTACTCGATGAAAACAGAATTTTACTTACCAGATTTGCACACCAACTGAAACAATCAGTCAATAATCTGCTGAATATCATTGAAAACAATGGACTTAAAGTAATCGGATGCGAGGTTTCAAACGAATGTCAGGTGGATAATCGATTTCTACTGACTGCCAGGATTGACATGCTTCTAATTGATATGAAAAATAGGAGTGTCATATTCGATATGAAATGGACCAGCAGCAAAAAATACTATAATAAACTGATAACGGAGAATAGGGCACTACAGCTTGAAATATATAAGGAAGTTCTTAAAAAGGCACCCCCACCAACTGAAGTTTCGGCAGTTGGATATTTTGATTTAAGCCATGGCATACTTGAAACCATTTATGATTTTTTAGGTGGGCATATTAATATCATCAAACCTGAAAATAGTGAAAACATTTTTGAGCAGGCATTGAATTCATATTCGTATCGCTGGAAACAATTACAGAAAGGAACTATAGAAGTTGCAGAAAAGATGCCGATGGAACTTTTAGCCTATAATGCTGACTGTGTTGAGGAGAAATTGTACCCACTTGAAACGGATTATAAGAAAAACGACATAAAGACAGTGAATGATTTCACAGATTTTCAAACATTCAAGGGAGGTTTATTATGAGAAATATAGAGTTCATAAATGCTGGAGCCGGTTCAGGAAAGACTTATAAACTTGTTCACCTTCTTGCAGATTATCTTAATGGGAAATATGCTAAATATAGACCGGCTGAAGTAATCTTAACCACATTCACAGATTTAGCTGCAGCAGAGTTTCGAGAAAAGGCCAGGGAAGCTCTTCTTAAATCTAAAATGTATGAAGAGGCATCCCAACTTGATAGTGCAGCAATAGGAACCATACATGCAATTGCCTATAGCTTCGTCAGACAATACTGGTACCTACTTGGACGTGGCGCTAGTGATAATGTGATGTCAGAAAACGATAAACTTTTTTTCATAAATCAATCACTTGCCAGCTTGGCATCTGATCAAGACATTATTTTCTTTGAGGATTTGCTTAAGGAATTCAACTTTTCAAAACTAGAGGATAACAAAACAGTTGAGGACGTTGATTACTGGAAAGATCATCTTAAATCTATTATTGAAAAGATTGAGCAATACGACATTGAAGATTTAGACGAAAGTATCAACAGGTCAAAAGCGCTGATTGACAATATCTTTAATATAGAGAGTAGTTTTGATGACATCGCTGCAAAAGAAGTTATTAAAGAATATGTTAAGATATGTGGTGATAAATCCAGAAGAGCTAAAGCAGAAAATTTATTAAAAGCAAAATTTTTTAAGTACTCAGACCTTTTAGAACTGGCTGGCCTGGGACCTATTGGTAAAGAACTCAGTCAGCTTCCTGCCTTAGATGTTATTATTTCTGCAGCAGCTTCGGGTATACGATCTGGTAATTTCGGTGAAAAGCTCAAAGAATATGTTGACCGTGTTTTTGGGCTGGCTAAAAACTGGAAAAGAGAATTCAATGAGTATAAAGCCAAAAATAGACTGATTGACTACAACGATATGGAGCGATTATTTTTAAAACTTCTGAATTATAAGGAAATATCTGAAGAAATAAAGAATAGATATAAACTTTTACTGGTTGATGAATTCCAGGATTCAAGTCCAATACAAGTGAAAATTTTTGATAAACTTTCTGAATTAGTTGAAAGGAGCATCTGGGTTGGTGACCCTAAACAGGCAATCTACGCTTTCCGTGGATCAGATGCTCTTTTGATAAAATCCCTAACTGATATTTTTAATGCCGGTGATACGCAGAGGAATCTTAAAAATGGAGATCCGTTAAATATATCTTATCGTTCACGTAATGGATTAGTTCAACTCTCAAATGATGTTTTTAAGCGTGCATTCTCTGACATGAAACCGGAGAAGATAATACTAGGAGTTAATAGAAAAGAGAATGAAGAATTCCAAAATTATGATGAAAAAGAACTGAAGCACTGGCATTTTAATATATTGGGTAGAACTGCATCTAAAGCTGATCACTTTCAGAATCTTTCGCAGCAAGTTACCAGGCTAATTCAGGGAAATATTCAGGTGTTGGATAAATCTACAAAAGAATTGAGGTCAATCAAGCCTGAAGATCTGGTGATCCTTTGCAAAACAAATAAAGAGGTAAATGATATTGCAGGAATTTTGCAGAGCTACGGACTTAAGACAACTGGGCAGAATTCACAAAAATCTTTTCTTGAAACTGCAGAAGTGAGGCTATTACTTGCATTGCTAAACTATATGCAAAACGGCCGCAATGATCTGGCAAAAGCTGAGATATTGCATTTATGTGATACTGAAAATTATTCAGTTCAAAGTATAATAAAATCAAGATTAACTTATTTACCTGAAAAGAAGGATGCAAGAGCAAGAAAAGAGATTAGTGAAAGACCTGATGAAATAAAGAATCCAGTATGGGAAAACAATAATTCTTTGCTTGAAAAAATTGATGAGATAACAAGTCAGATCAAAGCATTTCCTGTTCCTGATCTTGTGGAAAGCCTGATAGTCAGGCTCGATCTGAAAACCAGGGTCTCCCGATGGGGAAATACTGATCGCAGGATAAATAACCTTGAGGCTTTGATGAAACATGCCATTGCTTATGATCAGCACTGTTTGCAACTGGGGTTGGGAGCATCTCTTAATAACTTTATTGTATATCTGACCTCCCTCGGTGCACAGGAAGAAAAAGCCGAGAAGGTAAAAGGTGCGGTAAATGTGCTTACCTTTCATAAAGCTAAAGGTCTTGAATGGAATTTAGTAATACTTGAAAGTCTGGATAAAGATGATTTGGATCAGGATGATTTGATCCGCAGATCATTTTTTGGAGTCAATGATGTAGTAACAAAACTTCCTTCAGCTGAGAATCTTTACCCAGAACGCTATATCCGATTACTGCCATGGTTTATTGGCTCCAAGAAGAAAGTTCCAGATGATATAAGAACATTAATTATAGAAAGTAGTGATTTTAAAAATTTAGAATTTAAGGTTGGCGAGGAAACAAAGCGATTGATGTATGTTGGTGTAACACGCGCCAGAGATTACCTGGTAACAACCTCATATCATAATGCAACATTGACATGGCTGAAGAATATAGGATGCAATGAAATTGAACCTGGTAAATGCATCAGTATTACACTCAATGTATGGAGTACAACTCATGAATCTGAATTTATTTCTTTTAATAACGATCCTGACTTTGTAGGTACGTCAGGAGAATGGAACGAAAAAAGTCTCACAAAACCTTTAGTTCTTGGTGAGAGGGAACCCAGATATGTCAATCCGAGTAAAGTTCTGGAGAAACTGAGAACAACAGTAGAGGTACTTGAGGATTTTAAGCAAAGAATTCCTATTTCAGCAGAAAAGAACATGGAAGGCGAAAGTCCTTCAGATGCTCAAATAGGTGACTGTCTGCATGATATTTTCTGTGTATATGTTCCAGATTCGGAAGGCAATCAAGAAAAAGTAAAGAGAATATTAAAGAACAGGCTGATGATACATATCTTCCCTGATCAGCAACTCATAATTGGATCAATTAAAAATCTTTATGATTATTTAAAAAAGCAATATCCTGATCTAATCAATATACACAAGGAACTCCCTGTACAAAAATTTACTAATGAGGAACAGATTATCCGTGGTAGCTGCGATCTTGTTTGGGAAACCAAAGATGGCTATGTATTAGTGGATTATAAAAGTTTTCAGGGAGGCGTAAAGCAGGTAATAACTTCTGATGATGAGCATTATGCTGGGATTTATGCTCCTCAGCTGAAAACGTACAGTAATGTGCTTGAATCAACTGGGAAGAAAGTTGTTGCCACACTTATCTATTATGCAGTTATAGGTATTGTTGTTGAGGTTAAATTAAATTAAAATAAACTTTTACTATGAAACTTATTGAACTTGATTATTCAGACTACAAGATGTATAACCCTGTCAAAGATGAAACAATCGTTGATGAGGAGTTATTTGAGGATTCGGAATCTCTAATTGCCTATTGGGTGGATGAGGTATTATTAGAACCATTCATCAAAGACCCAGCATTAAAAGAATCCTGGGACGATTTTATAGCAAAGGTTGAAGAAGAAACTGATGGTGACACACCTGACTGGGAGGAAGCGCAAAAGTTCCTTGAAGAATATAATGCTCCTAACTGGATTGTCTATGCGATTACCAGCTCCGGGATAGCTTGTGGTCCTGTATCAAGTGCGGTATGGCATGTAGTGGATAAGGATACCTTAGTAACAGAAATATTTGAAGAAAATATGGATTAAGATTTAAAATAAATGAAAGAAGAGATACTAGATGGGATTAAATATAAACTACCTGAATCGCTCAGCGAGTTTCAGAAAAAATTGTATGTGCATTTGATTAACTGGAAATGGAAGAATATTACAAGGGAGGAGGGTATTTATACAGAGAAAGTAAAAGGCATTACTCGAGAATATAAATATGATGCAATTTTGCCTGAGTCAGTTCACACAAAGTACCCATTGATCTATCCTCCCATTTTATCAGACTTATTATCGCATAAAGAAAAATTTCCTTTCAAACTTCATCAGCATTTCAATCATATGGTTAGCTCCCAGGCAGCTAATGTAAACCTGTTTTTACCGATCCTGTTAAATCCTAAAGTCAATGAAATTATTCGTGAACTTAAATCTGATTTTCAAAGTCTGGCTACAGATCAATTTTACAAAGGATTCCGAATAGAGTTTTGGGATGGTAATTCCTCCTATGAAAAAGGATTGTTAGGCGACCACTCAGCAAGGTCGGGTACCGATTCAGACATTGCAATAGCATATTATAACAATGATAATGAGCTTTGCTTGTGGTTGATAGAACATAAACTCACTGAAAAAGAATTTACACAATGTGGTGGATATAAGAGTGACAATCGAGATGATAAAATACATCTTTGCGAGAAATCATTTTCTGATATTCTGATGGACAAAAAACTATGTTATTATCATGATGTTAGAAAATTCAATTATTGGGAAATCACTGAGGCTAATAAATCTTTTTATGTAAATTATAAAAAAGAGGGACCATGCCCGTTTCAAGGAGGGATGAATCAGTTATGGCGTAATCAATTGTTGGGTTTTGCACTTGAAAATGAAGGGTTATATAAAAATGTTAGTTTCTCTGTGGTTCATCATCCAGGTAATGATGCTTTAGAAGGTTCAATAAGTAGATATAAGGATCTGATTGATAATAATCCAAAATTCTCATCATTTAAATCATCTGATATAATAAATTCTGCAGGTAGATCAGGTGATAAAATGCTCAATAACTGGATAAAATGGTATATTGAATTGTATTATATGAAATCCGATTGAGAAAGGTGGATAATGTTTGTAGTAAATGAGTATGAATTAGGTTAGCCGAATTCAAGATTTTATATCCAGGGGAATTTAATTATTACAAATAACATATAGATATTGAGAATGTTAAAGATTTAATAAGCCGTATTTTATGAAACATTACTTCAACTTAGTCTTATCAGCTTAAATCTTATATGTATGGAAAATATAGTATGGCAAATCCCTTTGTGGAAAATGAAAATTACTCAAGAACAATATGATGTATTAAAAAAGGAATTGCATGATGCATTTATTTCTATAAATTATCCAAATAATCAAAAACTTGCTAATGAAGCTGCCTTGTATTACTCTGAGTGGTGGAGAAGAGAATATAATGGGGGAAGAACCAGTAAGGAAGCAATTTCATCATCGTTAGGTTTGAGTAATTATTATGCAGAGGAATTATATCAATTAGCAAAAATAGGAGGTAGACGGTTAAGAATACCTGTAATTGTCCGTCGAAACCGATTATGGTTTCGATCCCTATTAATACAAGGTGGCTTGCCTATGAATCATATTCAGGGTAATAGTGAGAATATAATCGTATATAAAACATTCCTTAAAGGCCTTATTCAGCATACAGAAAATGTAAATATTAATTGGAATGATAGTAGTTTCATTGAGAATTTACCTTGTACAAATTATTTGCCTTTATCTTTTAAAAATGAAGGTATATATGAGCTAAGTTTACTAATCGCACGAGCTATCTATGAGAAAAATGATGATTTACTACCATATGATGCCCAAGAAGGTAAATGGAAAGAATTAACAAAAGATCTGAAAGAAAGTTCTAACTCAGAAATTTCACACTCTGCACCTTTTACTGTGAGGTGGAAAATTTTCAAATTAGAAGAAAATCTGCAATTGTCATATAATATTGAGCTTGCTAAAAAAATTCCTTATTCCTATAAGGAAGAACATCAATTAGAAGATTGCAACTCATTTTCATTATATGTACAAAATCAATATGTCGCAACTTATATCCGATCTATTAATGGTGATTTTATTTTGAGAGAATCAAAATTTATGAATTTTAAATGGAAGGGAGAACCAGTAATTTCCCTTCAATTAAAAAAAGATAATAACCAAATCGTTGATATAACTGCTCCTAATAGTTTTGTTCCTGACTTTGAAACCCCACAATTATTAGTCGAAAACGAAGGCTTTTGGTTTTTTAAATCAGGAACTTCTAATTCAAATAATAATGCGGTAATTCTTCCTCTTGATTGGAGTACAGTGGGATCAACTTCAGAAGTTTATCTTTCAGAAATAACACTTAACTGGATTGCATTTTGTGACTCAATCACGCTCACAAATACTCTAACTGAGGAGGAAATTATATTTGATGATACTTTAACTTCCTACACATGTGAGTTTGCAGGTTGGTCAATAGATTGGGTTCAAAATGCAAATTTTAAAATTCTTATTTCCAAACCGGATATTCGTTTGTACAATGAATCGCATATAAGAGTACCAGCGAGTAATGTTCATTTCCGGGAATTTAGAGATCGCGAATGGAAAAAATATGATGGTAAAAACCTTCCAATTGGTTTGCTGGAATTCAAGATAGAGTTTCCAGATAAAAAATTCTTCAAAGAAAAATTTTATTACACGGGAGATTTAGATTGCAATTTCCAAAATCTGACACAAAAATCTGGAGTTATAAAGTGGGAATGGTCAGGCGGTGATATTTTTCCTGTTTCAGATCAACAAGGATTAGTAATTGAAAGTCTTGATAAGAATATTTGGAGAGTATCTCGCAAGAGTGATCTAATACAATATCCGGAGATTACAAAATTTCGACTTTTTCCTAAATTAAACCAGGCAAATACTCCATTTTTAGAAATTACAGTTGCATCACCTTTTAGCGGAATTGTTCTTTTGAATTCTCAGGGAATTGAAATCGAAAATAATCATGTCCTTTGCAGATCTTCACTGTATGGTTATAGATTTGTTGTGATGGGGCAAAATGCAGATACGAGAGTCTCACACTACAAGAACCTTAAGGTAAGAATTTCGGGGCAGCTTGTACAAGGAATACATTCGTTAAGTCGATTTGAAGATAACATTCGTGAAATGTTTCTACTTTATGATTCTGATCCATTTGACAAAGAATCTCAAGTAATGGTTAAAATTGGCAATAAAGTAGTTTTCATTAAAGAATTCAATTTGTTTACGAAAAAAGATGATGAAAAGAATTCAATTTTTATTGTCGATAATTATGAAGACAATAATATTATAGATTACAAAGAGAAATTATATGGAATTGCAGTTGGATGCTCAAGCGATGAAATAATTGTAGAGGAGATGGGAAAAAACTCCGGTGAAAGTTATAATTTAAAAGAAGGAACTTCTTTAAAGAAGTTTATTATATTCTCTGATAAAACTGCAGATGAACAAGTGGTGCCTCGTTATTTTGATTTTTCATCTGAAAAAATTGACATTGAATTTTATGATAATAGTGGTTTGAGTCCACAAGAAAAGAATATTATTGAAATTAATGAGTCATTGGAAAAAAGTCCTGCATTTGAAGACAATTTCCAGATTTCGGAAGAATGGAGAAAAGTAATTGAGTATTATAATATTGTTATCAATTATTCACTTCCTTTTAAAACATTGAATTGCTTTCGCGCAATTTCTTTATCTCCTATACTAATGGTGAAAATGACATATCTTTTATGGCAAAGCCAAAATGTCAATAAGGATAATTTATTGCAAGGCATAACCAGGTTCGAAAATGAACTTGCAGTTGCATGGCACTGGATAAAGGAAGGAGATTGGATTGAGGCAATAGATTGGTTGTTAGAAAGAATGCCAGATTCAATGAAAAATGGATTTCTAATTAGCAGCTTTGAATGGAAAAAAGCATTTATGAATTATACGCTTAATGCAGAGACAGGTGAATTACTGAACTTATTGGAAAATAATGAAGTCCTTATTAATCAAATTGTACCTGCTCCATCTCAGATAAAGATTCAAAATATAAGAGAGAAACTGGGTGGGAATAGTAATTTACCAGAATATTTAGTTTTTATTCCCAATGAATGGAAAGATTTATTCCCCCAAGCAATGAATGCTGAATTACCAGTTTATGTGAGGGGATTACTGATCTCTCCAGTAAAATCAGCTTTAGCCATGACAGGGAAAGACGATACAATTTGGAATGATGAAAATGTGAAAATGCGCCGCACCATAAATTTCTACCGGCAATTCTTGCCTTCAGAATATGCTGAAATACTATTATGCATGGTTAAAAGAATTCTTCAGAAATAACTATTATAATAAACACCACTTATGAATTACTTGGAATTTTATAAAAATTCGCAGCGACGACTATCCGAAACGCTTCTTTCAATGTGGGCTTCGGGCCAGGAAAGCAACCAGAAATATTTTAGAAAATTACTTGAAGAGGAACCATTATTAGCGGAACCGGTTTTTCAGGCTACATTTCCTTGGATGGCATCTTCAAAGTCTTTTGAGCAGCTTAGTGATATTTTTGATGAGAATTTTATAAAGTCATTAGATAAGATAAAGGATCCAGACTTTCGCTTTCCAAAGGAGAGAGCTCCCTATCTGCATCAAGTTGAAAGTTGGAAAGAATTACTAATAAATAAAAAATCAATTGCTGTTACCAGTGGCACAGGCTCAGGAAAAACAGAGTGTTTCATGATACCTGTAATTCAAGATTTACTTAGACAAAAGATTGAAGGACATACTACTGGTGTACAAGCGATATTTCTATACCCACTTAATGCATTAATGAACAGCCAGCAGAAAAGAATGAAAGCATGGTGTGAGGCTGTATCCCCTCAAGTTACATTTGCTATTTATAATGGAAATACTGAAGAAGAAAATATTGCAAAGCAAAAACAAAAAGAAGCGTATCCCGAATTAATTACAAGAAAGGCTATTAGAGAAACCACACCTCAAATACTTTTTACAAATCCAACTATGTTAGAGTATATGTTGGTAAGAAAAAAGGATCAGGAAATTTTGAAGCAATCTCAGGGTAAATTACGTTGGATATTATTGGATGAAACACATACCTACTCAGGATCTGCAGCTGCTGAACTTTCTATGCAGATTCGAAGGATTCTTGATGCGTTCGGTGTGACAGTTAACCAAGTTCGATTTGCATCAACTTCAGCCACTATTGGTTCGGATAATGAGAGCCAGTTGAAAAAGTTTATTGCTCAACTTACGGGCAAATCATTAGATGAAATTGCGGTAATTAATGGAAAACAAGTGCTTCCAAAAATTAAGGACACTTCGAGAACGAACCCTATTACTGACAAACTACGACTCGATATGAATCAGGGTTCAGCTTTATCAGCCAGAGAAATTGGCAGAAGATATAAGCCTGACGCTACAATTGAAGAAAGTCTTGAAATAATTGATTCATTAGGAATTAAAATTACTGATTTAATAAATTCTGGCAAAAGTGATGCATTATTACCAACTAGAGCCCATTTTTTTATTCGTAGTATAGGTGGAATATTCGTTTGTACAAATCCTCTTTGTGAACGGCATATTGAAGACCGCCCGGCGATTGGATCAATGACAACGTATATGAAAACCGTGTGTGAATGCGGTGCCCCTCTATTAGAATTAACATCCTGTAATTTATGTGGGAATCATTTATTGGTTGCTGAGAGAGAGCAAGAAATTTATCCTGCAAGGTTTAGACTTCCATCAAAAACCGAAGAAGATCTTTTTGATTTGGCTATAGAGGATGATTTAGAAAATGAAGAACAAAATGAGACGGAAAACCTGAGCTGGTCTAAAATTATACTTGCGAAAGGTGTAACATCAGCTCCTTCAAACTCAGCTAATCTTATATCTTGTGGTATAAATATAGATGATGTAACAATAATCCACGATGGAGAATTTACAGAATGTCAGCATTCAACAAGTGGGAATATTTTATGCCCGCACTGTGGCAACCGAACTGATAAAATAAAGTATTTGCGAACCAGCACTGTGTTTTTAAGTCGTGTATTATCATCTACTTTGCTTGAGCAGGCAGATTCTATGCCAGACAAAAATACAGGAAGTTTATGGGATGGAAGAAAATATATAACCTTCACTGATAATAGGCAAGGAACAGCAAAATCTGCTTTGGCCCAAAATACTGAAGTTGAGCGCAATTGGATGAGAACCGCTGTCTTTCATTACCTGGCAGGGAAAAAAAGGGAGGGAGCTACTCTTCATCGCGAATTAGATACTTTGGAACAACAAGAGTATGATCAGCTTTTACCATTAAGGAGTAGCGGGATAGAAGTGATCTTAAAGCGCTTGCATGAACTTGAAAATATAAAATCTGGTACTCAAATTATCCTTAATCCAAACATAAGTCTCAGTGAATTATGTGAATACCTTGATAACAATGCGAATTTGTCTAGTTTATATCGCCATATTTCCAGTCATGGTTTAGGAAAACAAAATTATTTAAAAGCACTTCTTGTTGATCAATTTGGGAGGAGACCTCGAAAAGGTAATTCACCAGAAACAATGGGATTCATTAAAATAGTCTATCCGGAATTACAAAAATGTGAAAGACCTTCGTCATTTGAAAAATTAGGATGGAGCTCTAACGATTGGAGAGACTTTCTAAAAATTTGTCTTGATTTCTTCGTGCGGGAAAATACACACATCATAATCCAAAGCGAACTTAGACCATTTATTACTCAGGACTATTTTTCCAGTCATGTATATGCATCAGATTGCTATTTAACGAATGAAAGATCTGGCAATAGGGTAAAGCATTGGCCTTCATTTAATGTCCAAGAAGAAAGACAAAGCCGATTAATTTTACTTCTTTGCGCGGCAATGAATATTACCGATATTTCAATGATTGATAATACAAATGTCGATATTATAAATTCTATCCTAAATAGCGCCTGGAGATATTTAACCTCTCATATTTTATCTTTAACTAACGATCAAAATGCAGAATACAAAGGTTATAAGTTGAACTTGTTCGAAAACGGAAAAGTGAAACTAGAACTGCTTGAAAAGGCCTGGCTATGCCCTGTTACTTATGTCCCAATGGATACTGTCTTCAGAGGTTTTAGTCCGTCCTTGAAAGGTAATATTAATAAAGATAATTTTGAAAGGTTTAAAGTTAAAGAGGAAATATCTTATCCGTATTTCCCTTATGCTTATAAGCAAAAATTTGATGTGGAAAGGAATCTTATTCCCACTTCAGATGAAGAAATCCTTAAATGGAAAGATGATAATCTAGTTAGGCAAAAAGAAATTGGATTATGGTCAAACCTAAATGAAAGGATATTATTGAACTATCCTATTTTCTTAGCCGCTGAGCACTCCGCACAGCAGAATAAGAGTCGCTTGAAGGAAATTGAAGAGCAATTTAATTTTGGCAAAATAAATATCTTATCATGCTCTACTACTATGGAAATGGGGGTCGATATTGGAGGTATTTCGGAAGTAGTAATGAATAATGTTCCTCCTAAACCTGCAAATTACCTGCAAAGAGCTGGACGTGCTGGAAGGCGTGCAGAATCTAAGGCAATGGCTGTAACATTTTGTTCTCCAAATCCAATTGGTACTAATGTAATAAATGATCCAAAATGGGCGATGACTCATGTCACTGCAATGCCAATTGTAAAATTGGAAAGTAGTATTTTGATTCAAAGGCATATTAATTCTTTTTTATTAGGAACATATATTTCTGTAATAGAGGGCGCAAATGTCAAGTCAAATCTTGAAAATTTCTTTTTCGACCAGGATGAGAATAACATTTTTAGATATGAATTATTTCATCAATATCTGATGGAATTTTTGGCAGTTGATAATTCCGAGATTCGAAATAGGTATAAAAAAATTGTAAAGAATACTATTAAAGAATCGACAACTTTGGAGCAATCAATAAAATCTTGCCTTACATCGTTGGAGGATATTTTTAACAGGTTAAACTCAAGGAAAATGATGTTGGATGAGTCTGAAGAAAGACTATTGGCGATGAATGGATTTTCTGAAACCTCTCCTGAAATAAAAGCGATCAAGTATCAGAGGAAACAATTATTAGGACAAAATCTTCTTGGTTTTTTTGCAGAAAATGACTTTATCCCAAGTGCAGGAATCCCAACCGGAATAGTGGATTTTAATATTAAAGTTTTTGATAATCATATTGATGAAGGGAATGAGAATAATTTATATAAAAGTAACCCTTCACTTAATATTACACGAGCATTAGCAGAATACGCCCCTGGGAATCAGGTGGTACTAAATGAAAAGTGCTATGATTCCGCAGGCATTGTAATGAAATCTCAATGGAATGATTCTAGAAGGGCTATCTTACAAAGCTGCAGAAATTGTGGATTCACTAGGTTAGGTTTTGGTATTCATTCTGAATGTCCTAATTGTCATCATAAGGGAATGAATGGCATTCAATCTATTGGTGATACTTTTACTGAAGTGATTGAACCCGCCGGGTTTTCAGTTGACTATTTCAGTGAACCTACCAGAAACATTAAAGCAAATAATGGCCCACAAAGTTTCGTGGAGCCAATCTTATTAAATATGCTTCCTTGGGATTCAGATACCGAAGGAACGCATCCAATAATTGAGATTCGTAATGGTGGTGATGAATCTGAAATTCTGTATTATAATAAAGGAAAAGGATTTGGATACGCAATTTGTATACATTGTGGCAGAGCTTCACTCGAAAGGGGAAGTGCGGAAGGATCACCCAATCCACTTGAAAACCATCAAAGACTGAATGGAGGAGCAAGCGAAGGCAACAGAACTTGTTCAGGCAATGAAAACCTGGGTGTTGCCATTAAAAGAAATGTACTATTAGGAGGGAGGTTGCAAACTGATTTTATCGAACTAAGGTTCAGAAATAATAATAATAATTTAATAAACGACCCTGAGACCATTTGGAGTTTAGGGGTTATTTTATCTCGAAAGCTATCTGAGTATCTTGGGATTAATAATCAGGAAATTGGTTTTGGGGTGAAGAAATATCCAACCTATTCATCAGTCTTTATTTACGATACAGCTAAAGGTGGTGCAGGGTATTCATCCCTTTTTGTTGACTATGCTTCAGAAATTTTAGACTCATCATATCAAGCATTAGATTGTACTTGTGAAAAAGCATGTACAAAATGCCTGATTGACAGAGATTCACAATGGTTTTTAAATAATTTGGATAGAAATAAAGCTATAGAGTGGCTTCAACTTGAAAAAGAAGGCCGTGTAGAAGTGCCTGAGTCAATCTCTTCATCCTTCCCCGGTGCATATAGAGTTACTTCAAATCTGCTTACCGAAATTACTCAGGTTGTGGCAAATCCTGAATTACAAAGATTAACCTTTTTTATTTCAAATAAAATTAATGAGTGGAAACAGGAAAACTGGAAACTATCTGAAATTGTAAATCGGTTAAAACTTCAGGGGAAACAAGTGAATTTTGCTATGAATTCACCAGACGTCTCGGATCTTTCAGCAAGGGAATTGGCATCAGCAATGGAGGCAAAAGGCCAATATCAGTTTAAGATAATAAGTTCTATTATTCCTAAGGGATTGAATTCTTTGATGCTTGTAGAATATGCAAATAAAGAATCGATTCTATATTTTTCAGAAAATGAATGCACGGAATTCTCAGAAAACTGGGGCTTAAGTGGAAGCCCTATTTATAAAAGCCGCTTTTCTTCTCAATTGCAATTTACACCTTGGGATATTGACCTGGGAAGTTTAATGACTAAGAATAAGATTCTTTTTGAATTCAAGATAAAAGAAAGGAATACAACACTTGTTAAGTTTTGGGACACTCTTTATAGAACGGATTCAGCTATGTGGGATAAATTAATTCCAAAGATTAAAAACAGCAAAGTAAAAATTACATACCAGGATATTTACCTTAAAGATGCTCTGGGTTGCCTTATTCTCTTGAATCTGATAAAATCTATCTCTGAAAATCTCAATATGGATATTCAAACACTTAATTTCAACATGTCCAGCTTTAATAACTATCGGTACGCTTATGTTGATGACATTGATAAGGATTGGATTGACTCTGGTTCACGTAAATTGTTCTTAAAAGACTCCAGTACATCAATTTTAAGTACTGTTCCTATTATTCATGAGGGAGGATTCCTTCCACATTGGAGAGAATTAGTAATAATGTCGGACAATTTTGAACTTATTATCAGACCGAACGGAGGGATTAAGAATGGTTGGAAGCTCGATAGTAGCGAAGGTATAATAAGTCAGGAAGATGTCGATTCTACTGAAGATCTTAGATTGTTCAATACAAGTCAACGAGAAGGAATACTCTATAATATTGTTTTTGAAAAGAAAAACCATTAGACTATTTTTTATAAAAATCAAAATTAGTTTCTAAACAGGGTCTCAACTTAAGATCATCGACTCCAATCTGGAAATAATTACCTGCTAAGGATTGAAAATAATCTAAACCTCTATCCATCTTAATATTCCAGCCATTGCTAAATATTATTTCTCTAGCATGAATCTTAGAATTAAACATAAATTCAAATGTGATATCACTCTCCATTAAACTCATGAATATCACTATGTATTCAAATACTTATCACTTCAATTATGTACATAAATCCCTATATATTATGTCTTATATAATATAGTGAAATAGGCTATAAGATTTCTGTTCACAGCGTAAAACAATGTTTCAATCTATATATTATCACTGAAATACTCCTTAAAGCAAAAACTACTTAGATATAAGGATTATTTCGAAGAAATCCGACTGTGGAATGTGCATTTCAGAAAGAATCCAATGAAAAGAAGCATTGCTAATTTTAGTCTAAAATAGGAGTGGAGGACCATAAAAGTCTCTTCACCTGTTAAAGCCTGTCTTTTTGAATCCATTGTGTCCTATCTATAACTATCACAAGTGAATAATCTAAGTGTTTAATCCAAGCAAGAAAGTTGTCGCTACCTCTGTCCTTTTCTCTTCTTACTTGAGAACAACTGACTAAAATTGAAGTGAACAGAATGGTCCAATTGATTTCTACATATTAATAAATAGTCAACCTTTTAGCACGGTAATGAACTCGCTCTTTAATTGAAAATCAATGAAATAAGCTATTCCAAACTTGCACGGTTATAAATAGTTGCGGAAAGGATTATGGTAGTAAAACCTGGAGTGACTGCTGGGTGTAGACTAATTTTGTGGCTGGTGGTAATATATAAATATCCATAAATTTCGATTATCATGAGTACAGATTATATTATACAAAAAATAGACGAGCCGAACAGCTTATTTACATTTTCACTTATCCTTCGATTCCGATTCCTTATGTTGCTGTTTTTCAGTCAATTTTTTTTGCCGAAGATAGATTTTAGCATCAGCAGGCGTTCCCAAAAGTATTGCCAGCCATCGTGTTTTCTCTTTCTGTTCCAGGATGATCTTAATGGTCATAGTTAAGGGAGCTGACAGGAACATACCCACCATTCCCAGTGTAAATCCCCAGAACACAAGAGACAGGAATACAACCAGGGTTGACAGGCCTAAACCTTTACCCATGACCTTGGGTTCAATTAAATTTCCAAAAACATTGTGGATAACCATAGTCGCTACCAGGGTCCAGAGTGCACCACCTAATCCGAGTTGTATAAGGGCAAAGAGAACTGTCGGGATCGTGGAGATGATGGATCCGATATTCGGCATATAATTCATCAGAGCTGCAATCAATGCCCACAGGAGAGGATAATCGACCCCAATGATCAATAATGCCAAATAGGTAAGAATTCCTACTGATAAACATAACAGGGTTTTTATTCCAAGGTAGTGACGGATATTCTGTAGAATGGTAGAATAATAAGAAATGGATTTATGCGATTCAATCTGAATTGCTTTAGCTTTAACAGAAAAGCTTCCGAATTCCAGAAGAATAAATAAAATGATAAGGAAGATAAGGAAGGAAGTCCCCACCATATTAAACACTGTATTCAAAGCGCTAGCAGTAAATTCAAGGATCTTGGCCGGCTGGATAAGAGTAAGAAACTGATCTTTGGGGATATTTAACCCTTTCTCATTTAAAAACTGAATATATGAGCTGCTGATCGATGTAAGGGTAGCTTCATATTGTGAAAGATTCCCTGAAAAGGATGATAATGTTCCTCCGAGAAGGTACGTTAATCCTGAAAAAAGTACAATTAATCCAAATATTACGATGATAAGTGCAAGCCATCTGGGGGTTCTCTTTTTTTCAAGCCATGTAATGGGTTGCGCACAAATGATACTTATGAAAAGTGCGAGTAAAAAGGGAGTGACAATTGCTTTTGCATAAATCACTCCTGCAAAAATGATTATTAATGCAGCGATTTTTACCAGGGGCGAACCTTCCATTGATCCGAGAATCTTGTTTTTCATTTTAATATGTTTTTATGGAATTTATAAAAATGCACAAACTCGTCAGGACAGGACTTAATTTTTTATTTAAAATTAGTAAATTTTCTCCTCCCTATTTCTCCAAACTTAAATATTAATAACCCATTCATCCAAATCCCCTCACCGGGGACCTGTGAAATGGAATTAGTGTAAAAGACAGTTCTATTGACCACATTCAGCCGGTAAGATTGTCTTAATTATATTTATTTATATATCAAGGTTTTATCTCCGGGTTTCAGTGGTCAATGTTTTCCGGAGTAAGGTGGTCAAGGTCACCGGATTTTCCACCATGGCAAGTCAATTATTGTTACCTTTAATGTCCATATAATTAAATAAACAACATTTTATGAAGATAGTCCGACATATATTGACTGGAATTGTAATAATATTTTCACTATTTTCTGTGATAACAATAGTTATTTGTTTATCTGAAACTAGATCTCTTCCAATTGCATTTAACAAAGAAGGATTTATTAATTTCTTTAATCATTTTTCTGATTTTAAAAATCTATATACACCTGGGAACCGGTTTTTATTGCCTTTTTTTGCTTAATACTGCTTAGGGGAGTGCTTCAAATGAAAAACTCGCATTCGCTTTGCTCATTCAGATTTTTGTTTTCATCCATCCTTCGCTCAGGCAAGCCTGGCTTGGCTGTCTGAAAACAAAACTCCCCACTTGCGTGGGGAGTTTTTCATTTGGCGGAGAAAGAGGGATTCGAACCCCCGGTACGTGTGAACGTACAACGGTTTTCAAGACCGCCGCATTCGACCACTCTGCCATTTCTCCGCCGCAAAGATAATATTTTTTTGTTTTTTGAGAATTATTTTTGCAAAATTGATTAAATATCAGATATTCAATAATATATAGTTTTTATCAACAGGATTTGAACAAATTTGATTGAAATAATCACTGAAGTTAAAGAGTAGTGAGCAATAGCGATATTATGATCAAATTCGGATATTAATCCAAAAATATGGCAGTTTTAACCTAAAAGTGGCACTATCTGTGGAAAATAGGTAAAAAAAATTTGCATATGAATTTAAAAAAAATATATTTGTATTCAATTAGTAAGATTGGTGTAACATTAAAATCTTTCATTATGACAAAAAAAGAATTAGTTAACGCAATTGCTGCTGATGCAGGTCTTTCAATTAAGGATGCAGGTAAAGCTTTAAACTCTTTTGTTGGAGCTTTCGGTTCAGCTATGAAAAAAGGTAGCAGAATTCAACTTCCTGGAATGGGTACTTTCAAAGTTGACCAAAGAAGTGCAAGAGTAGTTCGGAATCCTCGTACGGGTGAAAAACTGAACGTTCCTGCTAAAAAAGTTGTTAAATTCAAAGCAGCTCCAGCACTTAACAAAGGTCTTTAATCTTAATTTATTGAGATTGCAAAGGGGTGTGAAAACACCCTTTTTTTTTATTTTATTATCCCCTGAGCATAAGTGATTATTAAAATAAATTCTACTATTATCATATAAATTTGGAAAAGAAATTCAACTTTATTTAAAATGTTAAAAAACTGTGAATGTTTTTTACTATTTTTGATTGTGAAATTCCCTGCCTAGACTGTATTATATGAATTGTATAATAGTTGATGATGACAAACTGAGTTGCAAATTGCTGGAAGGATTTGTCAATAAATCTTCCTCCCTTAATCTGGCAGGTTGTTTCAGTGACTCAATTGAAGCAAGGAATATTCTTACCAAACGCCACGATATCGACTTGATAATTCTTGATATCATGATGCCTGAAATGAATGGATTTGATTTTATAGGCAGTCTCGACTTTCCACTAAATATTATTATTGTATCATCAGCTGAAGAATTTGCACTGAAAGCTTTCGACTTTAATGTGGTTGATTATTTGCTCAAACCCGTTACTTATGGGCGCTTCTGTAAGGCTATTGATAAGACTGTAAGGTACTTTGCACGCAAAGAACCAAATAGTACCGGAGATGAAGAAATTTTCATTAAAAAAGGATCATCGCTGGTGAAGCTAAGACTTAGTAATATTATCTATATCGAAGCTCTTGAAAATTATGTTACCCTGAATACAAATGATGATAAATTTACTATCCATTTTACAATGAAAGCCATTGAAAGCCAATTACCTTCCGGGATTTTCATCAGGGTACACAGGTCATTTATCATTAACAAGAGTATGATACAAGCAATAAAAGAGAACGCTCTTGATCTTAATGTAGGAGGTTCTCAGAAAAGTATACCTGTTGGTAAATCATTCAGGGATTCTCTTTTGAATGATATTAACGTTATGGCCAGATAATTTCTACATCTTCTCATGCTTACTAACCGTCAACTTTTCCTCCTCCATCTTGGACAAACATCTGTAGCGCCCATGATGGTTGAAATTGTAAGGGCTGATGGGGTATTTATGTATGGCCCGAATGGCGAAAAATACCTCGATCTGATCTCAGGAGTATCGGTATCAAACACCGGTCACAGTCATCCGAAAGTGATAGAAGCAGTTAAGAATCAGGTTGATATGTATATGCATCTTATGGTATATGGGGAGATTATTCAGAGTCCTCAGGTGAAATATGCTGAACGCCTCTTACAAATTCTTCCTCCGCAGTTGCATTCCTGTTATTTTGTTAACTCCGGCAGCGAAGCAGTTGAAGGCGCATTAAAACTAGCGAAAAGATATACTCGCAAAAGCCGGATAATCTCTTTCAATAACTCATATCATGGTAGTACTCACGGAGCATTAAGTATACAGGGAAGTGAACTATACAGGAATGCTTTCAGACCTTTATTACCTGATACTTTCCAGATTGATTTCAACGACGAGAAATCCCTCAATTCGATCGATAATAAAACAGCATGTGTAATTGTGGAACCTGTACAGGGCGAGGCCGGGGTAATCTATCCTGAAAATGGTTTCCTGGGAAAGATAAAAGAAAGATGTGAAAGAACAGGAGCCTTGCTTATATTTGATGAGATCCAGACTGGTTTTGGCCGTATAGGCTCGATGTTCGCAATTGACCGTTTTAGTATTGTTCCCGATATTCTTCTTCTTGCAAAAGCTTTGGGCGGAGGTATGCCATTAGGTGCATTTATCTCTTCAAATGAAATCATGTCATCATTATCCTCAAACCCACCTTTGGGACATATAACAACATTCGGCGGTCATCCGGTCTGTTGCGCAGCAGGCCTGGCCTCACTTAATGTAATTATAGAAGAGGATCTTGTTGAATCATGTAACTCTAAATCTAAACTGTTTAAAAAGGAGCTCGTCCATCCTCTTATTAGCGAAGTGAGGGGAGAAGGACTCTTGCTGGCAGTGCAATTGACTGTCTCTGAATATATTAGATTTATTATTGCCAGAGCCCCTGATTATGGCCTGATTCTTGATTATTTTCTCTTCTGTAATGATGCTTTCAGGATAGCTCCTCCATTGATAATCAGCGAAGATGAAATTTTACAGGCATGCATGCAACTGAAGAAGCTTCTTGATGAAGCAATGAATAATGGGGGGAAAATATGAGAAGTATCTTATTATACACTATTGTATTTATTTTTTTCTTACCAGAGACAACCGTTGGGCAGATTACCACAAATGATGCACCACAGGTACTTGAGAAACTTTACGGACGGCTAATCAATAAATTCGATGATAATGACCGTATACGGATCAATGATTCAATCAAATCAATTATTGACAATTATGTCCTATCTGATACAATCTTTAGCCATAGGTTCAATAACCTGCGATATCTGGGTCAGATAACTTCTCCCGACTCACTTTTGAAAATCATTACATGGAATTTAGTCCTAAGAAACAGCCCCAGCCTTTATTTTTGCTATTTCATCAGGAAAACGGGAAAGGGTAGTAAAAATATAATTTACAGGTTGACTACTGATTATAAAGAAGAGCCTGTAAAAACTGATACTATCTATACTGAAAAAAACTGGTATGGAGCATTGTATTATGACCTTAAGCCTGTCATAAGCGATAATAAAAGATGGTGGGTTTTATTAGGAATCGATTATGGTAATACATTTATATCCAGAAAGATAGTAGATGTTCTAAGTTTCACACCCGGCGATTCAATAATATTTGGAAATAAATGGTTTGTCGCTGATGATGAGATCAGATTCAGAGATGTTTTTGAATATGCTTCTAACGGAATGATGTCTTTAAGATTCTCTTCGGAAAAATCAGTAGTATTTGACCACCTGGTTCCATTTACTCCGGCTATGAAGGGTGACCGACAATACTATGGCCCTGATTATTCATATGATGCATACTATTTTGAGAATGGTTTGTGGAAATTGACCATAAATGTTGATGCAAGAAATAAAGAATAGGTATCTTTATTACCTGTAAAAGTACTATGGCAAAGATTATTAAAACTCATCTTATCTGCTACGACGACCACAGAGGATTTACTGAAGAGGTTAGGAAGCGGTTCACTGATACTGCACGTTATAAGGTTTTTTCATTTCCTACACGAGAGGAGTTTATTAATCATCTTGAAGAGGAAAAAGAATATCCCTTCTGTAAGATTGCAATTCTAGGTGCTCATGGCACAAAAGAGCAGTACGAAATGATTAATGAGATTACAATTGAGATTAAAAGAATTGATACGCTAACGGGCCTTATTCTCCTTGGCCCGCCTGAGAAAATGGGAGAAATCAAGAAAGCTATAAGGTTAAATATTGATGCATATATACCGAAAAATGCCAATGCTATTCTTCGTATACATAATATTGTAAAAAAACTGATTAGTGAACATAATATCCGGATCTTCAGAAAAAGAAGGAATTTCTCTTTATATGTGTTGCTGACCTTTTTTCTACTCTCTTCTCTGTTATTACTCATTGCTTATTTTAAGCTGCCACAATATTTCTAAAAATAGAAATTTTCTTCAGACCTTCACGGTGGCAGTTATATTCTGCAAATTGGCGTAGAATGAATCAGATTAAATGACTATTTGTCAGTAGTACGTTAATGGCACATCTTTTGAAAGTGTTGGTCAGATTATTCATGTTTAACGATAAAACTATTTGATATGCAAACCGGAAAGATTGGCGTAACAACTGAAAACATTTTCCCGATAATTAAAAAATTTCTCTATTCTGATCATGAGATATTCCTGCGTGAGTTGATTTCGAATGCCGTAGATGCCACACAGAAACTTAAAACAATAGCCTCAGTTGGAGATTTTAAAGGAGATTTAGGTGAAACAACCATTCATGTGTCAGTTGACAAAAAGAAAAAAACAATAAAAGTTTCTGACTTTGGTATAGGAATGACAAGGGAAGAGCTTGATAAATACCTGAACCAGATAGCTTTCTCAAGTGCAAACGATTTTCTCGATAAATATAAAGACCAGACAAATGCAATAATAGGCCACTTTGGTCTTGGTTTTTATTCCTCATTCATGGTATCTGATAAGGTTGAGGTAATAACCAAATCTTATCAGGATGGAGCACAGGCCGTTAAATGGACTTGCGACGGAAGTCCGGAGTTCTCTATTGAAGATGTTGAAAAAGAAAATATTGGTACCGATATCATATTATATATAGATAAGGATTCAAAAGAGTTTCTTGAGGAGAGCAGGGTTGAACAGCTTCTTAAAAAATATTGCAAGTTTTTACCGGTTGAGATTGCATTCGGAAAAGAGAAGGAATGGAAAGATGGTAAATCTGTTGAAACAGGAAAAGATAATATAATTAATAACACAAAACCTGCATGGACTCTTAAACCATCTGACCTGAAAGATGAGGATTACATGAAATTTTACAGGGAGATCTATCCTTCAGGTGAAGATCCATTATTTAATATTCACCTTAATGTTGATTATCCTTTTAAATTGACAGGAATATTATACTTCCCGAAGATAAAAACCAATATTGAGATTCAAAAGAATAAGATACAGTTGTACTGCAATCAGGTTTTTGTTACAGATTCTGTTGAAGGAATTGTACCTGAGTTTCTGACTCTGTTGCATGGAGTTATTGATTCACCTGATATCCCTTTGAATGTGTCCAGAAGTTATCTGCAGAGCGACTCTAATGTAAAGAAGATATCCAGCCATATCACCAAAAAGGTTGCCGACAGGCTTAATGATATTTTCAAAAAAAACAGGGAAGAATTTGAGAAAAAGTGGGATGATCTGAAGCTGTTTATCGAATATGGTATGATATCCGAAGAGAAGTTCTATGATAAAGCTTCGAAGTTTGCGCTTTTTAAGAATACTGATGATAAGTACTTTACATTTGAAGAGTATGAGAAGATCATAAAGGAGAACCAGACTGACAAAAATAACAATCTGGTTTATCTCTATTCAACAAACAAGACAGATCAATACACCTATATAGATAAGGCGAAAAACAAAGGTTATGATGTTCTGCTTCTCGATGGCCAGCTCGATATTCACCTTATCAATCAGCTTGAATCAAAATTAAAAGATTCAAGATTTGTAAGAGTCGATTCAGATGTAGTTGATAAGCTTATTCAGAAAGAGGAATCGCGTGAATCAAAATTATCTGAAGAGCAAAAAGATGATCTTAAGAGTGTTTTCACCGTCAGAGTAAAAACCAAAGAGATGTATAATGTTGTTTTTGAAACGCTCGACGAGAATGAGGCACCTGTTATTATAACACAGTCAGAGTTTATGCGTAGGATGAAAGAGATGTCACAAGTAGGAGGAGGAATGAATTTTTACGGTGAACTACCTGATAGTTATAATCTTGTTGTTAATCCAAACCATCAGCTTGTAATAAAACTTTCTGAGGATCTTCAGGCTCAGGAAGGTGCAAAGCTATCTGAAAACAATTCTGGCAGAACCAGACTAAAGGAGGAAATTGCATTTATGGAAGGGGAGCATAAGAAGAAGAAGGAGGATGAGATAAGTCAGTTGGAGAAGGATGATCTTGAAAAGCTTCGTAAGGAACTATCTGAAATTAAAAATGTCAGAAAAGATATCCTTGAGTCATTTGGTTCTAATCATAATGTGGTTAAACAACTTATTGATCTTGCTTTACTCGCAAACAATATGCTGCGGGGAGAAGACCTTAGCGTATTTGTTAAGAGGAGTGTGGAGTTATTATAGCTCAGATCATCCTGGATATCTCTCCTTTAATATAATCAATAGCTGCCCTCGTAGGTTCCTTCTCAAGTTCCATAATCCTTTCCAGAAGTTGCTTGCTGAGGGCCATACCTGTAGCTTTAGCAGGCATCTTCTCTACTTCATTGTTAATGATTTTGATCATGTTGGAGCGGGCGTTTCTCACAACTTCCCAGGCTTGATGGCTCATGTAAATCTGCTGTGAAAGGTTATGTTCAAACTCACTCCTGATCGTATTCAAAAGAGATGAATGTAGCTGGGACGCAGTCATGTCAGGGGAGCTGACTCGAACCAAAAGTGATTCGAGTGATATTCTCTCCAGAAATAGAATGATCCTTTCATAGGCCTGCAATTTGATAGGAGTTACAGTACGGCTGTTTTGAAGAATCAATTCCTGTCTTCTCTTATCCTGATCGTTTTTTATCATATTTTTCAGAAGAACCCAGGCAGTAAAAAACACAATCAGTGCCGGGATGGTGATCTTCAGAATATCATAAAAGTTTTCCATAGCAATTTCTTTTAACTATTTAAACCTGATTTATAATCTTTTAGTATCAAAAGTAATAAAAGATTTGATTTCTCACTTTTGACGTTTATTTACATGAAAAGGTTTAAAACAGAGGACATAAAATTATTAATTTAAGATCAATAATAATCTGGTAAATATGATTGAACAATTTTCTATTCTATTTTATTTTTCAATATAACTTCATACATTTGATTTTGTCTTTTTTGTCGTAATATGGTCACTATATAATTAAAGTTATGGAATATTTATCTGACTTAATTAAATCATTATCAGAATCAGCAACCCTTGCCATGGCTCAGAAGAGCAGGGAATTAAAGGCAAAAGGGTTAGATATTATCAGCCTGAGCCTCGGAGAACCAGACTTCAACACTCCTGATTACATCAAGGAGGCGGCCAAGAAAGCTATTGATGATAATTTTTCCAAATACCCTCCCGTACCTGGTTATCAAGATCTTCGTGTTGCAATTTCGAAAAAATTCAAAGAAGAGAATAGTCTCAATTATTCTCCGGAGCAGATAATCGTTTCTGCCGGAGGTAAGCATTCATTGATTAATGTAATTTTGTCTATAGTTAACCCTGGTGAAGAGGTCATTATTCTTGCTCCTTACTGGGTAAGTTATTATGATCAGATCATTATTGCCGGTGGAAAACCGGTGGTTGTTTCAGCGATACTTGAAAATGAATTCAAAGTCAGACCAGAGCAACTTGAAGCTGCAATAACAGATAAAACCAGGTTAATTATCTTCAACTCTCCATCGAACCCTACCGGTATGGTTTATGATCGAAACGAAATGGAGGCACTTGCAAGGATAATCGAAAAGCATGAGGGATTATTCATTATTTCCGATGAGATTTATGAACATATAATATTTTCAGGGGAACATATAAGTATGGCCTCTTTTGATTTTATCTTCGACAGGGTAATCACTGTCAATGGTGTTTCAAAAGCCTATGCCATGACTGGGTGGAGGATAGGATATATAGGCGCACCCCTTTGGATAGCAAAGGCATGTAATAAATTACAGGGACAATTCACTTCAGGCGTATCTTCAATTGCTCAGCGCGCTGCTCTTGCAGCATTAGAGGGTCCGGGAGACTCACACCAAAAGATGAAAGAGGCTTTTCATCGCCGCCGCGACCTTATCTGTGGTCTTCTAAAAGAGGTTAAAGGACTTAAACTGACAATTCCACAAGGGGCTTTTTATGTAATGCCTGATGTAAGTTATTATTTAGGTAAGTCTGATGGTGAGAAAAGGATTTTCACTTCAGATGATCTTGCACTTTATCTGCTTGATAAAGCACAGGTTGCAGTTGTAGGAGGAGGTGCATTTGGCGCACCAGCCTGCATTAGGATATCTTACGCAACCTCTGACGACCTCCTGATTGAGGCTGTTAAGAGAATTAAAGGGGCGTTGGAGAGATTAAGTTAACCCCCTGGCCGTTTCACGGCCTTCCCCCTAAAGGTGGATTAAATACATAACAATTAGTATATCAGATATATATACAGGAACCTTCCCCCTTTAAAGGGGAGGTAAACCTTAATATTTATTATACGAAACCGTCACCTCAGCCGGCTTCCTTTTTTTTTCTCTCTGTTCACTAAGTGAATATCCTAATGTTATAATCAGCTCAACACGTTTTGATTTTGGGATATGCAGGATCTTCCTGACCATTTTTTCATCGAACCATCCAATCATACAAGAGCCAATGTCTTCAGCTTTGGCCTGAAGACAGATATTTTCCGATGCAATACCAATATCAATAAGGGAATAATCCTTATTCTTGATAGTGCCACCAATTTTAGATGACATATTCGGCTGTTCTCTTACCACAACTAATAGAACAGGGGCCTGACCAACGAAGCTATTCATCCCTAGTAGCTTTGCTGAAGCAGCTTCTGCAACCTTTACAATAAGCTCTGGATCAGCAACAACGATAATCTTCCATGGTTGTGCATTACAGGCTGAAGGAGCCATTCTGCCAGCTTCAATTATCCTGTCAAGCTTTTCTTTTTCTATTTGTTTATTGCTGTATTTTCTATCACTCTGCCTGCTGATAATCAGTTCCAACATATTTTTCCCAGTCTGTGTTCCTTTTAAACTCTTCTCCATATCTGTTATTTTTTCTTGCCAAGTTTTATCAATTTGGATTCTTCCCCTCTGAGAAGTCTGCCAATATTTTTCCTGTGAGTTATAAGAAGGGCAATTGCGACAAGTATTGAAAAAATTTTATATACTGGAGAAGGGGTTCCGAACAGTGAAAAGAGTAATATCGGGAAAGCTAGTCCAGCTGCCATAGATGAGACAGATACAATACCTGTAATTAACAGAACAATTAGGAAGACGCCGAAACAACAAATAGTAAGCAAGGGCTGTAATGCCAGTAGAACCCCGAAAACAGTTGCAACTCCTTTTCCTCCCCTGAAACCAGCCAGTACAGGAAAAATATGTCCAACGATGGCTGTTATTCCTGTCATTATCTGCAGATTGATTAGCATTGTACTGTCTGGTTCAGCCAGATAAAAGAAGAGTGGCAGCATAGTAGCCAGCCAGCCTTTTGCAATGTCTATAAGTAAAACAGGTATTCCGGTTTTCCAACCAAGAACCCTGATTACGTTAGTAGCACCTGCATTTCCGCTTCCATGTTCCCTGACGTCAATGTTGTGAAACCCTTTCCCTATCCAGACTGCAGTTGGCATTGATCCTAACAGATAAGCAAGAACAAATGGTAATATAGTATTCAAAATATTCACTTCAAAACATTACTACTTTAAAACAAGATGGTTGATATGCATTACCTCCTTATGCTTTTTTCAAACGATCTGCAAGTCCTTCGTGTTGTCTTTTCATCTCGGCCGGTAACCTGTCACCAAATTTAGCATAATGTTCGTCTATCAGTTCAAGTTCTGCCATCCACTCGTTTTTATCAACCTTTGTCAGTTCTGGCATATTGTTGGTAATGTCTTTTAACCCTGAAATATCTATACTCCCGTCCTTCGGAACAAAACCAATAGCAGTTTCCTTTGCAATATCAGCATTGTCGGTACGTTCAAATATCCATTTCAGTACACGGATATTATCTCCATATCCTGGCCATAGAAATTTCCCTTCGGAATTCTTACGGAACCAGTTGACATTGAATAGTTTCGGGAGCTTGGATTTGTCAGGGGCATTTTCTCCGATCTTTAACCAATGGCCAAAATAGTCTCCCATGTGATAACCGCAGAAAGGTACCATAGCAAACGGGTCGCGACGTACACCTGCTTTAAGTCCAATTGCAGCAGCTGTTACTTCGGAACCAACTACTGATCCTACAAATACACCATGATTCCAATCGAAAGCCTGGTAAACAATAGGTAAAGTTCCTGGTCGGCGTCCTCCGAAAAGTATAGCTGAAATAGGAACTCCGGCAGGATTTTCCCAGTCGCTGTCAATTACAGGACATTGTTTCGCTGGAGCTGTAAAACGGGCATTAGGGTGTGAAGCAGGTTTGCCAGAGGCTGAATCATATTTTTCATCGGTCCAGGTAATAGTGCCCTCAGGAATATCATAACCGATCCCTTCCCACCATATATCTCCCTCGGGAGTTAATGCTGTATTTGTAAAAATAGAATTGTCTTTACAGGAAAGCATAGCATTTGGGTTTGTCTCCATTGAAGTGAACGGGGCAACACCAAAAAATCCTGCTTCCGGGTTGATGGCATATAAACGGCCATCAGCACCAAATTTCATCCATGCTATATCATCTCCCACACATTCGACTTTCCATCCGGGAATAGTAGGTATTAACATGGCAAGGTTAGTCTTACCGCAAGCACTGGGGAATGCTGCCGCAAAATATTTCTTAACACCCTTCGGATTTGTAATTCCCATAATTAGCATATGTTCTGCCATCCAACCCTGTTTTCTTGCCATGTTTGAGGCAATACGCAAAGCCAGGCACTTCTTGCCAAGAAGAGCATTACCACCATAACCACTCCCAAACGACCATATTTCATTTGTATCGGGAAAATGTGAGATATATTTTTCCTCAATAGGAGCACATGGCCATTTTACATCTTTTTCACCCGGTTGAAGCGGTGCTCCAACAGAATGCATACAGGGTATAAAATCATCATTACCCAGAACATCGAGAACAGCTTTACCCATGCGGGTCATAATACGCATATTAACAACCACATATGGAGAATCAGTAATTTCAATTCCTATGTGGGCAATTTTTGATCCAAGCGGACCCATACTAAAAGGAATAACATATAATGTCCGACCTTTCATGCAACCCTTATATTTTGTGCGAAGAATTGTCTTCATCTCCCGGGGATCTTTCCAGTTGTTTGTATGACCAGCATCTTCCTGCTTCCCGGAACAGATGAAAGTACGATTTTCAACACGAGCAACATCACTGGGATCGCTCTGAAAATAATAACAACCGGGACGTTTTTTATCATTAAGTTTTATAGCTGCTCCGCTCTTAACCACCAAATCAAGTAATCTTTGATTTTCCTCTTCTGAACCATCGCACCAATGCACTGCATCAGGCTGACATAGATCTGCCCATTCCTTTACCCAAACTTTCAATTTTTCATTACTGGTCATTTTTTTTAATAGATTACTGTAAAAATATCATTTCACAAATTAACCAAAAATAGAGATACATTTTATAAAATCGAAGAAAAATAAATGATAAAAATCATATTTTAAACATTATTTTCTCAATTGATAGGGTAAAAGTATTTTCAAAGGTCATAATAGTGCTGGAATTATAAGGTTATTGATTTAAAGTATATAGGGCAGCCATGAAAAGGGAAAGGGCATCCAGTTGGATACCCTTTTTACTTATGGTAAAACTTCAGTTTATTTACCGAATTTTATTGAAGCCTGAGCGGCTGCCAGTCTAGCGATCGGAACCCTGAAAGGAGAACAGCTTACATACGTTAAGCCGGTCTTGAAGCAGAACTCAACGGAAGCAGGGTCACCACCCTGTTCACCGCAGATACCAACTTTAAGATCCGGTCTTGTTGCACGACCTTTTTCAACTGACATTTTAATCAGCTGACCAACGCCATCCTGATCAATTGTCTGGAAAGGGTCAGAATTAAGAATCTTTTTGTCGAGATAATCGTGAAGAAATCCACCAGTATCATCACGGCTAAAACCAAAAGTCATCTGCGTAAGGTCATTTGTACCAAATGAGAAGAATTCTGCAGTTTTTGCCATACGGTCAGAGAGAAGACAAGCTCGTGGTATCTCAATCATTGTACCATATTTATATTCGATCTTATTCACACCAAATTTTTTGCAAACCTCAGCATAAACTTTGTCAACAACTTTTTTAGTATAATCAAGTTCTTTTACTTCTGAAGTAACAGGAACCATTATTTCAGGATGAGGTTTTTTCCCTTCATTAATAAGTTCCAGTGAAGATTCAAATATTGCACGTATCTGCATTTCGGATATCTCAGGGAATGTAATTCCCAGTCGGACACCACGATGTCCCATCATGGGGTTTGATTCATGCAATGATTCGCCACGTTTAGCAACATCCTCTTTATTAATACCAAGCGCTTTAGCCAGCTCTTCCTGTTTTTCTGGACTCTGAGGTACAAACTCATGGAGAGGAGGATCAAGAAGCCTGAATGTTACAGGTAGTCCATCCATAGCAGCCATTGTGGCTTTCATATCTTTTTTAACATGTGCGAATAATTCATCGAGAGCTTTTCTACGCTCGATCTCATTTGCGCTTAAGATCATCTTTCGAAGGAGGAACAATGGAGTTTCTGAATCTTTGCCATAAAACATATGCTCAGTACGGAAAAGTCCGATACCTTCAGCTCCATAATTGCGAGCTACAATTGCATCTTCTGGTGTTTCAGCGTTAGTACGAACACCCATTTTACGGAATTTGTCAACTATAGACATAAATTCTTTAAAGCGTGGGTTTTCTGATGCATCCATCAAAGTAATTGCTCCGGTATAAACATTTCCTTTTGTGCCGTTAAGTGTCAGTACATCACCTTCTTTAATAACTATATCTGAACCGGCAATTTTAGCTGTTTTGGTTCTGGCATCAACATGAAGTGCACCTGCACCTACAATACAGCATTTACCCCATCCGCGTGCAACAAGTGCAGCATGTGAAGTCATTCCGCCGCGTGCAGTAAGAATACCTTCAGCAGCACGCATCCCTTCAACATCTTCAGGGTTAGTCTCTTCGCGAAGAAGAATAACTTCCTCACCTCTTCTGAACCATGCAACAGCATCTTCGGCAGTGAAGACAACTTTTCCAACTGTTGCTCCTGGTCCTGCCGGTAATCCTTTTACAACTGGCTTAACTTTATTTTCAACAGCCGGATCGCAAATTGGATGCAGCAGTTCATCCAGTTGAGTAGGATCGACACGCATAACAGCTGTCTTCTCATCAATAAGTTTTTCATGAAGCATGTCCATTGCCATGTTCAGTGCAGCAGTACCGGTTCTTTTTCCTGTACGGCACTGTAACATATAAAGAGTGTCTTCCTGTATTGTAAATTCAATATCCAGCATATCGTGGAACGATTTCTCCAGAATATCACGTATATTACTAAGTTCTTTGTATGTTCCTGACATAGCCTCCTGCATACTGTGAAGATGATGGTTCTGTTCGTTTTTTGTATCATCATTAAGCGGGTTAGGAGTGCGAATTCCGGCTACAACATCCTCTCCCTGAGCGTTTACAAGCCACTCTCCATAGAAAAGGTTTTCTCCTGTTGCAGGGTTACGAGTAAATGCAACACCTGTAGCAGATGAATCACCCATATTGCCAAATACCATCGCCTGTACGTTTACGGCTGTACCCCAGTCATCAGGAATACCTTCAATACGACGGTACGAAACAGCTTTTTTACCATTCCAGCTTTTAAATACTGCCTTAATACTTCCTTCAAGCTGTTCTTTTGCATTATCAGGAAAAGGTTTCCCAAGAGCATCTTTTACAATTATTTTAAACTTTTCCGAAAGGACTTTCAGTTCATCCGCTGTGATTTCGGTATCTGTTTTGTAGCCTTTTTGCTTCTTAAACTCATTCAGTTTTTCATCAAGTTGCCTACGTATACCATTTCCTTCGCCAAGATTAATACCTTCAGCTTTCTCCATAACAACATCAGCATACATCATGATAAGACGGCGATATGAATCCCATACAAAACGAGGATTGTTAGTCTTTTTCAGGAACCCGGGAATTGTATCTGAGCAAAGTCCGATATTAAGCACAGTATCCATCATCCCTGGCATTGAACTTCGGGCTCCGGAACGACATGAAACAAGTAATGCATTTTCAGAATCCCCATATTTCATTTTCATTGTCTCTTCGGTCTTCTTCATGGCTTCCCATACTTCAGTCATCAGTTCGGAAGGCAAAGTATTATTGTTCTTATAGTACTCATTGCAAGCTTCAGTTGTGATTGTAAAACCAGCTGGTACAGGCAGACCTAAAAGACACATCTCTGCAAGATTAGCGCCTTTACCACCAAGAAGGTTTTTCATATCAGTTTTGCCCTCAGCAGTTTTCCCTCCAAAGGAGTAGACTCTTTTAATGTGTGACATAATTCTATTGATTTGAGATAAGTTAAAATTATAGATTTTGCAAAATAAGTCGCAAAGTTAATCTTTTAAATTGAATTTCTAAAGCGAGCAAGATTGAAAGAAAATTTAACACTTTCTCATCTTAAAAACTCGCCTCTTATTTCATGATGTAGCTGGAATACTGTTAAGATAGTGCTGTGTATGAATGTTTGGGATTGCTTCTCCCGCTTTACGGGATCGCAATTGCGAGGAGCGATGAGACGAACCAATCCTTAATAATACGTTATCCGGATAATCTGGTTAAGAGATTTGGATATTCTGGAATGAATGATTAAGAGGCATTATCGCTAATTATCTTGTATCCAATACTTTCAATACCTGATTTGATCTTATCCAGATCAAAAGCATCTCCTGTTATGTTAACCTTCCCTGTTGTAAGGTCGACACTCACATCTTCAACTCCCTGAGCCTCTTTGATGCTGTTCTCAACATTAGCTTTACAATGATTGCATGTCATTCCTCCAACCTTTATCGTTTTTATCTTTTCGTTGGAGAATCCTGTTGGTGTAATATTCGCAGTACTCATTTTCCTTTTGGTTAAGAATTTTTGGATATAGCCGTTTATTATTAGAAGTGTAAGCATAATCGCTGATCCGGATTTAAGCCATTCAGGAGTCATTCCATGGTCGTGTCCCAAATGGCCAAAATGTTCGGAGACAACGAACCACTCAGCTGGCAGAAAGTAGTCAATCATCAAACCTGCAAGCAGGGCACCGGTGATAATTGCTCCGAGATACCCAATTAATGATTTTTTCCCCAGTACTTTGGCTATCATTGTAATAGTTGCAGCATTGGTGGCAGGACCTGCCATTAATAATACCAGGGCAGCGCCAGGAGACAGACCTTTAAGCATCAACACTGCTGCTACGGGTACTGATGCTGTAGCACAGATATATACAGGAATAGAGATCACAAGAATTGCCAGCATTCCAAGGAAATCATTGGGAATCTTATCTGCAAAAAAATCATTTGGGACCAGTATTGATATAAGAGCAGCTATCAGCAGCCCTATTACAAGCCAGTTTGAAATATCTTGCAGAAAATCGATAAATGAATATCTGAACATCTCTCTGACCTTTGGCAAAAATCCTTTTGGCAACTCTTCATCATTTTCATTATTTTCAAGGAGTGCTTCGGTGTTTTCGGGATCAATTTTCTTTGTAATCATACCGCCAAAGAGGCCTGTGATGAAAGCAACTATAGGACGAATAATTGCCAGAGGAAGTCCAAGCATCGAATAGGTAACAAATATTGAATCAATTCCGGTTTGTGGTGTAGATATCAGAAAGGAGACTGTTGAAGCCTTTGAAGCACCATGTTTAAAAAAGGAGATACCGGTAGGAATAACTCCACATGAGCAGAGTGGTAAGGGAACACCAAATAATGCTGCATTAAATATTGATTTGAAATTATTCTGACCCATATATTTTCTTACCCTGCTCTTGGGAAATAATAAATGTAGTAATCCTGCAAAGATGAATCCAAGCATCAGGTAAGGAGCCATCTCAGTGAGAATGAACAAAAGTTCTGTCCCGAAATCTTTAATATAATCCATATTAAATTAAATAAAAGTGTGCAAATATAACCAGTCTTAAAGAAATTTGTTCAAAAAAAATAGCAATCATGACCTTGGATGAAACATGATGAGAGTGTCACGCAGAAAACTTCTGTCAATATGAGTATAGATCTCTGTAGTAAGAATTGATTCATGTCCCAGCATTTCCTGGACTGCTCTGAGATCGGCTCCTGCTTCAATCATATGTGTCGCGAAAGAGTGTCTGAAAGTATGAGGGCTGATGTTTTTCCTTATCCCGGCTTTAGCTGCAAGATCCTTAATTATTGTGAAGATCATTGCCCTGGTGAGTCTGGCACCCCTGCGGTTAAGAAAAATGATGTTCCTATCATATATTAAAGGAAGCCTCTCCCTGTCTTTTTTATATATGTCTATCTCCTTCAGTGCTTTACTGCTGACAGGGACTAGCCTCTGCTTATTGCCTTTACCTGTAACAGTAACAAAGCCTTCCCCATAATGGATATCAGTAATGCGGAGATTAACCAGTTCTGAAACACGTAATCCACATCCGTAGAGAGTCTCAATAATTGCTTTATTCCTGTGACCTTCAGGTTTACTGAGATCTATCTCAGCGATCATCCTGTCAATTTCATTAATGGAAAGAACCTCTGGGAGCTTCAATCCTATTTTGGGAGATTCTATCAGGGAAGCCGGGTTCTCCTGCACCTCTCCTTCGATAAGAAGGAACTTGTAATATGCTCTGACTCCTGAAAGAACTCTTGATTGTGTCCTTGTGTTGTTATTGTCGGTGGCGTACCAGACCAGGAATGCTTTAAGGTCGGAATATGTTACCTGGACAGGAGTAACAGTAACTCCGGTCTCTGTAAAATAACTTTCAAGTTTACCAATATCATTCAGATAGGCTTTTATACTGTTTTCCGACAGCGACTTTTCCAGCCGGAGAAATGTCTCAAAGTTTCTAAATGACTGCCTCCAGGTAAGACTCATAATAAAATTTCAGTTTTATTCTATTACAAAATAACACAAAGTAAGACAACCTTCATAAGTTCTTATCCTTAAATATTTTTTATCTATTTTTACCGTTCTATTAAATAGTATTCCAGGGTTACCCTAATAAACTAAAGATCAAATGAAAATAGATATTATTAATGGACCAAATCTGAATCTTCTTGGCAGGAGAGAACCAGATAAGTACGGACATTCTTCCTTTGAAGATTATCTTACAGTGCTCAGATCCCGTTATCCTGAAATCATTTTTGAATATTTCCAGTCGAACATTGAAGGTGAGATTATTAATGAAATTCAGAAGTCAGGTTTTATTGCAGATGGAATAATTCTAAATGCTGGTGGTTACACACATACTTCAGTATCAATTACTGATGCCATTGCTGCAGTAAAGAGTCCTGTGATTGAGGTTCATATTACTAATCTCTCTGCACGGGAGGATTTCCGACATACCAGCCTTATTAGCAGGAACTGTGCCGGGAGCATATCTGGTTTTGGGTTGGATAGTTATAGGCTTGCTGTTGAGGCGCTTATTGATATTAATATATAAAAGAAGATTCATTTATGAACAGAAAAAGAACAAAGATTGTTGCCACTATCTCAGATAAGAACTGTGGACCAGAATTCATAAAGGAACTATACGATGCTGGTATGGATGTTATCAGGATTAATTCGGCGCATCTGGATATTGAGAATGCTCTTCGTATAATCAGGAATACGCGGGAAGTTTCGGATAAGATTGCAATACTTGTTGATACTAAGGGACCTGAAATCCGTACAACAGAATGTGATACCCCAATTCAGCTTAAAAAAGGTGATAAAATAAATATTGTAGGCGATCCGGGCAATAAGAGCACCAGGGAATCAATATGTGTTAGTTACTCTTCATTTGCTCAGAACATTCCTCTTGGATCACTTATTCTTATAGATGATGGTGATGTGGAACTAAAAGTCTTAAGAAAGATTGGAAATGCACTTGAATGTCAATTAGATAATGATGGTACTATTGGCTCACGCAAGAGTGTTAACATTCCGGGTGCAAAGATATACCTCCCATCATTGACTGACAAAGACCGAACTTTTATTGAGATGGCTGCAAAGAATGATGTTGATTTTATAGCTCATTCATTTGTTAGATCAAGGCAGGATGTGCTTGATGTCCAGGCTGTTCTTAATACTTATAAGAGCAAAATAAAAATAATTGCTAAGATTGAAAATCAGGAAGGTGTCGATAATTTAGATGATATTCTTGAAGATGTGTATGGGATAATGGTTGCCAGGGGGGATCTCGCAATTGAGATTCCGTATGAAAAAATTCCGGGTATCCAGAAGATGATTATCACAAAGTGTATTATCAGCAGGAAACCTGTAATTATTGCAACACAGATGCTCCATACGATGATCACTAATCCAAGACCTTCAAGGGCAGAGGTCAGTGATATTGCCAGTGCTATCTATTCTCAGACAGATGCAATAATGCTTAGCGGGGAAACAGCCACAGGCAAGTATCCTGTTGAGGCTGTAAAAACCATGACAAAAGTGGCGCTGGAAGTTGAAAAAAACAAGGAAAAATTTCTGGATATTCCATATCTTAACGTTACCGGAGAAATTTCAGCATACCTTGCAAAAGTTGCTGTTAAAACAGCTTTTAGAATAGGGGCCAAAGGTATAATTGCAGATACTACCGGAGGAAGAACCATTAAGGACATGGCATCGTACCGTGGCATTAACCTGATACTTGCGCAATGTTACTCCTTAAATACTATGAGGGAACTGGCTCTCTCTTATGGGGTATATGCAAGTTATCAGGTTAAAAAATCAACTGTTGATGATTTCATTCATATTGCTTTAAAAAACCTGGTTAAAGCTCATAATCTGCAAAGTGAGGAAATTGTTGTTGTGCTGGCTGGGAATTTTTCAGGAAGAGCGGGATTTTCATTTATTGAGGTTGGTTCAGTACAGTATCTTAAAGACCGCGTGAGCATTAAAGATTGAATAATAATTGGTCTGATTTTTGATGTATTATTAAGACCTGAAACTGAAGAATAATGTTTAAAACCCTCATCTTTTTCTCATGGCTATTGTTTCATCCGGTACATATAACCATGACAAGCATTGATTACATTCCGGAGATGGATTCTTATAAAGTATTTGTAAGGATGTATTTTGATGATTTTCTTCTTGATTATAAATTATGTGGGAAAGAAGTTGATAGTAAGGATTTTATAGCAGACACTTCTTATGCAAAAGATATTATTGAGAAGTATATTGGAGAAAGGTTAAGTATTAAAGTGAATGAAAAAGAACTTTTTGGGAAATTGAATAATATAAAACTGGTTGATAATGAGGTTAGTGTGGATCTGGAATATAAAGCAGGCCCTAAGCCAAGAACAATAACTATTAAAAGCCTGATAATGACAGGTCTATATAGCGATCAGGCGAATATGATAATTATAAGGATAAATGATTTTGAAGAAGGAGTAAAGCTGACTTCAGACATAACAGAACAGACTTTTAAAATAAAATAATTTCAGTTGTGAAGAATCATATAGTTAAAAAGTTTTTTTTGCTGGTTTTAGTATCATTTTATTTTATAAATCTGAATGCTACTCACAACCGGGCTGGAGAAATTACATATATCCAGTTGTCGGATCTTACATATGAGATCACGATAACTACATTTACCTATACTCTAAGTTTTGCCGACAGACCTACCCTAAATGTTGAATGGGGAGATAACACAACTTCAACAGCACCCAGAATAAGTAAGCTTACACTTCCAAATTTTTACAGAAGAAATGTTTATAAGATTATTCATACCTATCCTGGACCGGGAGTCTATAAAATTGTAGTACAGGATCCCAATAGAAATGCCGGCGTTAAAAACATTCCAAATTCAGTGAATGTAGTTTTTTCAATGTCCACAATTCTTCTTGTAAATCCATCAATGGGAAGAAACAGCACACCGGTACTACTTAATCCACCATACGACAAAGCGGCTTATGGTTATGTGTTTATTCATAATCCTGCAGCCTATGATCCAGACGGTGATAGTCTTTCTTATGAGCTCACAATATGTACAAGAGATGATGGAATACCTATCGAAAACTACACATTGCCTCCCGCTACAGACTCAATCTGGGTTGATTCAATTACGGGCGACCTGATATGGGACACTCCTGCAGACACCGGTACTTTTAATGTTGCAATGGAGATACAGGAATGGCGTAATAACGAGAAAATAGGAGTTGTGGTTCGTGATATGCAGATTGATGTTTACTCGACAAACAATAAGCCTCCTGTTAACAGCCCCCTGTCAGATTATTGTGTAGAAGCAGGAGACACTATTGATTTCCTGTTTTCTGCAACCGATATTAATGGCGACAGTTTATCTCTGAAAGCTACTTCAGGGGTCTTTACTCTGACTCCATGTCCGGCACAGTTTATTAAAGTCGATTCTCTTCTTGGATATGCTTCGGCCCAATTCGTGTGGATACCTTGTCATGAAGTGGTGAGGAGTCAACCTTATGATGTGATATTTAAATCTGATGACTACAATACCGATGTGAACTTATCGGATATTGATAACATGAAAATTAAAGTGCTTGGTCCATCTCCTGCAATTATAAATGCAGTGCCTGAAGGTAAACTTATCAGGTTAACCTGGTCGGATTACGGAACAAACGTGATAGCCGGGTTCAGTATCTACAGAAGGGAAGGAGCAAGTACATTTGTCCCCGATTCATGTACTGCAGGCTTACCTTCATCCACTGGATTTGTAAAAGTTGGATATATTGGAGGGAGTGCTACAACAACTTTTTCAGATACGGATAATGGACAAGGGTTGCAGTTCGGGAAGGAATATACATATAGAATTGTAGCTGTATATCCTAATGGTACAGAGAGCAAAGCCTCAAATGAGATTACTTCCACTCTGGTATCCGGTGTTCCGGTAATCAAAAATGTGAGCGTCAGGAATACTCATGAAGCTGATGGATCAGTTTTTCTTTCGTGGAAGAAACCAGATAAATTAGATACAATTCCTGCATTCGGGCCATATAAATACCTTATTTTCAGAGCTGATGGAATTATTGGGGATAACTTTCAGAAGATAGACTCTATTCTGACTGTTGATCTTAACGATACTATTATGATTGACACATTGTTAAATACTCAATCTTCAGGCTATATCTACAGGATTGAATTATGGAATAATAAACCAGACTCCATATTTCTTATTGGTGAGCCAGCTTACGCATCATCTGTTTTTCTTACAATCAGCCCCGGCGACAGAAAAGCACGGTTTGTTATTAGTCGTAACGTTCCATGGATTAATACCAGGTACGATTTCCTTAGATTGAACGAAGCAACATTAGCTTACGACTCTGTAGGCTCGACAAACCAGCTGACTTTTGTTGATTACGGATTGGAAAATGGAAAACAATATTGTTATTTTGTTAGATCGACAGGGGGTTATCTGGCCGATGATATGCCAAAAAACCTGATAAACCTGTCGCAGAAAACCTGTATAACTCCTGTTGATAATGAACCACCATGTCCTCCTCTTATTAATGTCACCAGCCAGTGTGATAGTCTGTACAATACTATTTCCTGGACAATAGCAGATTCTGCTTGTTTTGAAGATGTTGCCGGGTATATAATATATTCCAAAATGATATCTGAGGAAAACCTGGCCTTGCTTACCACAATAAACGATAAAAATATCTTTTCTTACAGGCATTACCCGGGTGATATTATATCAGGGTGTTATGCAGTTTCAGCATTTGACTCAAATGGGAATGAAGGAGAAAGGTCTGTAATGGCTTGTATCGATTCCTGTAACTTTTATGAGATTCCAAATGTTTTTACTCCTAATGGTGATGATATTAATGACAGGCTGACTGCAAAAACCTCGGGACTAGTTGAGAAGATTGATTTCAAGATTTATAACAGAAATGGCTTACTGTTATTCAGGACTGAAGATCCGAAAATAAACTGGGATGGAACATACAAAGGCAAGATTGTCTCTCCCGGAGTATATTTTTATCAATGTGATGTTTCTGAAAGGCGTATCTCAGGTCTTGAATTATTTCATATCTCAGGTTTTGTTCATGTTATTACTGAGGAAAATGCCATGGTAAAAAAAGTTGAGACTAAATGATTTTGAATGATTATCAAAGATGAAGAAATTTATAACCCTGTCGTGCATAATGTTCTGTGCCGGTATAGTTTACGGACAACAGGCTGTTGACTATGTTCTTAAGGCTAAGGCGCTTACAAATGATGGAAGAGCTGATCTTGCAATTACCCTTCTTACCAGGGCAATATCTGAAATAAATGAAAGCAGGCTCTATGCAGAAAGAGCTGAAGCATATACTATTAAAGGTGATTATTCAGGAGCTATCAGTGATTATAATGAAGCAAATAGAATAAATCCTTTTTCCGCTGAATATGGACTTTCACGGATTTATGCCCTCAAAGGAGATGTTGGTACTTCTCTTTATCATCTGGAAATGAATCTCAATTCCGCATTTAAAAGAAGTGAGAAGGAGATAATGCTTGATCCGGCTTTTGGTCCTGTTGAAAACAGTCCCGAGTGGCGTCAGTTCTGGAAAAAGGAGTGGTACAGTACCAGGGAAAAGAGTATTTCAGAGATCGAATACTATGTTTCCACAGGAAAAATAGATGAATCGAAGGATATTCTTTCAGAACTTAAAAGAAGTTATCAGACTGATAATGATATTCTTTATGCGGAATCATTAATTAACCTGAAATCCGGAAAGTATCAGGAAGTCATAAGGGTTATTACAGAATTGGTTAACTCAAATCCTGAAAATGAAAAATATTTAAGGATCCTTGCAAAAGCACAGACTGCTTCCTCCAACCCGGCAGGAACATCAAATACTTATACGAAACTTCTGGACCTGGGCACAGCTGATTCAAAATTATTAATTCTCAGAGCTGACTGTTACATAAAGACCGGGGAAACAGGGAAAGCGCTGACTGATATAGAAAGATTTCTTGATATTTATCCCAAAGACAAAGAAGCATTAAGTCTGGCAGGAAAAGTTGAAGCAGTAGCAGGGGACAATCTTAAGGCTCTTGAATATTTTTCGGCAAACCTGAAACTTCATCCAAATGATCCTGGTTGCTATATAGACAGGGCAAACTCATATTTTGTTTCAAAGTCATGGAATTGGGCTATTAAGGACTACAGCATGTCTTTGGATTTAGAACCCGAAAATTCTGATGTATGGCTGAATAAAGGTATTGCCCTACTAAATTCTGGTAAAGCAGAAGATGCCTGTCATGATTTCAGAAAATCCTTTAGTCTGGGCAATAAGCGGGCTTCAGAATATATCAGCAGAAATTGCATAAAATAAACAGTTAATCGTTCAGCGTTCAGCGTTCATCGTTTCTCCTTTCTCCTTTTTACTTTTGTCTTTTATCTTTTGTCTTTTATCTTTTTACCTGACATGTTTAAGTATCCTTTCAAACAGGTCATGAGGTTTAAAAGGCTTTAGGACATAATCGTTTATGTTAAGGTCATCTATTTTGTCGTGGCTCTCTGACATAATGGCTGCTGTAAGTGCAACAATAGGAATGTTCTTTATTTTCTGATTTTCTGATTTTCTGATTATTCTGGTAGCTTCAATTCCATCCATAATCGGCATCTGTAAATCCATCAGGATGAGATCGAAATCTTCATTTTCAAGTGCCTCAAGTGCTAATTGTCCGTTTTCAGCATGAGTGACAGATATTCCCCAGCCAATCAAGAATTTATTTGCAACAAAAAAGTTTATTTTATTGTCTTCTGCAACAAGTATCTTCTTGCCTTCAAGTCCGTTATAATTTTCTGGGATTTCGGCAACTTGTTTCTTATCTGACTTTGCTGCAACACCTAAGGATATTACAAACCGAAATATTGATCCTTTCTCTGGTTCACTCTCAATGGAGATTGTTCCACCCTGTAGCTCGATAAGTTTCTTGCAAATAGCTAATCCAAGTCCTGTACCTCCAAAGTGCCTCGTTGTATCAGGTGAAGCTTGTGTGAAACTGTCAAAAATTGTTGAATGTTTATCTATTGGGATACCAATTCCTGTATCAATCACTGAAAATTCCATTTTCGACTGACTATCAGTTCGTTTTAACTCCTTTACAGTTACATTTATACTACCTTTAGGAGTGAATTTCAATGCATTTGACAGGAGGTTTGAGAGAATTTGATTGAGCCTTATGGAATCGCCTATAACCTCTACTGGAATGTTTTCATCTATTTTTATATCAAAACTGAGATTTTTTGCTTTTGATCTGAAAGAGTATGATCTTAATATATCATCAAGAAAATTGCTGAGGTTAAATTGGGTCTGCTCAAAAATAATTTTACCCGATTCCATCTTATTGTAATCGAGAACATCATTAACTAAAGTCAGAAGATGATTACCGGAGAACTTAAGGGTTTTAATAAAGTCCATCTGATCTTCGCGGGGATTTTCCTGTAACAGGAGGTTTGTTATCCCTATCACTTCATTAAGAGGTGTTCTGATCTCATGGCTCATAGTCGACATAAACAGTTGTTTTGCCATTGCTGCCTCCTCTGCATTCTTACGAGCAAGTATAAGGCTGTCGAGCATCATTCCGCGTTGAATGGCTATTGCAATCTGATTTGCAATAAAATCAAGTATAGAAACATCATCTGGTGAAAACTTGTTCTCATCATTATAATCCTGCAGGCACATTACTCCGATAATGTTATCCTCAACTTTTAAAGGGACACCCATCCAAACTTTACAGGGGGTGCCAACAAGATCAATATCACCTGCCTCTTCAAGAATTTTCAGATCATTTTCCTTGAGCAAAACAGATTTGTTATTATTAATAACCCAGCCAGTAATTGTTTTCTTGGTAGGGATCTCATAAAAGTTGTCTTTTTCATCAATAAAAAATGGAAGTGAGAGCGTTTCAGAGGTTTTATCATAGAGAGCTATAAAAAAATTGTTTGTATCCCATATTTTACTTAATTCCGAAACAATTATCGGATAAAGCTCTTTAATATCGTATTGTTTAAGTGCCGCTGTTGATATACTAAAAAGGATCTCCTGAAGAAGCAGATTTTTCCTTTCAGTTGTAATATCCCTGTAAATACCAAGATGTGCAACATTCTCATTATTAATGATAATCGAAGTAGCAATAAGGGAAACATGTATCGTATTACCGAATTTATCTTTTCTGATTGTTTGCCTTACCTCCTTATTATTCAGTGAAGCAAGTTTGTCAATTTTAATGGCTTCTTCTTTAAGATTATCCGGCACAACAAGATCATTAATATTACTGTTAACTGCTTCTTCTGAAGTGAAGTTAAAGAGATTTGTGAATTCTCTGTTAATCATGGAAATTGTACCGGAGGAATTGGTAATTGCAATTGCTACAGGAGTCGAATTGTAAAGGTGTTCAAGAAAAGCTTTTTCCCTGATTATCTGATTCTCATATTCTTTCTGTTTGCTCAAATCGGTTATAACACCTCTGTAGCTCATAACTTTACCGTCAAGAAAAGTTGCAAAGGAATGTGTTTCAATAGGAATCTGGGTCCCATCACTGATCTTCGCATAATATTCATTACTTGAAGTCTGCCCAGGAAATGTTAAGGCTTTCAGATTATCGATCATTCCTTTATAATTATCCGGAAATAATTCTGCAATGTTTACACCTCTTGCGAGATCTTCTTTTGTATACCCGAAAAAATTCAAACTTTTCTGGTTTCCGTATAACACTCTACCCTCCACATCTATCTCATATATCATTTCAGGCAGCATCTCTGCAAATTTCTCAAAAATAATCCCCTGTCGGTACCAATCATCCAGGTTTTTCTGAAAGTTACCTGGTTCCCAGGTAATAACGATATTTCCTGAGGTTAGAGGGAAACCCATATAAAATCCTTCGGAATCGTCCCCTTTGGTAGAAGCTGCTAACTTATGGGATTCACCCGTTATTTTCAGGTGGTGCAGAAGCTCAACGAGCTTGAGCCTGTTAATAAGAGGTGTATCATCGATACATTTACCAATTACCTCACTTTTCCGGATAAATTCAACCTCTTCAACCTTATAGTTTAAATCAATGATATAGAACCTGTCATCTTCCCCAATACTGTAAAGTGCAAGATAGCTGCTTACTGTTTCAAAGATCTCATCCAATACACTACCCTGGCTCTCTTTTATCTTTCTATCTTTTGAAATGATGACTTCATTATATATTGTAAGCAGATAAACTTCTTTATCAAGCTGTACTGTTTCAGCAGAAAAGAGATAAGGTTTTTCTTCTCCACTTTTTGTTTTCAGTGTTACAGGATAATCTTTAATTTTTTTAAGCTTAGGTATTAACTTAATATACTTATTACTCTCTTCTAAATCACTAAATATCTGAATATCATCTGGAGTAAGTCCGATTACCTCATCTTTTTTGTAACCAAGTGTATCAAGAAATGCATTATTTACATCAACATATATACCGGTATCTAATTTATTTATTGCCATTAAGTGTGAAGCCGAGTGAAAAACTTTGAATACCATATCCCTGGTAATCTCGTTTTTACCCTGACTGTTCAAACGAAATGATTCAAGCTCATCCTTTAATCCTTTATTCGCTTCAAGCAATTCGTTGTATCGTTCTTTATAATCCATAGGTATGATGGTTACAATTATGCTTTAAATGTAGTAAATATTGATTATCTAAGGGATATTGTTTGACAATTTCATGTCACATGTTCTATTTTATTTTTATCCTAATTTCTGTATAATATTTACAGAAATCCGTGAGTCCGCATTGGTTGCAAAGAGGATTTCTGGCTTTGCATACATATCTCCCATGAAGTATTAACCAGTGATGTGCCTTATTAAGGAGTTCAGGAGGGATCTGTCGCGAAAGTTGATTCTCAACTCTCAGAGGCGTTTTTGCATTTTTTACTAGGCCAATTCTGTTTGACACCCTGAATACATGTGTATCAACAGCCATTACAGGTTTATTAAAAACTACAGATGCTACTACATGTGCAGTCTTTCTTCCTACACCAGGCAGCTGTTGTAATGATACTGGTTCTGATGGTACTATTCCATCAAAATCATTCACTAACATTCTCGACATGCCTGAAAGATGTTTTGACTTATTATTTGGATAAGAACATGATTTGATAAATTGAAAAATATCTTCTGGTTCTGCCTTAGCCATAGATTGAGGATCAGGATATTTTTCAAGCAATGAAGGAGTTATTATATTGACTCTCTTATCGGTACATTGTGCGGACAAAATTACAGCTACAATGAGCTCAAAAGGATTTCTGTAAGTCAGTTCTGTTTCCGCAAGTGGCTGGTTGATGAGGAAATAATCGATGGTCCGTTTAAATCTTTCCTTAATGGTCATTGGTATGAAAATATATAGTGTGGGTAAGGTAACACTTTTTATCTTTGCACAATATTGATAATTTATGATAAGTTACCTGCAGGCTGACAATATATCCAGACGGATTGGAGATCATCTTCTTTTCGAAAACATAAATCTAAATGTAAATAAGGAGGATAAGGTTGCCCTGATAGCTGTCAATGGGGCCGGAAAATCATCTCTGCTTGATATACTTGCCGGGATTGAAACTCCTGATGGAGGTTCCCTTAGCATTAAACGCGATTTGCAGATAGCTTATCTTCAACAGTCGCCTCATCTTAATGAATCTAATAAAATTATTGATGAGCTATTTTCTACTGAAAGTCAGCTGGTTAAGGTTATAAGAGAATATGAAGAATGTCTAATCTCAGGTACACCTGAAATGCTTCATAAGATGATACAACAGATGGATGACCATAAAGCCTGGGATTATGATGTAGCTGTAAAACAGATTCTGTTTAAACTTAAACTTACCGACCTTAATGCAATTATCGGGACTCTTTCAGGTGGACAGAAAAAACGAATTGCTCTGGCAAAAATACTTGTGGAAGATGCTGATCTGCTTATACTTGACGAGCCAACTAATCATCTTGACCTTGATATGATAGAATGGCTTGAAGAGTATCTGATTAAGTCAAATAAAACTCTTCTGATGGTTACTCATGACAGATATTTTCTCGACAGGGTATGTAATGTTATTTTGGAACTGGCAGACAATGAACTATACCGATATAAAGGAAATTATGAGTACTTTCTTGAAAAAAAGCAGAGCAGGGAGTATTCAGCAAAGATGAATACCGGAAAAGCACAAAATCTACTTAAGACCGAACTCGAATGGATGAGAAGGATGCCTAAGGCTCGCCGACACAAAGCAAAATCGAGGGTAGAGTCTTTTTATGATCTTAAGGAAAAAGCAGTTAATAAACCTGAAGAGAAAAGCATCAACATAAATGTCAATATTTCAAGGATGGGTAAAAAGATCCTTGAAATAAAAAATGTTAACAAATCATATGGTGATAAGGTTCTGATAAAAGAGTTTAATTATCTCTTTAACAGATTTGAAAAAGCCGGACTGATCGGGCGTAATGGTACAGGTAAAACCACTTTACTGAATATAATTACCGGATTAACAGAACCTGATTCAGGGACTGTTGACCGTGGAGAAACCATAGTTTTCGGTTATTATAGTCAGCAGGGTATTGATTTTGATGATGAAATGACTGTGATTGATGCGGTAAAAAATATTGCAGAGAGTGTGATGGTTAGTGATGGTAATGTTCTGTCTATTACCCAGTTCATGAACTATTTCTTGTTTCCTCCCGAAAAACAGTACACGTTGATCAGAAAATTATCAGGAGGTGAAAAAAGACGGCTTTATTTGCTGACTGTACTTATGAGGAATCCAAATTTTCTTATCCTCGATGAACCTACCAATGACCTTGATATTCTTACTCTTAATATTCTTGAGGAATACCTGGCAGGATTCCAGGGTTGTGTTATTGTGGTATCGCATGACAGGTATTTTATGGATAAAGTTGTTGATCATATTTTTGAATATAAAGGGGAAGGTGTTATCAAAGATTTTCCAGGAAACTACAGTCAGCTAAGGGCAAAGCAGCAGGAGTCAGAAAGACTGACCTCTACAGAAAAACCTTTAAGACCTGTAAATCCTGAAAATGATTCAGATTCTTCAGGTAAAAAATTGAAAAAGCAGGGACTGACATTTAAGGAGAAGCAGGAATTTGAATCACTGGCAATTGATATCCAGAAGCTCGAGGCAGAAAAAATTAATATCGAAGCTGAAATGAGTATAGGGACTTTAAATCAGGAGGAATGGTATTCAAAGTCAAAAAGGCATGGGGAAATATTGTACATATTGGACAATAAAGAGATGAGATGGCTTGAATTAAGTGAGAAATAATTTTAAATTTCATCCTTATATAATTTATTTTTTAAGGTCGATTTTTTAACTTTAACAAACTATTTTTTACTCCATTGGAAAAAATAATTATTAATACTCCCGGATCCAGATCAGAAATACTGGTGGGGGAGAATTGGGAATCTGTAAACCTGCTGCTCCCTGAAAAGGGTGTAGTTATTATTACAGATGACAATGTAAGAAGACAATATGGGGACAGATTCCCAAAGGTTCCGATATTTACAGTACCTCCGGGCGAGGCTAGCAAAAGGCTTGAGGTTATTGAGCAGCTTGCTGAAAAAATTCTTGATGCAGGTATTGATCGCTCAGGATTTATACTGGCTGTTGGGGGAGGTGTAGTTTGTGATCTGGCAGGTTTTATGGCTTCAATCTATATGAGAGGTATCAGATGCGGATATGTATCATCCACCTTATTATCTCAAGTCGATGCCAGTACCGGTGGAAAAAACGGGGTAAACCTTGGTGGTACTAAAAATATGCTAGGTAATATCAGGCAGCCTGAGTTTGTGATTTGTGATCCGGCTATGTTACTAACTCTTCCCGTTCAGGAATATTTATCAGGTTTAGCTGAACTTATTAAGACGGCAATTATAGGTGATAAGGAATTGTTTGATCTTATTGAGAGGAACTACAGAGAAATAATGGACAGGGATCTTAAGCTTCTTTCTGTTCTTATAACTAAATCAGTTAGTTTTAAAGCGATGGTGGTATCTGAGGATGAAAGAGAAACAGAGTTGAGACGTATTCTTAATTTCGGACATACATACGGACATGCTGTTGAGATGAAAGAATCTGTAAAACATGGCTTCGCTATTGCGTCGGGGATGGAGTTTGCAACAGATTTTTCCTTTGAGAGAGGATTAATAAGCCAGGATGAAAGGGATAGAATTATAGACCTTCTGAAGAAATTTAGTCTTCTCAGAGATCACAATATTCCTTATGATCAGATTGAGCAACTTGTTTTACATGATAAAAAGAAAACCGGTACTGAAATTAATTTTGTTTTTACAGAAGGCATTGGAAAAGCAATTGTTGAAAAAATTTCTGTTGGTGATATTATAGATTTTTACAAAAGATTCAGAGATAAATAATAAATATTATACACATGAATTCTTTCGGCGTTATTTTCAGAGTTTCACTCTTTGGAGAATCACATGGCCCTGCAATCGGTGTGATAATAGACGGATGTCCCCCTGGTTTGGCAGTAAGTCCGGTTGATTTTATGGCTGATCTTAAAAGACGGCAGAGTGGGGGCATAGGTACTACTAAGAGGCAGGAACCCGACCAGCCTGAATTTTTAAGTGGTGTATTAAATGGAGTAACCACCGGCGCCCCTTTTACAATAATGACAAGAAACAAAGATAAAATATCATCTGATTATGATGAATTCAGACATATTCCACGACCTGGTCATGCCGATTTTGTTTCTCAGGTAAAGCACTCTGGTTATGCTGATATGCGTGGTAGTGGTCATTTTTCGGGAAGGATGACCTGGGGATTAGTAGCTGCAGGTGTTGTTGCTAAGAAGATTGCTTCATCAGCTGAAATTTCTGCAAGGCTTATTTCAGCTGGAGGTTCTGAGAATATTGAGGATGCTGTTAATAAGGCTATTGCTTTAAACGATACTATCGGTGGGATTATTGAATGTAGAGTAGAAAATCCGCCTTTGGCTATCGGCGAACCATTCTTCTACTCATTCGAATCTGCTATCAGCCATATTATCTTTTCAATTCCTGCTATTAAAGGAATTGAATTTGGAGCAGGTTTTGCCGCAGCCAGAATGAAAGGATCGGAACATAACGATTCTTTTATAAATAGTAAAGGAAAGACAGCAACAAATAACGCAGGCGGGATTAATGGTGGTATTACCAATGGAAACGAAATCATTTTCAGAGTCGTTGTCAAGCCAACCTCATCTACCGGTGTTGGCCAAGAGACATTTAATTTTGGTAAAGGTGAGATGGCCACATTGAAGGTAACCGGAAGACATGATACATGTATTGCATTAAGGATGCCAGTTATTGTTGAGTCTGCAACAGCTATTGCAATGGCCGACCTGATACTGATCGACAGAGGAATTTACGGTGTAAGAACTTTATAATCAGTGCCTTTTGTGTCGATTTGGTTATCCTGAACCTGTTGTCAATTCTGTCACCAATGATCCAGACGATCTTCCCGTTAGATTCAAGAATAAGTATGGTCTCCTTATCAATGATTGAGTATTTGTTGTCGATAAAATAGTCGCTAAGCTTTTTCTTCTGTCGCATTCCTAATGGGTAGAAATGATCACCAGCTTTCCATTTTCTTATTATGAGAGGGTATGAGATTTTTTCAGAATCAAGACAAGCTATGAATGGGTCAGATGGGATATCAAATTTGCCTTCAATTTTTTTATAGATGGCTGAGGATATTCCCGAAACTTCATTGAACTCTTTAATGTTTTCAATCTTAAAGAAAGTTTCATAATGAGTATCTTCATAGGAAATAATAATTTCCTTCCTGTTTTTAATTATTCTATGAGTATCAGTAAAGATCTGACCTCCTGTTTTACCTTCAATTACTTTTATCAGATCATTTAACTGGACATTAGTTATTCCGAAAGGCTTAAACAATTCAAATAAAACAGTTTTATTTTGAAAATATTCTTTTAATATGCTGATATTAAATGTTATGAGTTTCCCATCTTGATCTGAGACCTTTTTCCTTAATTCCGTAATATAATCATAAACGATCTCATTAATACCAACGAATCTTTCAGCTGTCTCATTCAGTGTTAATTCAATAGACGGGTTTATCTCTTTGAGAACAGGGATTATTAAATGCCTTATTTTATTTCTTATATATTTTGTGTCCTCATTTGACTTGTCTTCACGAAAAAGAATATTGTTTTGAATGCAATAGCTTGTAATATCCTCCCGTGTTGCAAAGAGTAATGGTCGAATGATTTTGTTTATTGCCGGTCTCATTCCTGTCATCCCGGCTATTCCTGTACCTCTTATGAGATTAATTAGTAAGGTCTCAATATTATCATTAAGGTTATGTGCTACAGCTATTGCATCATACCCATTTTCTTCTCTTATCTCTTCGAACCAAGCGTACCTCAGTTCCCTGGCAGCCATCTGAACAGATAATCTATTTTTCCTTGCGAAAGATTTTGTCTCAAACCGTCTGGAAAAGAAAGGAATAATGTGCTCCCTGGCAAAGTTGTGCACTAATATTTCATCCTTATCAGATTCCATGGCACGTAAGGAAAAATTACAGTGGATAATTCCTAATTCGATTTCCAGTTGCAGGAAGAGATGACTCATAACCATTGAATCGATGCCTCCACTTACTGCAAGTAATATTCTGTCGCCAGGTTTTATCAGGCTGTTTTCAGCAATAAATATTTTAAATTTATTAAGCATATTCTTATAATAGTTATATCTTTTACCTGTATGGAATAATTGATGGCGGCCCTGAATCGAAATTATCAGGCCTTAAAAGTTGTTCACCTGATACCAGAATATGGTTGATTTTTGAGTATAGTGGAGGATTTGGAAAGAAACCAATCCTCACCTGAAAGGTTTTAAAGACAAGATTGTCATTTCTGATCCTTATACCGAGTCCGATTCCTGCCAGGTTACTGCCACTTCCGACTATCTCTTTAGTTCCAGACAGAAAATAAAAATCTGCAAAACCGAAAAATGCAAATCTGAAGTCATAAATATTCAACGGGCTGAATAACACAGATTCAAGACTTACAGATACTCTTTGATTTCCACTAACTGAATCATTTTTAAAACCAGAAAACCCATTATCCCTCTTAAATGTCAGATGCTCATCTAAATATCTGTCAAATCCTCTTGTATAATCAATATATAGAAAATTCCTAATGGTATTATTACCAAAATTTATAAGGTTTGAGAAATATTTAATACTTAGCGAAAGGATTCCCTGTTCTGTCTTGTTTTCATTAAAAAACGTCGCCAGTCCGGCAGATGTGTAGAAATAACCAAGCTTTTTATTTGATCTGCCAACTGAGACTTCAGTTCCAAGGTATGTTCTTTTCTTCTGGAGTTCATTATTAATCTCCTTACCAACAGTAATTTTAAATAAGCCTCCGTAAGGGATATCTTCAGTTCGTCCGTAGCTGTATATTCGGTTTGTCTTGTAATACTTCTGAATTGAGTAGGCTGCAGATGCAAGGAAGAGCCTGTATCTCTGAAGATCATAGTAAGCGTAAGAAGGAATGAATGGCTTCTCAAATACATTATTGTTTGTATAGCGTGCCCCGACAATTATTCTTGATACTGACGCTTTATTTATAAGAAATGACCTTGATAACCAGTAATCCTGAAAATTATATTTAAGTGGCTCAGGAATAATAAGTTTATCAAAATCTTCGGTAGTATACATTTGTCTGACTGAAATTCCGCCTGCATATTTTGTGGTTGAGCTAATTAGCTTACGGTTTAAGTTGAATCCATAAGATTTTTCTCCCAGTCCATCTAAATAAAAGAGATTAAGGTTCAGGAAAGTCTTCCCGATATTGTTCACCATGTAGTGAACTCCAAATCCTGGTGAATCAGGTTTTTCTGAATCAAATGGAATCTCAATTCCAAATTCATGGCCCATGCCGAAAATATTCTTTTCAAAAAGTAAAACCGAACCTTTTTTAAGACCTTCATAGTTATAATCCGCTCCCAGAGAATATATATCCTTTGTAAGAACCACAATGTCAACCTCATCATCAGATACCGGGACAATAATGATTCTGGCATCATCAATATAGGATAGCTGTCGTAATATCCTTTCGTTATCGCTTAGAGTCAAAGGAGAGATTGTATCACCGACTGAAAAGAGAAGATTTTTTCTAATAATATTTTCAGTGGTATTAACATGGGTTTTATTTAAAATATTATCAATTTTTTTGGTATCAGTTGAAGCAGGGTTACTAATATTTACGCCAAAAACATTAAGTCTTTGTACTTCAATTTTCCTGATCTTTTTGCCCGAATAAGTAATGTAATTGGCATCACTTGTACCTGTTATCCGTTTTTTATCGATGGTGTCAGGTGATACAATCACAAAATCATATAACTTTTTGGTTAATGAGTTCTTAGAGGCTTTTGCTTTCAATGAGTCGAAGAATATAAGGTTTTTATCTTTCTGTGAGAGGATTGCTTGTTGTAAGGAAGCTGGCAATCTCAATAGAGTATCGTTAGAAAAAAAAGAGATACTATCCCTTATTTGAATAAAAGTACCGGGGGAGATTCTTATTGTAGTGTCATTTTCTGACTGGTTCTGACAGAATGCAGGGTTGCAAATAAGCAGAAGTGCCAAATAAATCAAAGGCCTTAATGAACTTAACTGATTTTCTGGCACTTTGCACATCAGGTATCATTAGAGTTGTCGTTCAGTACATCATCCGAATTAAACTGAAACCCAAGTCTTTTACCGGTAATAATTCTTGAATGCTGTATTTTTGCTTCTGCCTGACCTACTGTTGCAATTTTTACAGAATCATAGGGTGGTAAAAGAAGATCAAACTCAAGCGAATATTGAATTGCAGTGGAAATAATCAGTTTTAATGAATCTTTGCTTATTTCTTCACTTCCATAATTTGTAAACAGAATTCCCATTTGTCTTTTCCCTTCGACAAAATATTGTTTCTCATGGTTGATAAAGATTCTGGCTATCAGGTAGCCCAGATCATCTAACCGCGAATATTTGAAGGAGTCAGCCAGAAAGTTATAAATATTTATTACACCGGAATAGCCATTATACTTGTTTTTTTGAATATATGCAGTCTTCCATGCAGGATGTTCCCTGTCGAACTGGAAGATGTTCGAATGCATACTGAATAGCAATATATCACCCGCAACTCTTAGCTGGGCATCAAAGTTGCTCCTGTCAGTATATTCTAATCTTATCCTGGAATCGATATCGGTCAAACTCGTGTTTAACTCTTTAGAAATTTTTTTCAGGACATCCTTTATAGTACTGAATGATTCGATAGTATTATCGAATACTTTTTGTTTAAGAATTGATTTTTCTTTGAGGGATTCAATTATTGCTACTTTCTTATCATTCAGGTTAGGCATAACAAGAGGTGTATTAAAATGATATTCCGGGTTCTAAAATAATAATAATTAAGGATAATTAATAAGATCTTGCGAAGAGAACCCTTCTTTTTGAAGGTTTTCCTGAATAAACACATTTTCCCTCCTCTTCGGGACTATCGAATGGTATACATCTGATTGTAGCTTTCGTCTCCTCTTTAATTTTCTCCTCTGTCTCAGTGGTACCATCCCAATGAGCCATAATAAAACCTCCCTGATTATCAAGGATTTTGATAAAATCGTCCCATTTATCTACATAAAAGGTGTTCTCTTTTCGGAAGTTCAGAGCTTTATTATAAATATTAGACTGAATATCCTCAAGGAGTTTCGGGATATATTCATTCACTCTGTCCAGCGAAATAGTCTCTTTTGTAAGATTGTCTCTCCTGGCAACTTCAACTGTCTTATTTTCAAGGTCGCGTGGCCCAATTGCAAGACGAACAGGTACTCCTTTTAGCTCATAATCGGCAAATTTCCAACCAGGTTTGTTATTATCCCTGTCATCATATTTCACTGATATGCCCATTAATTCCAGGTCAGCTTTAATTTTATTTGCAGTTTCAGATAAGGTTGCGAGTTGTTCAATATTCTTATAAATCGGTATGATTACAACCTGTATAGGGGCAAGTTTTGGTGGTAATATCAGTCCGTTGTTATCGGCATGTCCCATGATGATAGCACCAATGAGTCTGGTGGACACGCCCCATGACGTTGCCCATACATAATCAAGTTTTCCGGTCCTATCTGTAAACTGAACATCAAATGCTTTTGCAAAGTTTTGTCCAAGAAAATGACTGGTCCCGGCTTGTAATGCCTTGCCATCCTGCATGAGAGCTTCAATGGCAAAAGTATCGATTGCTCCAGCAAATCGCTCATTTTCACTTTTATAGCCTTTTATAACAGGAAGAGCCATTGAGTTCTCAGCAAAACCTGCATATACATTGATCATCTTTTCAGTCTCTTCTTCAGCCTCTTCGCGAGTTGCATGAGCTGTATGACCCTCCTGCCAAAGAAATTCAGTCGTCCTGAGGAATAGTCTTGTCCGCATTTCCCATCGTACAACATTAGCCCACTGATTTATCAATATAGGCAGATCTCTGTACGACTGTATCCAGTTTTTGTAAGAATGCCATATTATTGTTTCTGAAGTAGGCCGGATAATTAGTTCCTCCTCAAGCTTAGCGGTTGGATCAACAACAATGCCTTTACCTGTCTCATCATTTTTTAAACGGTAATGTGTGACCACTGCACACTCTTTTGCAAATCCCTCAACATGAGCAGCCTCCTTACTGAAGAAAGATTTTGGTACAAAGAGTGGGAAATATGCATTTACATGGCCTGTGGCTTTAAATAGTCTGTCGAGTTCAGCCTGTATCTTTTCCCATATAGCATAACCATATGGTTTGATAACCATGCAGCCTCTTACCGCTGAATTCTCAGCCAGATCTGCCTTGATAACCAGATCATTATACCATTGTGAATAATTCTCCTCCCTGTTAGTTAAAAACTTCGCCATTTTTTTGGTATGGTATTTGTTTAATTAGTTTTAAAGAAATAGATTGCGTAAAAATAAATAAAAACTTCAGTTATTACTCAAAAAAGAAAGTGAGGTTCATCATGAAAGCAAAATACTATATCGGAATTATATCGCTCCTTCTGCTTACCGGATCCACAGTAAAGTCGCAGGTAGCTGATATACGAGATTTTAGAAATGATGACGCAAAGATAGTGGTTAATAATTATTACGATGATTATGATTATTACTACTCATCCAGAATAAACAGGTTTCACAAATCATATTCATCGTTTAATTATTATGCTCCTGTTTTTACTGACACATACTGGTATAATTACCAGCCTTATTCATGGGGAATAAGCATATATGGTGGTGGAGGTTTCGGAATCGGATACTCTCATAGTTACCCTGTTTATAGTTATGGTTACGGGTATAATAACGGATACTATGACCCTTACTACGGAAGCTCATATTCATGGGGATATGATCCATTCTATTACAATAACTGGTATTCGCCTGTAGTTATTAATGTGAGAATACGGAACCGATGGTCAAATAATTATTATGGCTGGTACGGACATAACCGGAGCTACTACAGCAGCCGCAACAATTACAGACCGGTTTATAACACGTATAATAATTACAACAATTATCCTTCTTCAAGATATTCATCAACCAGTTCCTCATCGCGGAGAACATCAACAAATGTTTCGGATAATTCATCAGACAATATATCAAGACGACAGCCGGTAAATGTAAACTCCAATAGTAGAAATCAGAATCAATATCAGAACCAGAATATAAATAGAAGTAATAGTAATAGTAATAGTAATAGTAATGTGAGGACAAATGCCGGTAAAGGTACCAAGAGCGCAACTCCTGAAAATGTTCAGGTTAACAGAAGAGAAGTACAGCCATCGACTTCCGGAAGACAAACATCAGTCTCTTCAAGGCCGGCTAATACCTCATCAAGGACAGTAAGAACTCCTACAAGAAGCAACTCTTCAAAGAGTGCATCGAAATCTACTACTTCGAAATCATCACCCACAAAAAGTAAATCATCCAGGAGAAAATAACCTAATAGGAATAGAAGGACATGCCTGGAGTATGTCCTTCTATCTTTTCAAAAGATATTATGTTTAGTCAATTGTAAAAAGTTATTTCAAAAAAATGTTTCTTTGGTATAATATTTGCACGTTAATAGAAAATAAAAGGGGGAATCAAAAATGAAAGCACAACAATACATATTAATTCTTATTCTGCTCACCCTGGGCTCGTGCACATCAAGCCTTTATACCGGAGCGGAGTATGATGACCTTTACTTTTTGGCTTCAGATAAACCGGTAGTTAAGGCCAGCCCTTATGCTAATGATCGAATCGAGGAAGGTTCTTTAATTGCTCAGGACTATTATGATAATATATATGCTACTGATACCCTTGTTTCGGAACAGTATTCTGATGCTGTTGACTACGACGATGCTGTTATAATTAACAACAATAACTATGGCGGTGCTTATGATTATTATGATAACTACTCATATACAGGGAGGTTAAGAAATTTCTACGGTAGTAACTATTTTGATCCTTACTGGAGAGACCCATACTATTTTAGCTATGGTTACCCGTCATTCGGTTATGGTTTTGGTTATGGAGGATTCCCTTATTTCTCTTATAATCCTTATTATTTGAGTCCTTTTAATAGATATGGGGGATATTACGGCGACTATTATGGCAGTTATTACTCAGGTTATTACGGAGGTTTCGGATCTTATTATTCTCCTTACTATAGTCGTTATAGTTATTATGGAGGAAGTTATATACGTGGGGATGTTAAAAACTCAGTTGCTTATGGCAGAAGAGAGAGGCCAAGTACCCTTTCATCGAAATGGAACAGTAATGTTTCAGGAGCAGGATCTTCAAGAAGAGATCCTTATATATCATCAGGCAGAACTTCTGAAACCAGTGGCAAAACTTCAGGAACTCAGCCAATCGCGGGTGATGCCAGAAGAACTGTCCCTTCTGCCAATAGTCGGCAGGTAGTTAACCCGACCACCAAAACATTAAATCAGGTTCCGGCCAAAGGAGAAAATATACGTACCAATACAACCACTCAGAAAAATTCGGTAAATACAAGACCTATTTATAACAATACTAACAGAACATATACTCCAAGCTATAGTAATCCCAGGATGAGCACAAGGCCATCATATAATAATAGCAGGGTAAATAATAACACAGGTACTGTAAGAACCCCTTTAAATCAGAATTCTTATCGGGTTCCGGTAAATAGTGTAAGAAGTAATTCTGCAGGAAACAGTGTTCAGCGAAGAACGATTACCCCTTCTAACAATTCAGTACGATATACTGTACCATCAAGAAGCGGATCAAGTGTTTCATCAAGATCCTATAACAACTCATCATCAGGCAGCAGATCTTCCTCATCTTATAGTGGCGGATCTTCAGGCTCTGTATCAAGGAGTTCCGGTTCTTCAGGATCTTCGTCTGGTTCATCATCTGGTTCTTCGTCTGGTTCATCATCGGGCGGTAGAAGGAGATAAGTGTAAAACGACTTTAACGTTTGTTGAAATAGTTCATTCTTTTAATGGAGTGCAGGGATAGTAGTACATAAAAATAGATATAATGAAACGGATAAGTTTAATCATATTAGCAGTATTATCAATGGGCAGCAGCGTAATTGCCCAGAATGTTGATGATGCATTGAGATATTCTCAGATATTTTATGGAGGGACTGCAAGATTTATGTCAATGGGAGGAGCATTCACCGCTCTTGGAGGAGATATTTCTTCGCTGAGTCAAAACCCGGCTGGACTGGGTGTTTTCAGGTCGTCGGAGATTACAGTTACTCCACAATTATTTCATATCAATTCATCAGCCGGATTCAATGGGATCACTTCTGACTATCTTTATAATTTTAATCTGAACCAGGCAGGGATTGTCAGTAATATAATCTCTAACAATAATGAGACAGGCCTCATAACTCTGAATTTTGGATACTCATTTAGTAAAACAAATAATTTTAACCAGGGTATAAGAATTCAAGGGGAGAGCACATCCAGTTCTATGGCAGATTCCTGGGTAAGAGATGCTAATGGCTGGTATAAGGATGAGCTTTACGATGAGGCTTATTTCGGCTTTTTAGCAAATAGTACCTGGCTTATTGATACGCTTTCAGGTTCAGGTGATGAATATGGAACTGTTTTTTCAAACTACGGAGACAATCCTCCATCAGTGTACGGACAGACAATACGGCGGCTGGTCTCTAATGAAGGATATACAGGAGAACACGCTTTATCAATTGGAGGTAACTATTCAAATAAAATCTTTTTTGGAGCTACACTGGGAATAAGTAAGCTAAAATATACCAGTCATTTCGAACATCTCGAATCTACTGATGTGACATTGCCTTCGCAATTTGAGAGTTTTACCTATACCGACCATTATGAGAATACCGGAACAGGATATTCACTTAAGATAGGTGCAATAATCAAACCGGTTGAGACTGTTCGTATAGGTCTTGCATTTCATTCACCTACATTGTACCGAATAAATGAATACTTATATGAGGACATTACTTCAAATTTTACGGATGGTCATTATGAATCTCCCAGTGAGCCATTGAGGTTCGAGTACGCTCTTACTACTCCCTTCAGAGCATTGGCAGGTGTGGCTGTGCAGATTCAAAAAGTTGCACTCCTGAGTGTTGATTACGAGTTTGTTGATTATGCTACAGCCCGTTTCTCAGAGACTGGAGATGATTATGATTACAGCGATAAGAATCTTAATATAAAAAATAGGCTGAAATCCGCCAGTAACATTCGCCTTGGAGGTGAATACCGGCTAAATAAGTATTATCTGAGAGCAGGCTATGGTTATTACGGTAAAGCTTTTCAATCCGGAGAGGATAACAGAGATCTTGACTATAACTCAATCTCATTCGGGGCAGGATTCAGGGAACAAAATGTTTCGATCGACTTCGCATTTACCAGTTACAAGTATGCCCAGACAAACTTTTTATATCCCCTGGATAGTAGTTTTGATCCAGCGACAGTTAATTTAAGTACTGTAAAGAATATGTTTACAGTTACTTTAGGTTATAAGTTCGGTTATTAATACTTTGATGACTTCCTTTGAAAGAGGCTGTCTCATATGAGGCGGTCTCTTCCTTTTAATACATAATCAATTGACTGTCTTGCAGGTCTTGCAGGTCTTGCAGGTTTTGCATAGGATCAGCCTTCAGCTCTGTGTGCTCCCGGCTCTATGTTCCTAGCCCTTTGTGCTATCCGCTATGCACTTTGCCTTTAGAGGTAATCACCAGCCTCGGGACCCATATTAAAGAAGAGGTCAACTATACTCAGATTTGGAACAAATCCTTCACTATTATTAAAAACCTGGAGGTATGGTTTAAAAACTAACTCAGATTGTATTTTAGGTGTAATTTTGTATCTAAAATCGTTATCAACATTACCAACAGCTTCAAAATTAGTGGTATATGATATGTTTTTGTTTATTTTAACAATTTTGAGAATTAACTCAGTCATCTCCATGTTCAGGTCAAGAAGAAAATCGTGATTTTCTGAAATTACCTTTTCAATGTTTTCAAAATAGAATTCAAAATAAGGTGATGAGTTATAGGATGCGGTCATTGCCCTCAAATGTACCTGCTGCCATCGTTTAGAGTAATCGATCCTGATATCTTTTATAAGTGTTTTGTGTACACTTCCAAGATAAACAGGCACTGACAGAATTTGCGGACCATGAGCTGCGAGAATATAACACCTGTTACGGTAGGTTTGCTTAAGATAATTTTCTTCTCGCTCAATAAATATCTCATCTGCATGTGAGATATGAGAGAAGTATGAAACCGGAGGTAAGTAAGCTGTTGAAACAAGTAATTTCCCTACCATATAAATAATATTCACTTCATCTTGTTAATCATACTTGCAGAGAAACCGGCTCCAAATCCATTGTCAATATTTACTACTGTAACACCTGTAGAACAGCTTGTTAGCATAGCTAAAAGTGCAGAAATGCCTCCAAAACTGGCGCCATAACCCACGCTGGTCGGTACAGCAATTACCGGCTTATCTACCAGTCCTCCAACAACACTTGCCAGGGCGCCCTCCATTCCTGCTATTACGATAATCACTCTGCAGGTTCTTATTTCAGGCAGTTTATCAACAAGCCTGTGTATCCCTGCCACTCCAGCGTCGTAAATCCTAATCACTTTGTTTCCAAGGAGTTCAGCTGTTATTGCAGCTTCCTCAGCTACAGGCATATCAGAAGTGCCTGCTGTAATTACTGCTATCCGGCTTTCAGGTGCTTCAGGTGCTTCAGGATCTTTCTTTTGAACAGAGATTATCCTTGCCATCTGGTGATAAACAGCATCTGGTGCAATGGTCTTAACAGCTTCATACATTTCCTGATTTGCACGGGTACCTATTACATTATTTTCCCTCTCAGACATTACTCTGAAAATCTCTTTTACCTGATCAATAGACTTTCCTGCACAATAGATTATTTCAGGATAGCCTGTCCTTAATTCGCGGTGGTTATCAATTTTCGCAAAACCAAGGTCAGTAAATGGAAAATTCTTAAGCAGGTCCAGAGCTTCTTCTATACCTGTTTGTCCGTTTTTGACATTCTCAAGCAGTTTTTCAACTTCTTTTATGTTCATAGTTCTTCCATTTCAGGGTTTGAGCTACCTGTCCGGTAACCTTCAAGGTCCAAAGATACATATCTGAATCCTATTTTTTTTAAACCGCTTATAATATGTTTTCTGCCAGGATTTTGAATAATCTTTTCAATATAACCAGGCAGGCACTCGATTCTTGCTACATCCCCGTGTATCCTGACTCTGGTTCCGGGATATCCTTTTTCGAACAACATGTTTTCCGCCTGCTCTATCATTCTGAGCATTCCCTCCTTAATCTCTGTATCGTATGGTATTCTGGTAAGCAAACATGCCATAGCAGGTTTATCCCAGATATCCAGGTCTTCATCTCTCGAGATTTGTCTGATATCTTTTTTAGTCAGACCAGCCTCCAGGAGAGGGCTTCTAATACCCATTTCCTTCAAAGCTTTCATTCCTGGTCTGAAATCTCCCTCATCGTCAGCATTTGTACCATCAATAACATATTTATAACTGTTTTTTGTGGTAAAGGCTAATAGCTCAGTGAAAAGTGTTTTCTTACATAGATAACATCTTTCAATAGGGTTAGTTCTTATCGTTTCCGGAAAACCAAGATCCAGAATTTTATGTTTGATACCGTATCTCTTAGTAAATTCGATGGCTTCATCTATTTCACGAACAGGGATATATGGTGTTCTTATGGTAATTGCGATTATTCCGGATTTCCTTATTTTATGAGCTCTGTACAACAAGAATGAACTGTCTACTCCTCCTGAGAACGCAACAGCAAATGTATCCAGTCCTTTCAGGATTGAATTTAGTTTTGCTGATTTAATATCTGTCATATATGTTTATTAAATTTTTAATTCTTTTCTTCTTTCTGGCGTCGTAAGTCGTGTATAGTGCGTTAGTCTTTTAACCCACCTGACCCCCGATGCTTCGCCCGGGGCAGGCTCCCGATCTGCGGGACAAGTACTCCAGGGAGGGGAGCCGCCAGGTTCAACTTTTACCTTTTCTCTTTTACCAATACTGCCATTATATTATTAAATACCTCTTTTATTGGGATTCCTTTTTCTTCCGCTATTCGTCTGCAGTCGTCATATTCAGGTTTGCTGGAAACCTCTTTTTCTTTATAGAATGAGCGTTTAACGGTTACATCACCATAGGTTGTCTGGATTGTCTCAAACTTTCTGACCAGAGTATCTTTTCTGAAGGGGAATGTTCTGATACCCAGTGAGGTAGATTCGCTAAAAATAATATTTTTTACTGTATCAGCTGATTCTATTTCGCAGATCACATTAAGAACTATACCTGGCCTGCCTTTTTTCATTATTATATTTGAAAGGAATACATCAGAAGCGCCTGCCTTGAAGAGTCTGTCGGATATGAACTCAAAAAACTCCGGATTCATATCATCAATGTTACATTCGAGGTGCAATGCTTCATGTCCTGATTCTAAGCTCGTTATTGACTCACCAAGAAATACTCTTAAAAGGTTAGGAATATTGTGATTATCTTTTTGACCAACTCCATAAGCTGTTTTTTCTATTTTCAGCTGTAGTTCAGAGCTGAAATCGGTTCCCAACGCCGCTAATATTGCTGCACCTGTTGGAGTGGTGGCTTCAAAATCAACACCTCCTTTTGTAACAGGAAGGCCTTTAATGATCTCAGCAGTTGCCGGAGCCGGAACAGGAAGGTTACCATGGTCACATTTCACAAAACCACTTCCCAGCTCCACAGGTGAAACATGTACACCATCAACCTTCAGAGCATTAAAGCATATTGCTGCTCCCACAATATCGATAATTGAATCAATTGCTCCGACTTCATGAAAATGTACTATCTCAATAGGTATACCATGTACGGAGGCCTCTGCAACAGCAACTTTCATAAATATTTTTCTGCTCAACTCCTTTGTTTTATTGTCAAGGCTTGAGTCATTAATAATTTTTTCAATATCTGAAAGATGTCGGTGGGCATGCTCATGTCTTGTTTGCTTAACAGTTACTTTAGTACCGGTAATACCATGCCTTTGGTCTTTCTCGACAATAAGTTCCCATCCTTGCAGGTTGAGTTTATTAAGTTCATTAATAAGATATGACTTGTCAACGCCAAGATCGATCATGGCACCCAGATTCATATCTCCACTTATACCCGAGAAACAATCATAAGAGATAATTTTCATACTTTAATAAGATAAGAGGTGTTAAATATTAACAACTAATTAGGAAGAATGTTAAGTTAATTCTTGTAAAATTTGCAATACCAATTTTTAATGATGCTAAGATACTATTTACAATCTTTACGGAATAATAAAAAAAAAATCGTATTTTTCGGCGATTATCCATTATTAGATTTATTTAACGGATTTATACAGGCTATGAAAAGAAGGGATTTTTTTAAAACATCAGTTGGAGCAGGTATGGCTGCAGGAGCAGCCTTAAGTCTTGGTGGATATACAAAACTCTGGGCATCAGCTCCTTTATCTTCAAAATACGATATGGTTGCAGTAATGGGTGGTAATCCTGATGCAATGTTTGACCTTGGAATACAGGAACTTGGAGGGATGGGTACATTTGTTCAAAAAGGACAGAAAGTACTGATTAAACCGAATATTGGATGGGATGTAATTCCTGAACTTGCAGCAAATACAAACCCTTTACTGGTAAAAAGGATTATTGAGCATTGTTTTAGAGCAGGAGCCAAAGAGGTTTATGTTTTTGACCACACATGTGATAACTGGGTAAATTGTTATAAAAATTCCGGAATTGAAAAAGCTGCAAAATCAGCAGGTGCAAAAGTTGTACCCGGCAATTCCGAAAGTTATTATCAAAATATTGAAATTCCGGGAGGCATTAAGCTTCAAAGTACTAAGGTTCATGAGCTATTACTTGAGACGGATGTTTTTATCAATGTTCCGATTCTTAAAAATCATAGTTCAACAAAAATGACCAGTTGCATGAAAAATAATATGGGTCTTGTTTGGGACAGAGGTTACTGGCATTCAAATGATCTGAACCAGTGTATTGCAGATTATGCTTTGTATGAGAAGAAACCTGCTCTTAATGTTATCGATTGTTACAATGTTATGGTTAAAAATGGCCCACGGGGAGTCTCTAAGGAAGATGTTGTAACAATGAAGTCACAGATACTTACTACTGACTGGGTTGCCGGAGATGCTGCTTCAGCAAAAATGCTCGGTGTGGCAATCGATAAGATCGAATATATTCCAATTGCTAATAAAATGGGTCTGGGGAACATGAACCTGGATTCGATGAATATTAAAAGAATTAAAATGTAATTTCTGATGAGTTCACCTGTTCTTAGAAGAATACGTATCCTTTTTTCATCTATCGTTTTTATCTGTTTTTTTCTGATCTTTATTGACTTCAGATCTTTAATTCCGACGGAGTATATTAACATATTATTATATATTCAATTTGTCCCTTCTGTTTTAAAGTACATTAATCTTGAAACACTGGCGGTAGGTGGGTTTCTTATTGTTCTGGTGCTCACTTTACTTACAGGCCGGACATACTGCTCATTCTTATGTCCTTTGGGTATCGGACAAGACCTCTTTAGCAGAATTGGCGGGCGTTTTAAGAAGAAATTCAGGAGATATGGTTATAAAAAGCCCTTTACAGTATTAAGGTATTCTTTACTGGCCATAACCCTTATCGTCACCTTGATATGGGGTACATATATGATTACACTGCTGGACCCTTATAGTATTTTCGGTAGGTTTGTGACATATTTTGCCAGGCCTGCTGTTCTTCTTTTAAATAACTTTATTGCTGGCATTCTTGGTAAATTTGATATCTATACACTTAGTAATGTACCTGTTAAAGGCTTCTCATTAGTTGTTTATTCCATTCCTGCAGCTTTCTTTATTCTGGTGGGAGTACTTTCATTTACAAAAGGACGCCTATATTGTAATACGATTTGTCCGGTGGGAACATTACTCGGTCTTCTTTCTAAAATTTCGGTATTCAGAATAAAATTTGATGAAACTGCCTGCACAAGGTGCGGAAGATGTGCTATTGGGTGTAAATCTTCCTGCATTGACTTTCTGAATCATAATATTGATGTTACCCGGTGTGTTGAATGCTTTAATTGTATTAACGCTTGTCAGGATAAAGCTCTCTCATACGGCATTGTGAAATTTAAAAAGAAGGTACATAAGACTGATGAAAGCAAGCGCAAGATTATTGCCGAATCTGTATTACTTCTTTTTGGTTTGTCGCATGTTGCAAATGGCCAGGAAAAAACAGCACCAAAGCCTAAGCAGGATTCAACGGTAAAAGAAAACAAGACTTACCCGGTTTGTCCTCCTGGTGGTATAGGAATTGAAAATTTCAATAAAGATTGTACAGCATGTTCATTGTGCATCAGCGCCTGTCCAAATGGTGTATTACAACCTGCATTTACTCAATATGGACTTGCAGGAATGATGCAACCTGTAATGAATTATCATAAGAGTTTCTGCACATATAACTGCACTATCTGTACTGAGATATGTCCAACATATGCTTTACAACCACTGGCTCTTGAAGCCAAAAAGTTAACTCAGATAGGGAAAGCTATATTTATTAAGGATAATTGCATTGTAAAAACAGAAAAGACTGCCTGTGGGGCATGTTCAGAAAGTTGTCCGACAAAAGCTGTACATATGATTCCTTATGAAGGAAATCTGGTAATACCCGAAGTTGACGACGATATCTGTATTGGTTGCGGCCATTGTGAGTATGCTTGTCCTACAACTCCATATAAAGCAATTTTTGTAGATGGTAATGCTATCCATATAGCTGCAAAAAAACCTGTTAACGTCGAGTCTGAGGTAGAAGCACCTATCGAATTCCCATTCTAACCAGTACTTCTATTAGTAATCCTTTTTCAGGAAAAAACCTGAAAACATGATAATTATCTGTTCCCTATTCCGGCAATAAACTAATTTTGTTTTTAAAAATTATTTATAGAATTATGAAACCATCACATATTGAACATATTGGTATAGCTGTCAGTAATCTTGAGACTGCAATCAATTTCTATGAAAAGGTTTTTGGTATGGAATGCTATAGTATCGAGGAAGTGGCTGAGCAGAAAGTACGGACTGCCTTCTTTATGGTCGGGCAAACAAAGATTGAGCTGCTCGAGTCAACTGACCCTGAGGGGCCTATTGGAAAGTTTATAGAAAAGAAAGGTGAAGGGATACATCATATTGCATTTGCTGTTGAAAAAATTGAAGATCAGTTAATTCATGCAGAGAAGATGGGTGTAAAACTAATTGATGGCGTTCCCCGGAAGGGAGCAGAGGGGCTTGATATTGCATTTTTACATCCAAAATCAACCTCCGGCGTTCTTATTGAACTTTGCGAAAACAAAAAGAATAAATTTTAAAAATATTTATTTTTAAAAGGTTCCATAGATATAACAGAGGTTTCTATTTGAAAAAATCAGTAGGTTTGTAAAGCTTAACCAACCAGAGATTAAGATGAAAAAAGCAATAGCTATCACCGGTAATGCCGGACCAAAGGTCAGATCCGATTGTGAAATTACTCTGGAACTAAAAGATTCAGGAGGGAAAAATATTGATCTGGTTTCGAAGGTGAAGGCTCTATATGGTGATTCAATAATAAGTCTTACCTCTGAAATATTAGATTTCTTTGGAATAAGAAGTGCTTCAGTAAAGATCAATGACTCAGGTGCTCTTCCTTTTGTTATAGCTGCCCGACTGGAATCTGCAATTAAAAAACTAATTATTTCGGAACTTGATTATCTACCTGAGTTCATTCAGGAAAATGGTTATTCAACAACTCCCGAGAGGTTTCGGTTTTCACGATTATATTTGCCCGGTAACTCTCCTGGTTTGATGATCAATGCCGGTCTGCATTCAGCCGATGGTATTATTCTTGATCTGGAAGACTCAGTGGCACTTGAAAAGAAGGATGAAGCAAGGATACTGGTCAGAAATGCATTACGTCAGATCGATTTCTATGGAGCTGAAAGGATGGTAAGAATTAATCAGGGAGATAAAGGTTTGGAAGATCTTCATTTTGTTATCCCTCAGAACGTTAATCTTATTCTCATTCCTAAATGCGAGAGTGCAGATTATGTTAAAAAGGTTGATGATGAGATTTCTGCAATTAAAGTGAAATTTAATCTTAAAAACAGGGTCTTCCTGATGCCAATTATTGAAAGCGCACTTGGAATAGAAAATTCTTTTAAGATTGCCCGATCGTCAGAAAATGTTGTTGCAATTGCTATCGGCCTTGAAGATTACACAGATGATCTGGGAGTAGCAAGAACAACAGAGGGGAGAGAATCGTTATATGCAAGATCAAGACTGATAGTTGCAGCCAAAGCAGCCGGTATTCAGCCTATTGATTCAGTTTTTTCAGATGTCAGCGATATGAAGGCTTTAAAGGAAAATGTTATTGAATCAAAAGCTATGGGTTTTGAAGGTATGGGATGTATTCATCCAAGGCAGATTCCCGTCATACAACAGGGATTCTCTCCGGATGAAAATGAAATCGAAAAAGCAAAGAAAATCGTATTTGCATTTGAGGCTGCAAAGCAGAAGGGACTTGGAGTTGTGGCATTAGGATCAAAGATGATTGATCCTCCAGTGGTTGCCAGAGCTCAGAAAACAATCGATCGGGCATTGCGTCTGGGAATTTTATCAGGTAACTGGTCAGATAATATTCCTGTTAATGATATTTAAGTACTTATAAGAACAATATGGCTATCAAAACTGTAATAAATGCAGCAGGCAGATCAGTCCCACTGGAGATTAATGGGAAGGTTGTTGTCCCTTTTAAAGGTGTTGGCAAGCACAGGCCTGACGGTAGAAAATATTCTCCCCCGATTCCAACATGCTCTGATTATCCTGAAGATGGCAATAAAGTTATCAGCTCGCTTAAGGAAGCTCTTCGTAAGTGCGGGATAGGCGATGGGATGACAATTTCCACTCATCATCATTTAAGAGATGGTGATCTTATCAGCAATAAAATTTTTGAACTCGCTTCCTCAATGGGAGTTAAGGATCTGGTATGGTTCCCCTCCGCTTCTTTTCCATGCAATGATCCGGTGATCAAATTCCTTGAAGATGGTACAATAAACAGGATTGAAGGTAGTATGAATGGTCCACTAGGCCGGTATGTATCAGATGGAAGGATGAAAGGCACTGCAGTTCTCAGATCACATGGCGGTCGCGTTCAGGCTATACAAGATGGCGAGGTAATGATTGATATTGCTGTGCTTGTTGCTCCAACAGCCGATTCATTTGGAAATGCGAAAGGTACCGGAGGCATATCAGCTTGTGGCGTATTGGGCTATGCGAAAGCTGATTATATGTATGCAAGTAAGGTGATTGTTGTTACTGATAATCTTATTGATCTTCCCTGCTTTCCAATGGAAATTGAAGGAAACTATGTTGATTATGTTGTGGTGGTTGATAAAATTGGTATACCTGAAAAAATTATATCCGGTACTATCCAGATCACAAAAAGTCCCGACCGGCTGTTAATTGCAGAATTGACTGCTTCATTTCTTGAAAAATCCGGGATATTGAAAGATGGTGTAGCTATACAAGCTGGAGCCGGTGGCACATCTCTGGCTATTGCTGTTTTTGTGCATGAGATACTTAAGAATAAAGAATGGCAATCGAAATTTGGTTTTGGCGGTAGCACAAAGTATATGGTTAAAATGTTGGAGGAAGGACAGATGGGATTTATACTTGATGCACAGGCTTTTGACCTGGAAGCGGTAGAGTCAATCGAGAATAACCCGAACCATATACCCTATTCTGTTTTTAATGCCTATAACTATCATTCAAAAGGAAACCTGACTAGTATGATGGATGTTATGATACTGGGAGCAACCGAGGTTGATTTAAATTTCAATGGTAATGTAGTTACGCATTCCGATGGTTATCTTCTTCATGGTATTGGCGGATGGCAAAATTGCCTGCATGCCAGGAATGTGATTCTTCCCATACCTCTTTTTCGTGACAGGATACCGGTGATTGTAGATGAAGTGACGACGCTTTGTGGCCCAGGCGAGCTGATTGATGTTATAATAACTGAAAGAGGTATAGCTATTAATCCTCTTCGTCAGGATCTTATTGACAGCGTTAAGAAGAGCGGACTTCCTTTAAAAACCATCAGTGAGCTGAAAGATGAAGCTGAAAAGATATGTGGAAAACCGCAAAAGCCTAATTTTGAGGAAGATATTGTTGCTGCTGTAAAATGGGTTGATGGAACAGTTATCGATGTAGTAAGAAAAATAAAATCCAGATAATTGTATTTATGGAAAAATTCAAATGTGTTATATGTGGATATGTCTATGATCCTAAAGAGGGCGATATCTCAAGTGGAATTGAACCGGGTATCCAATTTGCAGATCTACCGGAAGATTATACCTGTCCTGTGTGTGGTGCAGGCAAAAATGAGTTCCAAAATTATGATTGAATGGCAAAGGTTATAGCGATCAAAAACTGATCGTTACTTTTTTGCCGGTATGTTAATGATGACATCAATAAGCAGGTCCCAGAACATTTGTGTTGTGTTAATATCAATCATCTCTTCCGGAGTATGAGCTCCTTTGATTGTTGGCCCGAAAGATATCATATCAATACCTTTAATCTTTTCATAAATCAGGCCACACTCAAGACCAGCATGGATTGCTCTTACAGATGGATTTTTACCAAATAAATCGAGGTATGATTTAGTTGTTATCTTAAGAATCTCAGATGTAAGATCCGGCTTCCATCCAGGATATCCGTCGGATTCAGCAACTTCTGCTCCTGCAAGACTCATACATGATTTAACCATGGCCGCAGCATCATTTTTGGCTGATTCAACAGAACTTCTCTGGGTAGTAATTATTTTAATAGTATTATTGTCACTGAACTTGGCAGATGCCAGGTTTGTAGATGTTTCAACCAGATTATCCATCTCCTTCGACCATGCTATAACACCATGAGGACAGCAAGTGACAGCATCAAGAAACTTTTTTTGGCTTTCAGCGTCCATCACGGAAGAGGGGAGATTCACCTCTTTGACAGATATCGCGATGTCTTTTTCAAGGCTGCCAAACTCATCAGTCATGATAGAGTGGAAATCATTTATCCAGTTTCTTATCTCTTCACCGGATGATTTATCGAATACGATTGTTGCAAAAGCTTCTCTTGGTATCGCGTTTCTGAGATTACCACCGTCAAAATTGCTAACAGATATTTTAAATTGACTTGAAATATTCCAGAGAAGCCTGTTCATTATCTTAACAGAGTTCCCATACCCTTTATGGATCTCATCACCTGAATGACCTCCATGGAGGCCGGTAACAGAAATTTCGAAAGCCTGAGAATTATTTCCGACAGGAATTGCTTCATAATTCATAGTAGCAACAGTATCCATTCCTCCGGCACAACCGATAAAGAGAATCCCTTCGTCTTCCGAATCGAGGTTTATAAGCGTCCTTCCGGTAAAAAAATCCGGTACAAGATTGATAGCTCCAGTCATTCCCGATTCTTCATCAACAGTGAAGAGGCACTCTATTTTACCTGCCTTAAGTTTCTTATCTGTCAGGATTGCCAATTGTGATGCAATCCCTATACCATCATCAGCACCTAAAGTAGTCCCTCTGGCTGTTACCCATCCATCATTTACAATTGGTATTATGGGATCAGTTTTCCAATTATGCGGATAATCAGCATTCTTTTCTCCAACCATATCCATATGACTCTGAAGAACGACAGTTTTCCTGTCCTCCATACCTACAGATGCTGGTCTGGTAATCAGTATATTACCAACTTCATCCTCTTTTGATTCGAGGTTGTTACTCTTTGCAAAATCAAGAAGATATTGTCTTATCTTCTCCTCATTCTTTGAGATACGCGGTATATTACATATCTCTTCAAAGTAGATCCAGATTGGCGCTTGATTTAATTGACTTAAAACGCTCATGCCTGATAAAATATTCCTTTTGAAGTGCAAAAGTACCACTTTTTTTTCGTTTTTCAGACTTATATGTTTATTTAAAGTTATGTTTTAGAACCTGTTAAATTTTAACTATTTTTACGAGTATCTTCAGCTAAAAACTTAATAAATACAATGAATATGGTAAAACGCACAATAGTTACACTTCCGGGAGACGGGATAGGTGCCGTTGTACTTAAACAGGCCATCAGGGTACTCGATGCTGCAGGATTTGATGCAGATTATGTTCATGGAGATATTGGATGGGAATTCTGGTGCAGAGAGGGTAATCCCCTGCCAAAAAGAACAATAGAACTAATTGATAAACATAGGATTGCATTGTTTGGAGCAATAACATCAAAACCTAATGATGAAGCAAAGTTTGAACTATCTCCGGACATTCAGGGAAAGGGTTTTACTTACTCAAGTCCAATTGTTGGTCTGAGGCAGCACTTTAATCTGGATATATGTGTTCGTCCCTGCAAGTCATATAAAGGGAATCCGCTTAATTTTGTGAGAAGAGGGAAAGGGAATACAATTGATGAACCTCTTGTTAATGTTGTAATTTTCCGGCAGAACACTGAAGGGTTATATTCAGGTGTTGAATGGACCAATCCTCCGGCACAGGTTTATCAGGCTTTCCTGACTCATTCAAAATTCGCAAAAAACTTTGGAAGCGTACCGGTTGAGGAACTTTCAATATCCACACGAATTTTTACAAGGAAAGCAACAGTGAGGATAATTGTTGCAGCCTTTGAGCATGCCAGAAAATATGGATATAAGTCAGTTACTGTTTGTGAAAAACCAAATGTGATAAGAGAAACTTCCGGATTGATGTGGAAACTTGCAAAAGAGATTCAGGAAAATTCTTTCCCGGAAATTAAACTGCTTAACACTAATATTGATGCACAGATGATGTGGCTGACTAAAAACCCCGAAGATTATGGTGTTATTGTCGCTGGGAATATGTTCGGAGATATTGTGTCTGATGCTTTTGCCGGATTAATTGGAGGATTGGGTTTTGCGTGCAGTGCCCAGTTTTCTACTGATGGCATCGCAGTATTTGAGCCAACACACGGATCAGCCCCGAAATATGCTGACTTTGATGTCTCAATTGTAAATCCTATTGCAATGATAGAATCAGCCTGTATGATGCTAGATTATATTGAGGAGAAGAATTTATCATCTAAAATCCGTAAAGCTGTTGCTGATGTGATAGAAGAGGGGATAGTCAGGACTTATGATATGATGAAAATGCATGGCAGACAGGAGGTTATTCAGAATGGAGCTGTTTCGACAATACAGATGACCGATGCGATAATTGATAAACTGGATTAACAAAAACTTTTTCAAATGAGCGAACAGATTCAAAAATTATGGCCTGAACTTGAGTGGATAAGAGACCAGTCATTAAGGGAAAAAACTGCTAAAACATGGGAATTAGCTCTTAAGAGGAGTGTACTTACTACAGGTGATCTTGACAAGATTCCTTTTACACTGCTCTGCGGACCTGATCTTAAGGTGAGTTTTATGGCCCATAAGAGATGCGTTGTTCATATTGCAAAGGCGAGTGGTGAGAAGATGAATGAATTTTTTGAAAGCGATCTTCCTGTTAATATGGATGTTCTTATTTCAGGTGCTATTCTGGCAGATGTTGGCAAATTGCTTGAATATGAGATTGATAATGCTGGCAAAGCGGTTCAAGGGCAATATGGTAAGTACCTAAGGCACCCCTTTTCTGGTGTTTCACTGGCTGAGGAGTGTGGCTTGCCACCCGAAGTATGCCATATAATAGCGGCTCATGCACATGAAGGCGACCTGGTAAAAAGGACAACCGAGGCATATATTGTTCATCATGCTGATTTTATGACCTTCCTTCCATTTAAAAGCAGACTAGTTGTGTAAACTTTTTCTGATAGGAATACATGGGTTCATCCAATCAGAGATAACCATTTTTGTGTTGTTTATGATTATTTTGCTGCCATTGTTTCATTCTTCTCAATCAGGTATTTTATAGTCCGGCTCTGCGCATCATCCCATTTTGTAAAAGCTTTGATAGTAGTTGTCTCTGACACCCTGAAAGGTTCTGAATAGCGAATTGAATTTACGTTTGGTTCGCTTTCATCTTTAGTATAGTAAATATCTCCACCAGGTCTGTTATTTTTAAGTTCCACCACATAGTCATCAGTAAACGCCCTCTCAGACGATACAAGTGAAGGGGGAATTATATTATGATTAGCTTTGAACACATTTTCTATACCCATCTTATTGATCTTCCTGTCGTAAGTCATCAATCCATTTGTCTCGGTTTCCACGTCGGTTGTCTGAGTATATATAGTTGCACTCAAGCCATTTTCTTTCACGAATCTGTGAACCTGATCATAGTATTGTTCATATTTGGAAAGTAATTGTAGAGTATCTGTCATATTTCTGTAACCCCAGTTCTTCTGTTCCCATGTATGCCCTTCCAAGGGAAGTCCCAGTCCCCCGAATTCCCCCAGGGCAATTGCTCTTTTCTCTTCAGCAGGAGGAACAACCGGATCAGGGTAATGATGAATATCATTGACACTACCGGTACCTCTGTCGGTCCAGCCTGAAGCACTGTTGACAAGCCTTGTTGGATCATAATCTGCAATCAGCTGTGTGATTCTGCCTGTTTCAAACTGGCCCCAGCCTTCGTTAAATGGAACCCACATGATGATAGAAGGATGATTATACTTTGTTTCGATCATCCGCTTTAATTCAAATTCGAACTGATCAGTGGACTCTTTGCTCTTTTCGATATCCGGGCTGTTTCCACCTATATACTTGTCGCCACTGGGCATATCCTGCCAGACCAGGATTCCCATTTTATCGCACCAGTAATAGAAAATCCTGTTCTCAACCTTAACATGTTTCCTTAGCATATTGAATCCCATCTTTTTAGTCATCTCAAGGTCGTAAACCATTGCCTTTTCAGTAGGAGGGGTATATATGCCATCAGGCCAGAATCCCTGATCGAGGGGGCCATTTTGCCAGATAAACTCATTGTTTAGAAGCATCCTGGTAAATCCGTCCGCTGTTTTACCTAGTGAGATTTTCCTTATTCCTGTATATGAGGCAACCTTGTCTATTGTTTTATTACCATCTTTTAATTCAATTATAATATCATACAAATATGGATTTTCAGGTGACCATAGCACAGGATCTTTAATCTGGGTACTAATCTCTTCTCCAATGTTCCCATTGGCAGAAGCAACAATTTCCCTCCCTTTTTTTATCGTGAAAGCAAGAGTGCCTGTACTTGAATTATTTACATCAGTTTTGAAGGTTATTGTTCCGTTATCAGTATTAGTTACGGTACGGAAAGAAGAGATGTATGATTCATTTACAGGTTCTATCCAAACAGTCTGCCAGATACCTGTTGTGGGGGTATACCAAATGCCTCTCGGTGAAGTGACCTGTTTGCCACGGGGCTGAGTTCCCTTATCGGTAGGGTCCCATACACAAACCAGTAACTCATGAATCTCCTGGTCACCAAGTGATTGTGTAATGTCAAATGTAAACGGATCGTACCCACCCCGATGTTTTCCCACTTCTGTTCCATCAACCCAAACAATCGTTTCCCAGTCGGAGGCTTCAAAATTCAATAGTATATGTTTCTTATTCCATACAAATGGTACTTTAAAAGTTCTTCTATACCAAAGATTTTCATTTTCTGATACTCTCTTCTTAACCCCTGAAATTGCTGATTCTATCGGGTAGGGAACGAGGATTGAGCCATCCCATTTTTCAGGTTTTGAATCCTTAGATGTAATTGCATAGTCCCATAAACCATTAAGATTTATCCATGCATTCCTGACCATATCAGGGCGGGGATATTGTAACCATGGTTTCAAAGGGTCAACATCTGATGCCCATTTTGTAAGGATAGGGTTTTCTGCAAGTTTCCATTCAGGCTCATTATTATGTGTACAAGATACACTTAAAACTAAAAACAAGATAATTAAAACACTTCTGAGAAATTTCATAATTATTGGATTAAAATATTACTTAGAACTCAGCACCCAGTTTTTACCCCAGCTTCATTTTCTCCACCTCTTCAATATTTCTTTCGTTTGTAACAGCCTTAGCGTCATGTGTATAAAGGTAATCAATCAGGTCGTTGTACTTGTCCATAATTTTTCCTCTCACTATTTTCATGGATGAGTTCATAAGGCCGTTTTCTTCAGTAAAGCTCTCCTCCAGAATGCCTATTGCAACAGGAAGCCATCTCTGAGGAAACATATTGCCATATTTCCCATTTGAGCGATATTCAAAAACCTCATTTTCGATCAATGTGATAGCGGTACGTTTTCCTTCGTCTGAGTCAGCAGTAAGATTTTTTTCTTCCAGATATAATTTGAGGGCATGTTGGTTTGGCACTACTATAGCTACTGTATAAGGTTTTTGGTTGTTGTAGAGCATGCATTGGTCAATATATTTCGATTGTTCCGAAATAGCTTCTTCTATACCTTCCGGGCTAAATTTCTCGCCGTCATCAGCAATTAACAGGCTTTTGAAGCGGCCAAGTACGTATAGGTATCCATCTTCTGACATATACCCCATATCACCTGTAAATAACCATTCGTCAATTATTGTTTCTTTAGTAGCAGCCTCATTTTTCCAATAGCCCTGCATCACATTTTCTCCTCTTATAACTATCTCGCCTTTTTGTCCAATTGGAAGTTCCTTGCCAGCATCATCACATATTTTAAGATCCATATTATTGACAAGGGCTCCTGATGATCCAAGTTTATGTTTACTTGCGGAATTGGCAGAGATAACCGGAGAGGCTTCACTTAATCCATATCCCTGATACATAGGAATTCCCAAAGCATAAAAAAACCTTTGCAGTTCCATGTCAAGAAGAGCACCACCACCAACGAAATAATCGAGTTCTCCGCCGTAACCTTCACGAATTTTACTGAATAATATTTTATCATAAAATCTAAGAAGTGGTTTTTTAAGTCTCTGCAATCCTCTTCCTTTATTCCAGCCCTCTTTGTTATAAGAATATGAAATATTAAGTGCATGATTAAAAAGCAATTCAATCATTTTTCCTTTTTCTTTGATACCTTTTTCAATATTCTTTCTGAAATTTTTTGCAATAGCGGGTACGCTCATTAGAAGATTTGGTTTGATCTCTTTCAGGCAAGCCGGAAGATTTCTAAGACTCTCCATAGGTGTTTTGCCGGTTTTAACTGAGGCAATACTTGCTCCTTTTCCCATGAATGCATATATTCCGCAGGTATGACCAAAAGAATGGTCCCATGGGAGCATCAGTAGAGTCTTATAGAATGAAGGAATATCTAAGAGACTATATGCCTGATAAACATTTGTTACACAATTTCCATGTGATAAAATAATACCTTTTGGATCAGCTGTAGTACCTGAAGTATAGCAGATATTTGCAAAATCGCCAGGGGTGAGGCTCTTATATAATTTTTCGAATTTTGTCAAGTTATCAACTGATTCAAGCCATTCCCTTCCAATCTTTCTTACCTCATTAAAATGGATCTCATTACTTGTATATTCTTCCTGGGTATCGAAATGAATTATTTTTTCAATAGCAGCACATTCTGTAATAATTTCTTTAAGCTTCTGAGCCTGAATTGAAGAAATCAAAACCATTCTTGCTTCTGAATGGTTAATCCTGAACTTTATTTCCTCAGGGTTCAGCTTTACAGATAAAGGGACATTCATTGCTCCGGTATAAAGAATACCTAATTCTCCAATTACCCAGCTGTTTCGGCCTTCAGATATGAGGCTAATCCGGTCTCCTTTTTTTATTCCAAGCTTAATAAGTCCGGCAGCAAATTCATAAACCTGTTTTTTCGTTTCGCCATAGGTAGTACCCTCATATTTTTCGCCAGGTTTTTCCCACAGATAAACATTATTGCTGTACATTTCCACGCTTTCTTCGAAGAATTGTATTAACGATTTCATTAACTCTGATTTTTATGGATACTAATAATTTTAATTAGTCGAATATACAAAATCTGGAGTATTTTGATATATGGCAGGTATAATAAAATCATTTGTTTAGTTTTCAATATTATGTATCTTTGGATAATATTTTGTAAAAAACAAACACAAGGTTATTCTTCACATTTAAATATTTTATTATGAGACATTTATCAGCGATTGGCCTAATTGTACTTCTTGTAATTCTACCATCGTGCAAATTTTTCAAGGGTAAAGGATTATTTCACAAAAAAGCCGACGTCTTGGCGGTTTGGCAAGCCAAACAGGACAGTATTCGCGTTGCCGATTCATTAAGAAATGTACAGGACCAGCTAATGGCTATTGAAGATGCAAAACTTGAATCAATAAGGAGAGCTGAAGAGGAGAGGATAGCTTTGGAAAACAAATTCAGGTATAATATTATAGTTGGGAGTTTTATTACGCCGGAATATGCAAAAGAGTTATCAGCAGAATATCAGAAACAAGGGTATGATTCAAAAATCATTCAGATGGATGGGAGCAGGTTTGAGTTGGTGGCTGCTGAAGGTCATGTAAATTTCAGAAAGGCAGTTGCACGTTTGAAACAGTTTCAGGATACAGTAGAACTTGATGCCTGGATGTATATTAAGAATTGAAGAATCAGGTCAAATAACTTCAAAAGCAACATGTAAATTGAAGATAACACCCCTCAAGACGGAGGGGTTATTCTTTTAAAAAAAGCTTCGATTTTTAATCTCTGAATATTGTTTCTTCACGATCAGGTCCAACAGAAACCATTGTAACCGGAACATTAGTCTGGGTTTCTATAAATTCAATAATTTTTTTCAGAGTTTCCGGAAGTTTATTAAACTCCCTTATTCCTGTAATATTTTCATTCCACCCTTGCATTTCGATATATACAGGTTCAATAACAGTGTCGTTGCCAAAAGGTATCTCAAGACATTCTTTTCCACCAACTTTATACGAAGTGCAAATTTTTATGGTTTTAAACCCCGACATAACGTCTGCTTTGGTCATAAAAAGTTTTGTAATACCATTTAACATTATGGAATACTTTAATGCAGGCAGATCGAGCCATCCGCATCGTCTTGGCCGGCCTGTAGTAGATCCGAACTCCCGACCAACATCTCTTAGAACATTACCTGTCTGATCGTTCAGTTCAGTAGGGAATGGGCCGCTACCAACCCTTGTGCAATATGTTTTGAAAATTCCAAAAATATCACCTATAAGTTTTGGTGAGATACCCAAGCCAATGCAAGCACCTGCACTTATAGTATTTGAAGATGTGACAAAAGGATATGACCCAAAGTCAACATCAAGCATGGTACCCTGTGCACCTTCAGCAAGTACCTTTTTCCCTTTACCGGTAAGTTCGTTTACAAGATATTCGGTATTAACAATCCGGAATTTTTTCAACATCTCAATACCTTCGAACCACCCTTTTTCATAATCAGTAAGATCGAATTTGAAATCATAGTTATTAAGTATTATAAGGTGGTTTTTCAGATGATCATTATACAGCTCCCTGAAATCTTTTCGGAGAATATCCCCAACCCTGAGGCCATTCCGACTTATTTTATCGGTATAGGCAGGTCCGATACCTTTAAGTGTTGATCCGATTTTTGTATTACCCTTATAAATTTCATAAGCAGCATCGAGGATCCGGTGGCTCGGTAGAATAAGATTTGCCCTGGTGGAAATGATAAGTCGATTTGTAAGTTCGCTGAGTGGCGGCCCCAACTCTTCGATCTCTTTTTTAAAGACAGAGGGATCAATTACGACACCATTACCTATTATATTTAATTTTTCAGGATGAAATATGCCTGAAGGTATAAGGTGAAGAATATGTTTAACATTATTAAATTCGAGAGAATGTCCGGCATTTGGCCCCCCCTGAAAACGGGCAATAATATCGTAGACGGGACTTAATGCATCAACAATTTTACCCTTTCCTTCATCACCCCACTGCAGTCCTAACAGTATGTCAACGTTCATATTAGATGTGTTATCAGCGATTTATAAAATACGCGGTAAGGTAAGGATATAATTAGAATTTGCAGTATATATTAATATTGATTTTATTAATTTTTTCTGACAAAGAGAATCAATTATAAAGAACTGGAGAACTGGTTATTTCTTGTCTTCTGATTTTCCGTAGATATAGAGCGAATGGTATGATGGACTGAAGTTATATAATTCACTTGCAGTATTAATTATCTCATGGATCCGCGGGTCACAGAATTCAATAACTTTTCCTGTTTCAATATCTATAAGATGGTCATGTTGTCCGCATTGATAAGCTCTTTCGAACTGGGCAATGTTTTTTCCGAACTGATGTTTAATCACCAGGTTACAATCAAGCAATAGCTCAATTGTATTATATAGGGTCGCCCTGCTTACCCTGTAGTTTTTATTCTTCATGAATATGTAAAGCGACTCAATATCGAAATGTCCTGAGCGTGAATATATCTCATCAAGTATAGCATATCTCTCAGGTGTCTTTCTGTGACCTTTTTTCTCGAGATACACAGTGAATATCTTCTTTACCGTTAGCTTGGTGTCGTCACTAATCATATTTGGTCTAATTTAAAATAATTTTAAAAGTATGCATTTTTTGTCAGATTTTGGAGCAGGAAGCTTATTGAAAAATTATTTTGAGAAATCTTCAACCCTTCTGACGGTATCAATACCATTGATATTTGAAATTTTCAAAATCAGGTTGTTCAGGTCTTTTGTATGGTGCACGAACAAATCAATTGTTCCTTCAAAAATGCCATTTTTAACAGAAATATTGATATTAGTCATATTGACTTTTAGTTCCTCTGAGATAATATTAGTGATCTCATTTACCAGTCCAATACGGTCAATACCTGTCATGCTTATTCTTGCCAGGAAGGATACCAGTTTGTGTATAGTCCACTTTACAGCGATAATCCTGTTTCCTTCGTTCGACATTATTCTGATGGCAACAGGGCATTTAGGTTTATGAATAATTATTGCACCTTCAGCTGAATGGTATCCTATGACCTCATCGCCAAGGATAGGATTACAGCATTTTGCTATTTCATATGATTGTTCAGCATTAGCAACATTTTCCCTGAGAAGGAATGGGGCACTATTATCTATTTTTTCATGGGTTACTTCGGTTTCTTTCTTCTCTTTCTTTGATCCGATCGTTATTAATTCCCAGTATTTAATGACATTTTTGCCTGGGGTCTTTTTTATAATCTTTTTCAAGTTATTGAGATCGATCTGGCCAAGCCCTATTCCACCATATAGATCTTCTTTATTTAGTGCATCATAAGAGAGAATAAGTTTTTTTAGAATTTCACTATTCAGGGTTAGATCAAGTTTTTTAAGTTTAGATTCCAGAATTTCCAAACCCTTCTGAATACTGTCTTTTGAATCATTCTTCAATGCATTCTTAATTGCTTCCTTGGCTTTAGAAGTTCTGACAAAAGATAGCCACTCTTTTTCGGGTTTTGCAATATCAGATGTTATTATTTCGACCTGATCCCCACTCATCAGAATTGAGTTTATAGGATTAAGTTTATAATTAATTTTTGCACCAATGGCTTTGTTTCCAATATGTGTATGTATTTCATAAGCAAAATCGAGTGCTGATGCTCCTTTAGGAAGGCTTACAAGAAATCCTTTGGGAGTAAAGACCATTATTTCTGAAGAAAACAGGTTCATTTTGAACTCATCCAGAAACTCAATTGGATCTTCAAGGGGATTCTCGAGCATTATACGGATCTTTTTTATCCATTTGTCAAGTTCACTTTCCTGGGCTTCATCTCCTTTGTATTTCCAGTGTGAAGCATATCCTCTTTCAGCAATCTCGTCCATGCGTTTGCTTCTTATCTGTACCTCAATCCATTGCCCTTCAGGGCCCATAACTGTCACATGCAATGCTTCATAACCATTTGGTTTTGGCCTGCTGACCCAATCGCGAAGCCTGTCAGGTTTTGGCAGATAGGAATCAGTTATAACAGAATAAATATTCCAGCATTGAGTTTTTTCAGGAATTCCGGTTAACGGTTCAAATACGATCCTAACAGCCAGAACATCATAGATCTCTTCGAAAGGAACATTTTTCGACTGCATCTTTTTCCAGATAGAAAATATTGATTTTGGCCTTCCGCTGATGTCAAACTGCAAACCTGCATCGGTGAGTTTTTCAATTACAGGCAATGAGAACTTATTTATGAGAACATGGAACTTCCTTTCGCTATGTTTTAGCTTAGCAGCAACTTCATCATATATTTGTGGTTGCCTGAATCTAAAGCTGAGGTCTTCCAATTCACTTTTAATAGCATATAATCCAAGCCTGTGAGCAAGAGGAGCATAAAGAAAAATTGTTTCTCCTGCAACTTTCATCTTTTTATGTTCAGGCATGGAATCGAGAGTTCTCATGTTATGAAGACGATCTGCAATTTTTATGAGAATGACCCGCAAGTCATCGGAAAGAGTAAGCAACATCTTCCTGAAGTTTTCGGCCTGTAATGAAGACGAATTTTCCTTATTGTAAGTTCCAGATATCTTTGTTAATCCATCAATTAGCGAAGCAATCTTTGGATCAAATTCCCTTTCAACATCTTCTAACGAATAATCAGTATCTTCTACAACATCATGAAGGAGAGCGACTGCAATGGACTTGGCTCCCAGGCCAATTTCCTTGTTAATAATTTTTGCAACGGAAATTGGATGAATTATATATGGCTCACCTGATTTTCGCCGCATGTTCCAATGAGCTTCATTTGCAACATTGAACGCCTTGTCTATCAGTTCCCTGTCTCCGGGTTTGTCGCACCTGTGAAGATTATTAATAAGAGAATCATATTCAGATTGAATACGGTTTTTATCATCATCATCAAATATATCCTTGTTACCCATAAAATAACTTTGCAGCAGATTTTTTAGCCAGTTACAAAGATAACTTTTCCCGATTAAAATTGTTAATTAAACTTGTAATTGCGAGGATGATTTTATTATCGTTTGTTAATAATGGTAATAGTCCCGGTCTTTGCAATAATATCCCCAGTGGGTGCAGTTAATTTTAAAAACCATAAACAAACCCCTTCAGGTTGTGGATTTCCGTTCTGAGAACCATTCCATGATTCACTATAGTCTTTTGTCTCAAAAAGAATATTACCTCTCCGGTCACTTATAATAAGATGATAGTTAAGGGGTATAAAGGATAGTATGGGCCTGAAATATGAGTTTATTGTACCGCTATTAGGTGTGAAAATATTTGGTACTGTAATTAATACCTTAGGCACAGTACAAATCCGGGATGATAAACTTTGACCTGTAATCCCATTTGGATTATATGCTTCAATAGCAACTATATAAAAACAGAGATCTTCTCCTGTTACCTCGAACATTATATCTTGATAATTTAATATGAATACTGTATCGGTGGGTTGTAATAATATTCTTTCTTCAAATCCTCTGCCAGTATTGATAAAGAGCCGATATGACGAGATCATGCCTAGCCACTCTTTATACGAATTCCAGGAAAACCTGAAGTCATCACCTATCCTTTCCAGTTCAAGCACTATATTTGAAGAGAGGTTTGAAAATGTAATCGCAGTATTGCAGTTATTAATAGCAGCAAGCCGATAATAATTAATCAGGTTAACATCTGCTTCATCATCAGTAAAGGAGGCTGATCCATTAACAGATACAAGTTGTGCTATCTCCTTGAATGAACCGGATATGCCTACCTTCCTTTCCAGCCTGAAATGTGTTATTTCCGATAATGGATCAATAGTAAAGGAGAGAGAAATATTATTTTCAGCGTTAACTGTTGCATAATCAGCGTTAATCCAGGCTGGAGGTTGTTGCATCTTAGTCAATACTAAAGCTTTGTTTGAAGTAGATATTGTTCCATCTTCAAGGTTTGCCCTTACCATAAATGAATACTCTGCATCAGTAATAAAATCATTTATAACAAAGCTGTTTAAATCGGAATTTACTCTACCTGCTTCAGTGAAATCGCTTCCATTAACAGACCATAATATTGAATAATCTGAAACATTCTTAGGATAGGAAGTATAGCTATTCCATGAGACAACGATCTTTTTATTACAGGTATCAAGAGATCCTTTGGCAGATATTGTATTAAGTATATTTGAAAGCGGACTGGGACAACCATCCATTCCAGTAACTAAAGGCAGTCTATATGCTGCAACAACAAAAGATTCACTACCATATTGAACGCCTCCACTATAATATGAATAACTTGTCGCTATTGGATCCCATAAAGTATCAAAAGCCATCCCATCTCCATCTTCATATGAATAAAGTATATAGGCTGCAATATCGGTCGATGGGCTTAGTGTCCAGTTTAATTCCGTATTACTTGTTTCCGGCTGTATTGAAACAGAAGTCAGGACAGGAGGTAATGGAACGGTGCAATTTATTTGAGAATGAGCACTGTATGAGAACAGGCTTGATATGACAAGAATAATAATTTTAGTCCATTTTTTCATTTTGTTCCTGCAGTAATTTCATATAGTTCATCTATATTATAATACGTACGGGCCAGTTCAGTTATTTCATCAGGCTCAATTGTTTTTATCTTTTCTGCAAGGCTGTAGTAATAAGAATTATCAAGTCCGAATTCCCATGCTGATTTAAAACTTTCGGCTAAAGCAAATGGTCCATCAAACATCCTGATCATTTCACCGGATATATAGTTTCTGACAACTGCCATCTCCTCTTTTTCAACTGGAACTTTCTGCAACACTCTTATCTCATTGTAAATTTCATCGATCGTCTTTTGGCAGTTTTTTTTACTTACTTCTGTTGAAATCACTTTATAACCTTTAAGATCAAGTGATGAGACTGATGAGCTTATTCCATAAGTGTATCCTTTATCTTCACGTATATTCTTCATTAATCGCGAGCTAAAATACCCGCCCAGAAGAGAATCAAGAATCTTCAGGCCTGTATAATCCGGATGCCGTTTGTTAATTGTGGAAGAGCCTATTCTGATTGCAGATTGAACTGCTCCCGGCTTGTTGATATGAACACGTTTTTTCTTTTCTCCTTTCAATAATTTCTCCCTGCCTTCTTTGTATCTTTTCTTTACTGGCACATCACCAAAATAGTAATTCAGGAGTTCCATTGTTTTTTTATGCAATTTACCTGATATTATAATTGCCATATTATCAGGAGTATAATATTTTGAGTGAAAATCAATAAGGTAAGCCGGGATAATTTTTTCAAAATCTTTTTCAATTACCTGATGCCCGTATGGGTGGTTTATTCCAAAGATAGATTCGAAAAATTTATCTGATGCAAGATTCTGAACTTTTTCTCTGTTTAGCATGAACCAGCGAAGTCGTTTTCTCATTAATGAGTTAAGTTCTGATTCAGGAAAGACCGGACGAAAAAGGATCTCACGACTTAATTCAAGAACCTTATCTATATGTTTATTAAGTATAAACAAGACTATTCCGGCACGATCCTTATCGACTGACAGATTGAAGAATGATCCATAAAAATCAAGTTGCCTGTTAAGTTCTTCAGAGCTGTAATTCTGCGATCCTTCGGAAAGCATCATGTTAGTTGTTGATGACAGAAGCGGCAAATATTCCTTTATCTGCCCAGCTTTGAAAGTAAATTCAATACGCATTATCTCCTCCGTACCTGCTTCTATTAAAAAAACCGGTATTCCATTATTCAGCTCGAATGAACCTGCTTCAGGAATTCTCACTCTCTTAACCGGAAAGACCGGTGGTTGTTCTCTTTTCAGTCTGTTCATCATTTATCCTTACGAGTTGATTTGTAATATATTGTACTACAATTTGAAGGAATAAAGTATCTTCTGATTGCTTCGATCACCATCTCCAGGGTAACCTTTCTGTATTCATCAACCTCCTGGTTAATCAATTCGGGTTTGCCAAGAAGCTCATTAAAAGAAAGATTAATAGCTTTGTTAAGAATACTGGTATTGGAAAAGACAGATGCGGATTCAAATTTATTCTTAACTTTTTCCATCTCATCTTTTATTCCATTGCTGTTTTGTAAACTACCGATCACTTCATTTACAGACTCTTCAGCATATTCTATATTAATCCCTTTCATTAATTTACCCTGAACAATTATGAGACCTGGATCAATATCTGAGGTTATATAGGCATTTATTTCGCTGAATATTTTCTTCTCCCTTACCAGCTTTGTATTCAATCTGCCTGATTCCCCACCAGCCAGGAGGTCTGTGATCAGATCGAGAGTATAAAAATCCTTACTCTTCCTTGGGCCGATATGCCAGACTTTATACAGTGCCGTTGAGGGAACGTCTTTTTCAATAGTAAGTCTTCTCTCTTCCTTTTGTGGGGGTTCAGCTGGAAGTTTTCTCAGTTTGACATATCTCTTTTCAATTGGTCCGAACCATTTCTTTGAAAGCCGTAAGGCAAGGTTAGATGTGATATTTCCTGTAAGGGCAAGTATTGCATTATTAGGAGCATAGTGCGAAAAGAAGAAATTTTTAACCTGCTCAAGATCAGCGTTTTCAATATGAGAGGTATCCATTCCTATTGTGGACCAGCGGTATGGATGGATTTTATATGCAAGTGGCCTCATCTGGAGTAAAGCATCTCCATATGGCTGATTAAGATACCTCTGTTTGAATTCTTCAACAACCACATTTTTCTGAGTATCAAGATTTTTCTGTGAGAAATCAAGTTCCAGCATCCTGTCTGATTCAAGCCAGAAGCCTGTTTCAATGTTCTCGGCAGGAATAGTTAAATAATAATTTGTAAAATCATTGTTGGTAAATGCATTATTTTCACCACCTGCCATTTGTAGCGGAAGATCATAATCAGGAATATTCACAGATCCTCCGAACATGAGATGTTCAAATAGATGAGCCAGGCCTGTCATTGATGGATCTTCGTCTCTTGATCCTACATCATATAATAAATTAAGTGCTACCAGAGGAGTCGATCTGTCCTCATGTACCAGAACCCTTAAACCGTTATCAAGAGCGAACTTTTTAAAATTTACCATATAAAAAAAGTGTCTGTTCTTAAACCACCGGGAAAAGTATATTTCCGGAAGATTATACCTGAGACAAACTTAAATAAAAATTAATGAAGCTTTAGTATTGTTTTTATATTTGCATAATTATGTTCAGAAATCGTTTTCTCAGAAAGATTTTTCGATACCGCCTTTTTGCTCTTGACCAGGTTAAGTTAGTTTACTTGCTGAGTCTTGTAGTTGGTTTGCTAAGTGCCCTGGCTGCGGCATTGCTTAAAAATGCTATTCATTTTACGCAGAAGATCCTTACAGAAGGGATAACAAGCGAATCTGGAAACTACCTCTATTTTACCTTTCCGGTTATTGGGATGCTTCTCACATTGTTGTTTGTTAAATTCTTTGTAAAAGATAATATCGGGCATGGTGTCAGCAGGATACTTTATGCAATTTCGAAGAAGAAAAGCCGTTTGAAGACTCATAATACATGGAGCTCTATTGTGGCTAGTACCATTACTATAGGTTTTGGTGGCTCTGTTGGGGCTGAGGCCCCTATTGTTTTGACAGGATCTTCAATTGGTTCTTTTATTGGAAGATTTTTTAAATTGAATTATAAAAACATCACTCTTCTAATCGGGTGTGGTGCTGCCGGAGCTATTTCTGGAATTTTTAAAGCCCCTATTACCGGGATCGTCTTCACTCTTGAGATTCTGATGCTTGATCTGACAATTTCATCGATAGTCCCACTTTTAATATCTTCAGTCACTGCCGCAACAGTTGCATATTTTTTGATGGGAGATAAAGTTCTATTATCTTTTAATGTTGTTGAATCTTTTATTATAACCAATATCCCCTGGTATATATTGCTTGGTGTTATTTCAGGTTTGATCTCTCTCTATTTTTCGAAGATGACCCTTTTTCTTGAGGGCAGTTATGAGAAAATCCGGAATTCATATTTAAGGCTTATTCTGGGCGGGGTAGTTCTTGGTGGTATGATTTATCTGTTTCCTCCATTTTATGGTGAAGGTTATGATACAATCATGTTGCTTCTCCAGGGAAATTCAGATATGGTATTTAGTAACAGTATTTTTAACCGGTTTTCAGACAACTTTTTTGTAATTATCCTGTTTATGCTGGGTCTTGTATTGCTTAAAGTGGTTGCAAGCAGCTCAACCAATGGAGCAGGCGGAGTAGGAGGTATTTTTGCACCCACATTATTTATCGGGGGCATAAATGGGTATTTTATTGCAAGTGTGCTGAAGAGATTTACAAACTTTGACTTGCCAGATAACAGGTTTGTACTGGTCGGAATGGCCGGAGCTATGGCAGGAGTGATGCATGCTCCACTTACCGCAATATTTCTTATAGCTGAAATAACAGGAGGCTATAATCTTCTCATTCCTCTTATTATAACATCTACTGTAGCATATATGACAACAAGAAGCTTTGAAAAACATTCAATTTATCATGTTCAACTGGCTAAAAGGGGAGAGCTGATCACCCATGATAAAGATAAGGCGGTCATGACCCGTATGGATTGGAAGAAGGAAATTGAAACGGATTTGTTTAAAGTTAAACCAAATGATACTCTCGGCGAATTAATTAAATTAATTACTAAGTCGAAAAGGAATCTATTCCCTGTGGTTGATGAATATAATATACTGGAAGGTGTAGTATTACTCGATGATGTCAGGGAGATTATGTTTCAGCATGAATTGTATAATACAACCATTATGAAAGATTTAATGACCATTCCACCATCATATATCGATAAAAGGGAAAACATGGAAACCGTTATGGAAACTTTCAGAAAAACTGATGCCTGGAATCTACCTGTTTTAGACAATGGATATTATGTCGGTTTTATTTCCAAATCAAGAATTTATACTACTTACCGTGAGTTGCTTAGTGAGTTTTCGGAAGAATAGATATCATAAAATTTATTTACTATGAAAAAGGATACATTGATTTTTAATCTTATTGAAGAGGAGCGTCAGCGCCAGATAAATGGAATTGAGTTAATTGCTTCTGAAAATTTTGTTAGTCCACAGGTACTTGAAGCCATGGGGTCGGTAATGACCAATAAATATGCTGAAGGATATCCGGGGAAAAGATATTATGGAGGATGCGAGATTGTTGACCAATCAGAGCAGATAGCAATCGACCGGTTAAAACAACTATTTGATGCAGAATATGCTAATGTACAACCTCATTCCGGTGCACAGGCAAATATGGCAGTATTTTTAACTGTCCTTAAACCAGGAGACACTTTTATGGGATTAAATCTTGCTCATGGAGGACATCTCTCACATGGTTCACCGGTTAATTCCTCGGGTCTTTTCTATAAGCCTGTTGCTTATAGTGTTAAAGAGGAAACAGGCTTAGTGGATTATGATTCGATGGAAGAGACTGCCCTTAAAGAAAAACCTAAGATGATTATAGGAGGTGCATCGGCTTATTCCCGTGAATGGGACTATGAAAGAATGAGGAAGATTGCCGATATGATCGGTGCTGTTTTTATGGTAGATATGGCGCATCCCGCAGGCCTAATAGCTGCCGGATTACTCAAGAACCCACTTAAATATGCTCATATAGTAACTTCAACAACTCATAAAACTCTTCGCGGCCCAAGAGGAGGGATAATCCTTATGGGGAAGGATTATGTTAATCCATGGGGTATAACTACCTCAAAAGGAGAGCTTAGGATGATGTCTTCGTTATTGAACTCAGCTGTTTTTCCTGGTATTCAGGGTGGACCGTTGGAGCATGTTATTGCCTCCAAAGCAGTTTCGTTTAGGGAGGCTCTTGATCCCACTTTCAGGGAGTATCAGATAAGAGTTAAAAAGAATGCTGAAGTGATGGCAAATGCTTTTATTAAGAAAGGGTATAAGGTCATCTCTGGTGGCACTGACAACCATTTGATGCTGATTGATCTAAGGACCAAGTTTCCTGAGATATCCGGAAAAAAGGTTGAAAACACTCTGGTTCGTTCCCATATTACAGTAAACAAAAATATGGTTCCTTTTGATAGCCGATCCCCATTCCTTACTTCAGGATTACGGATTGGAACACCGGCAATTACTACAAGAGGGCTTAAGAAAGAGCATATGGGGGATATAGTTGACCTTATTGATGAAGTTATATCAAATATTGAGAATGAAGGAGTTATTGCCAGGGTAGGAGAAGAGGTGATAAAAATGATGAAATCATTTCCTCTGTTTTCAATGTGATTCTGATTTTAAAAATTCCCTGTTTATCGAATTTAAGAAGTGTCTATTCCTCAATCAGAGAGATTCCTGGATAACCTAATCCTGCAAGCTCAGGGTAATATTCATAGGTCGCTTCACGGGTATAGAATCCGGTGACAATTACCCTGTAGAAATCCCATTGTTGGACAATCTTAACAGGAAGGTTAAGTTTTTTAATGATCTTTCTCTGTGCACGTAAAGCCTGCGATCGTTTATAGAATACAGCTACCTGCAGAGAAACTGTTGGTTCAGGAGGAGTTAACGAAGTCACGATTATCTCGTTAATAAGCTTGAATGTTGTGTCAGACTCCAAAACAGTGGGGACTTCTTTGTTCAATTCAACAGGCTTGATCATTGTTTCAGGCTGCTTAAAAACAGGTTTTACCTCTAGCTGTGTTTTGACTGGTAATACCCATATATCCTTGAATTGCAGTTTGCCAATTGATGGTCCAAGCTTATTCATCTCTTCCAGAACAGTCTGTTTTATGATTGGACTTCCGGCCAGCCGGATTTTATAAAAATTATCCTCAAAGACCATTTTTACCTTATTGCCATACCTGGCTGTAAGGAGTTTAAATAGGTCCATAGCATTTGACTTGTCACGGAAGGCGCCTACCTGAACTGTAATTTCAGAGCTGATGGCAGGGGCAGCTTTTTCAACGATGGTTTCTGTTATCGTCCTCACAGTATCCTGCTTTTCTATAAGAACCAACTGTTGCTGTTTCGCTAAAAGACTTATTACCCAAAGCTCGTTGATCCCATCTTTCTGTAGAATAGCGATAATACCATCAACTTCTTTACGGTCTTTAAGCTCGATAACGCGGGCCTTAAAGAAATTGTCTTCAACTATGATCTCAACATCTTTTCCGACAAGTGCCTCTATTTTACTTCGATAACCCTCAGCATTCGATCTTAACCTGAATGCACCAAACTGTATAGCATAGCTGTCTTCTGTTATGGTTATAAGTTCCTGAGTAACCTCGTGAACGATCATATAAGTAGTATCCTTTCTGACAATCGGTTTTTCTGGCGTTGCTGCTGGCGTAACAAATGTTGTATCTTCAGGTTTCATCCTGAGTGTGAAGTCAAGACCATCAACTATATCCCCATCAATACCTACAGCAATATTGAACTGCAGGGAATCAGGTTCAGATATCATACGTAGTTTACTTATCTGGGCCGTGTCGATCCTGACAAAATATGTACCTGGCGCCAGACCAAAATAGCTGAAGTATCCGTCTTCTTCAGTAAGTGTCTTTCCTGCAGGTTTAAAATTTCTTGTGTAGAAACCTAATATTATTCGTCCTATGCCATTCTTTTCACCATCTTTATCAAGGCTAACCATCCCAGTTGCTTCTCCTGCTATCATGACCGGAATTTCAATAAGTTTCAGGATGTTGGGATCCACAGTGACGCTCAGGGTCTGCTTTGGTAACCTCCATGCAATATTATCAAAACTGTTGGGATCGAGTTCTATAAAACAACTGGTATAAGGTTCCAGACCAAGGATCTGGATTGTTGTGTCGCGGTTGTTCTTTTCAACACGGCCTCCGTTAGCATGCAGATTCAAACCGAAAGCCCTGGGTTCACCATGATCTCTCTTTCCATTGGAATTTAAATCAAGGTAAGGTACTACAGTTATACCTCCTTTGCCAACATTGGGTCTGTTATCAGTCCCCAGATATTTAGTTTTATTATCGTTTATCAAGCTGCCCCTGGCATATTGTACAAGTGTTGTCTTTTTAGCGGATTGTCTTATTGAAAAGCCGGTCTGTCCAAATGAAAAGTCATAGCGAAATCCTACCTCAGCCATCTTCAGATTACTTCTGAAATACTGCTCATAAGATAAATTCAGAAAAGCATGCTCAAAAAGATGTTTTTCAAGTCTGAGTTTGGTTGATATAAGTTCATTCTCAGTATACCCATACTGTGTCTGTGGCATAAGTACAAAACCAGCCGGAAGTTTTAAGGCCAAAGAAAGGTTACCATACAGATAGGGCTTATTCTGACCAATAAACAAAGCATAATTGGTAATGTTTGTGTTTACCCCGAAAAGAGATCCTGAAAACATCCATTCACCTGTAGTGTATTTCGAAGATGACAGAACTATTTGGTAGAGCGTAAGCCTTTGGTAGGAAGAGAATTTTCCAATTCGTAGCGGCATCGACACTACTGCTTTACGCTCCTCTCTGTAGTTAAAATTTATAGCTTTCTGATCTTTTTCATACCAGGCATAATTAAGGTTAAGCTGAAGATTGGATGGTAACCGGTAAGTAAGAGTACCTTTGGCTCTGACTCCATAAGTATATTGGCCTGAAAAGAGAAGGTTATTAGTTATTCTTAATGAGGCCTTCATAAATGGCAATGCAGGACCTGATATTACTGATGAAAGATATTCGACTCCGCCTCCTACAGTCAGGCTACGGCTTACTCCATAGTTAATACTGGCCTGTGAAAACCTGCTTCTGAGAGAATCCTCAACAATACCTGCACTGACGGTATACTCCATTGTTCTTTTTGGAAGAAAATTGAAGGGGATATTGATATTCTGTTCCCGCGTCCTCTCTTCACCCCATGGCCCGAAAAACTTAAGATTTACGATTGAATTTCCATATACGAGAGGTACTTCGAAAGTAAAAAATCCGGATGCATCGGCCTTTACATAATCTACCAGAACATTATTTACATACAACTCCACAATCCATCCGGGTTCGGTTTTGTCACTAAGAGTGTATGAGCCAAATGACCGCCTGAACGTTGTGGGTGTATTGGTAAACTGTACTCCAACAACAGGATTATAAATAGAAGAAATTGCATGAGTGGCAATTTTGCCGGCCACTACCTGTCTTAGTGATTTGAAATCATTATTGACATAGCGCCAACGGTAATATTGTTGCTTCTCGGTGAATGGAGCCATGGAATTATAGTTTACTGAAGCAGTTGCTTCTCCTCCCGCAATCATTGATCCGAGTGTCAGGTTAAGTCTGGTTTCTGTCTTCCCGTTGACCTCTTCGGTAGCAATAGCAGACCAGTCGGCCATGCCAAATTTAAATAAGGAATAGCTACGTTCAATATTGGTATCAGCTTTTACCTCTCCTTTGAGACGGGTAAGATTATTTCTCATCTCTTCCTGACGCATTTCCCTTATTAATGGCAATTCAAGCCTGCTGTTCACTGTTACCGATAGGCTTCGGAAGTTGAAGTAACATTCAAGTCCAAACACTTTTCCATAGTATGACGATCTTAGATACAGATTAGATTCTGTCCGGATCAGATCACCTTGTTCAAGATTATAGGCTTTATCCTGGTACCGTATAAGGTTTTCTGTACGGTCAATGGTATAGGTTGCCTCAGGATTAATAAAAAAACCTGAGATGGATTCCAATCCCGGGGAAGCTAGATTTCTTACTTTCAAAAAATCAAACAAATCAGTGACAGGAAGATACAATTCCTGTCCCCTGATAACTGCATCTATTTCACTACCTCCAAGGCGGGGAATTTCAAGAAAAATCGCTATTTCGTAGTATTCAGGTTCTTCCTGTCCAAAAACAAGAGCAGTCGGGACTAAGGCAAATAGAGCAGCAAAAATGTTAATGTATTTGACCAGAATTAGATGCATACGACCTGATAATGATAAATTGGAGTATGCTTTTCTGATAATCATTTTTGTCACTAATCAGTTTGCAAAAATCAGGTGTTATTAACAATTTTATTTACGAAATTAACATTTTTATTTTTAAGAATAGTGGCATTTCTTTGAAACGGACACATATCAACAAATATAATTGTATGGGTTGATAACTAAGCGATTACGTTCTTTGATATATTGGATTTCAGGATTAGTTTTGCAGCATAAGATATGAAAACATCTGATCAAATTATCATCGAAGAATTGAAGCGCATCATTTTGATGCAGGCACAGGAAGTTGCCAAAATTCCCCTGCTGATGGCCAGAATCGATATTCTTGAACGCGAATTGGCACGATATACAACAAGAAAGAACAGTAACAATAGCTCTATGCCACCGTCTAAAGATGAGAACAGGCCGCCACGCACGAGCAGTCTTCGAGAGAAAAGTAATCGTAAAGCAGGAGGACAAC